>UMJJ01046406.1_pt1 | contig 23293 bp, 10 predicted proteins | sample 1966051 | NCBI WGS metagenome assembly UMJJ01 (sample SAMEA4836147, study PRJEB28245) | human gut metagenome | biome: gut microbiome; material: fecal sample | place: Denmark | collected 2008
TCGGGAGCGGCAACAGCGTTCATTTCGTCTGTCGCTGCTGGGGCAAGCGCGTTGATCGGCTCTGTAATTTCGATGGAATAGATATATAACGACCCCATGTATTTATCGCTGATACCGTGAATACCTATATAATATGTTCCGTCGGATTGAGGCGAGAATACAGCTTGGAAGGTCTCTTCTTTCGAGGTCGTGAAGAAATTAGGTTCTATGATGACGTTTGTCAAAGCGTCGGCTGTTGCTTCTGTCCCGTATTTTACTTCAAACCGTTCTTTGTAAGTGGCGCTACTGGAACGTCCTTTTAAGATGAGGGTATATAGGAAACCCGCTTTCAACTTCATGGCCGGAGAGACGATCCAGTCGTCGGCGGCGAGTGTGCGGCTATAATTGAGTTGTGCACCGTTGACCGTTGCCGTCCATGCTTTGTCGTCCTCGTTGGCATTGATGATGGTGTATTGGTCGAAACTATCCATCGACTTGAACGAATGGTTGTAAGGTGGTTCGAGATATGAACCGAGCATTATTCCATCGGATAGAGCGGGAGCACTTTGTCGAGTGCCGTCTGAGACTGTGATTTCGTATGTGTATTCACCCAGAATGAGAGGTAGCTCTGTATCCGTGACGGTCGTTTCGGTCGTTCGGGTGGCGATAATCTTGTTGTCGGGTTTGCGTATGACGTTATAAGTCAATAGGCTTGTATTTACATATCCTCCATGTTGCCCCTTTGTTACTGCTTCCCATGCGATTGTTACATTGTCGCTTTCTCGGTTGACCGTGATTCCTGTGACAGTTGCCGGAGTATCTGTGCCGACATAGAATGAGGCCTTGTAAGCCGGACCTGTGCCATGTATTGTATTTGTCGTGATTTCCAAGGTGTGGCTCCCTTCGGATAGGGTTATCGGCAGTTCTACAAGCGAACCGGCGGTCGATGTGCCTGACGAAATGGCTTCATCGTCGATTTCGATGGTGTAGTTTATATCGCCGGAGAGTTTGTTGCCACTGACAGTCGTAGTGGGGAGTTTGAAAGATATTGTGCCTGAAAGGGCTGCTCCTTCGAATGCAATGTCGATGTCGGTAACGCTTCCCGGCCCTTCGAGGTCTGCGTTAGGACTTAGGGAATATAGTCCCACAAATTCTTCCAAATCGTTAAAGGATCCGAGTAGTGTGGCCTCTCCCGTATCGGTGTTTACTTGATAGATACCGGAGGTATTTTCGTTGCAGGCCGCCCAATAAAGTTGTTTGGTCGTGAAGTCGAAGCATCCGCTTTGCTGGTAAAGAGGGGTGTATCCGGTAGCTCCGATAAGGCTGTACGAGCCGTCTTCGGTATTGAATTTGTATAAATCTCCCATTTGGGAAATGCCATATACTTCACCGATGGAATTGGCCGCGATGACTACGAATCCGGCAGGATAACCCTTGTCGTCTTGCAGGGTGATATCCGATAGCTTGTTTACTGCTCCGGTTTCAAGGTTGAGAGTTCCGAATACATAACCGTTTTTAGTCGTGTTGTAGAAGGCTCCGTACACTTTTTGGTCTGCCGGATTCCAAGTCATATCGGTGGAAATAGTCGTTAAAGGTATTGCTTTACGGCTTACCTCTGTCCACGATTCGATGTCGTAACAAATCAATTCGTTGCTTATCGTCGTACCGCTTAATTTTGTATAGGTAATACAGTAGAAATATTTTGCATCGACGAGAGTCGCTCCTCCATTGGCTCCTATCGGTCCGGCTTCGGGACGATACACCAATTCTGTCTTAGGGTTGTCTGTCGTATTGAATTTGTAGATACCCATAGGACTGGAATCGTTCCCCCAACTTTGAGCAAAGATAAGGTTCCCATAAAGGGTCGTTCCGTCGACTGTGTTTTCCAAAACTTTTGTAAGTCTCTTTGGAGAGGAGATTCGGGAGGCCGGAATGACAGTCGTTTTTTCTGATGCGTTCCGTGGAGCGATCAGATGCGCTTTTGTACCAAAGGGCACAAATAATAGCAATAAAAAGCAAAATGTGATTAGATTTTTTTTCATAGTGAAACAGAATTGATAATGAATATTTTTGGTTTGTAATGAAACTCTATTTGCAAAAATATTTATAATATTAAATAATACATCGATATTGTCGTATTACCTGTATTGTATTTATGCTATTTTAACTAATTTGGGGCTGATTTCTCTGAAATTGATTTAAAATATATATTTTTAAAAATAGCTTTTGTCTTATATTAAAGTGAATTTCTTGATTTTTGAAAGTATAATAGTGTATAGAATATTTATTGTGTAATAAATATTTGATTATTGCTTTCCTTTGTCGGTCTATTATAATAGTTATAAAATATAAAAATATGAATATTCGCTTCTCCTTTATTTAGGAGAAGTAAAGAGAATCAAGGATGCAAGTATTGTATTATCGGGGAGAGATTCCGTATCGTTCGAAGGCTTGTAAGTCTTCTTCTTCGAGGGGTAAACGTCGAACGGGAATAGGTATGTTTTGTTCTCCTACATAATATCTTTTTTCGAGATGAAACGACGGACTTATGAGGGAGAGTCGGTCATCGCGATATTCGGTTTCGATGCCTCCGATACCCAGTAGGGTGTGGAATACGACTCGCGAGTCGAATGGGGTGGTATGCCGATTCCGGGCTTGTCGTATGTCATCGGGGAAAAGAGTAGAGTAATTATCCGAGAACCAAATGACAAAGGGTATGTGCAGCTGGTAATAGGTGGGAATGGGGGAGGCGTGCAGAAATCGATTACGTTCATCGTCGAGCAGATCTTCCCCGTGGTCGGAGAGATACAGCATGGCCGAAGTTTTTCCGGTTCGGTCGAGTTTATCGATAACTTGTGCCAAGAATTTGTCGGTGGCAACGATCGAGTTGTCATAGGCATTTATCATGGCTTGCTTGTTCTTATGATCGATTTCTTTAATGTGGTCGGGGGTGAATATTCGACAATCGGTATTGTATCGTTCACAGTAATTGAAGTGGGAGCCATAGGTGTGAAGGATAATGAGTTGCTTCGTTTTACCTATGTTCAGTAACGAGTCGACTGCGGATAATAGTACATCGTCATGTAGATGCGGTTTATTTTTCGGTGCGGCGAAATAGATCGTACAGTCTGCTTCGTCGGCGAAGAACTCGGTAAATGATCCGTTGCGCAGTTGGTTGGAGAGAAACGACGTGTGGAATCCGGCTTGTTTAAATGCCGAAATAAGACTCTTTTGTCGGTATATCTCATTGTAATTGAGTGCATCGGCGGGGCATAGCATTAACGGAACGCTTTTATGAGTCGCATTGATTTGTGTCAGTACATCGTCGAAATGAATGACATCGGGCATGGCGTCGAGTTTGGGGGTCGTATTTCGTTCATACCCATATAGCCCCCAGTTTCCGGCGCGGGAGGTTTCTCCGATTACGAAGATATAGATTTCGGGGAGTTCGGTGTCTCTTGTCGATGTGGCCCGGTAGTCGAATTTTCTCGATGTGCGTGGATAGTTCTTTGCTGCTTCCCAACTGTCCACGGCGAATCGAGCATTGTTGAACGCGTTGATGGGGTAAAGGTTGTCGAGCCTTGCCGTATGAGGATATTTTCGGTGAGCAGGTGTGTAAACAAGTATTCCACTACCGATCATGAGCATAGCCAACATGAACACTCTTTTTTGAAAAAGAGGTGTGAGGGTCTCGGTGCGACGTATGGAGTAAACGGCAAGAGCCAATGCCGGAAGATAAAGTAAGAATACGCCTACTACCGCCGGAGCCAATTTATCGAGTAATTCGAAAGCCTCTCCGCTGTTGGTCGTAAACATGTTCAGGAACATGTCTGAGGCGATAATGGAATTACCGAAAAGATAGAGTAGTACCAATTGAAACGCGCCTATGAAATGAAGGGGAAAAAGAGCCCAAAAGGTGATTCCCGGTTTGCGGGAGAGAATTAATAACAAAAGGTATAAAGCTCCCGGAATGAGGATATAGGAGACTTTGAACAGGAGTGGCAATTGTTCTGTAAAACATAGAAAAATATTGGGAACCAACATGATTCCCGAAAAAATCCAAAATATGCGCCTCTGTGTAAATATTTGATTAAAATGCTTCATTGATGTTGAATAAAAATCCCGATTGTCCTTTTTTTCCGAATCCGTAGTCGAGTCGTACATTGACTCGGTTTTTGAACTCCCAGCGATAGCCTATTCCGTAATTGGGGAGTGTATGTCCCCATTTAAAACCTGAGAACGAAGGAAATACGTTTCCTGCTCCTACCCATACGGCTATGCCATTTCGCCTCCAAATGTGTTGACGGAGTTCTATTTGAGTTTCGATTAAATTTTTGTCTCGGTATCTGCCTTCGTAGTATCCTCGCATACGGGCCGACCCTCCCAAAGCTGCAAGCATATTCCAGGGTACATCGCCGTAATTGAATTCTCCATGTAGGTCAAAAGCAAGGATCGCTCCTTCCCATAGGCGGTGATAATAATCGAAAATGAAATCGGTGCGAGTAAACGCTTTTTTATTGCCCAAGAATTTGGGGAAGAATCGTTGGTTAACTTTTATATAAACTCCTTTTGCTGCGTTGGTAATAAAATCGCGACTGTCGTATACAAGTGTGGCTCCTATACTCGTGCTGATTACTTCTCGGGCTTCTCCTTCGAGTAGTTCGATTTTTGTGAAATCCGATCCTTTCACCCAGTTAAATCCCGTAGAAATTCCTCCGTAGAGGTCCTTATGTAAGCGAGCCAGCCAGTCGATACGTAAAATAGTTTCCAGTCTGTCGTAGGAGCTTTTGTTGGCGTTGTTATTCCCGTTTTCGTAGCCTATGCCCCAAAAGTCACTCGGGAATGTGTATAAATAAAAGTCGTAATCTATCCTGAATTTATTTTTGGGAAAGATGTTATTTCCTTTTACTCCTATCAAAAGAAAGCCTGTGGTCGTGGCATCTCCATAAAGCGAAACGTTGGAGAGTTGTGTGATCGAGTCTCTTCGTAACCGGTATGTCCCCGAGGCAGCCAAGCCTATTCCCAGCTTTGTCGTGGAAGAATAGTGAGGTCCTCCGATGATACCGAAATCGAATTTTTTATCGGGGCGTGGAGCATTGGAGTCGTCGAAGTATTTCAGAACCTTTTGGAATATGTTCAGTTTTTTTACGGTGGTATCTTTTTTTGCGATAATCGAGTCGGTAGGAATAGTATTTATACTATCGGTTGGCGTTTCGGCGTACAAAAGACTTTGGGAGCCTAAAATGTATCCGACGCATAATATAGTATATCGAATGAATTGTTTCATATAATTAATTTGTTTCTCTCACGAGTTCAGATGCAAATGTATATTTTCTGTGGCTAATTGCCTAATTGCTTTTTATTCAATATGTTAAGTTTTGTATAAATTTTCTTTCTCGTGTCATTTGTCTATATGGAGGTGTAGCGTAGCGGTGGGAATTGTCCTTTCTTGTAATAACAAATTATTATTCAGAAGGTTCAATAATTTAATATTGACGAGGGAAAGTAAAGATCGATTTTGAGAAATATTCAGGATATAAGATTTTTTCGGTGTATATTTTTTGTATTTTAACGAGAGTCCGATATAAATAAATATATATATATGGACGATTATTGACCGGTCTCGATGAACGTCCATTTTTGCAAGAAGGTTTTGTCTGTCTTACTTATAAATGAGTTTTTCTGGGTGTAGGTTGTTTATAACAAGCTCGCCAAAGGAGATAGGTGGGTACAAGGTGCTTGGGTGTATGTCCTATTGAAAAAATGAATGCTATCGTTTTACGAAACGATAGCATTCATTTTTATTCTTCTATGTAGTTGCGAGATTACAATTGACAATTGATGATTTCATTGAATGTTTTTGTGTAATTCGTATTCAGCATTGCTTTATATTCATTGCAGAATGTGTCGAATGTCGTTTTGGCCAAGCTGGTTCTTCCTTGTTTATACAATGTGTTGCATTTGAGAATCAATGCATACTCGTCTGTTTTGTCGTGTGCGAACATGCTGTTGGCTATCTGAATTAATAATTCGTTGTTTCCCTTTATATATTCTTGCTTGGATAAATTTATTGCCATATCTAATACGGAATTCGTGTAATCGGACTTGAAAGAATCCAACCAGTCTGTTTGGACATATGGTAATAATTGTCCCGATAGCAGGTTTAAGGGTAAATCATTGATGTTTTCGGCTGTGATAGGTTCTTTGTTTTTTACTTTGTCGATCCAATTACAAACATCGATATAATCGCAATAAGCGTGAGTGAACTTTAACGCCCAATAGGTGCTTTCTTTTACAAGTTCGACACCGTCTAGTTTTTCCAGCAAAAGTTTTAGTTTTCGGATATTTACTCGGCGGTTATTTTGGGCACTTTCGTCTGTTTTATCAAACCAAAGCAACTCTCTCAGAGTGACGTTTGAAATCCCTTTCTTGTTATTTACGCTATATAATATGATAAGAATGAGCAGTTGTTTCAAAATAGGTGTGAATGATTTGGTGATATCTGCACCATTTTTATCCCATACTTGAAATCCATCTAAGAAAAGAATAGATGATTTTTTGTGAATGTCCGGTTGGGGCTTATAGTTTTCGTCTTGGGTAGTTGTCTTGGAAGAACGATCCGTATTTGTAACGACCGGAGGGTTGTGAGGAATGTGGCTTTCTTTTCTTCTTCTTTTCTTTTTTCGGTAGCAGAGGTACATACAGCCCATACCTGCAATTATGCAAATTCCTATACCTATGAAGAACCCTATCTTTGTAACACGTGCCTTATGTCCTGCAACTGTTTGCAGCGTATCTTCTATTTTTAACGGGGGATAAGCTAATGAGTATATGTTTATATTTGATTTATTGTTGTAGTTATAATTGGTTACGGCATACAGCCTCGACTGTAACGAGTCGTAGTAGAGTGTACAGAAAGAATTTACATCATTGAAGGAGAAAGGGATTGTATCTGCATAGTTCGTACAGTTATTCCCATCTGTCAAATCGAACGATTTTAGCAGGATATAGCTGTTCGAACAATCATTCGGAAAACATAAAGCATATAGCTTGTTATTCGTTTCGTCTGTAACAATATGATTACCGACGACGAAGTTTTTCGTATCGTTGGGGATAGTCCACAATTTCTTTGTTTTGAATGTGTTGATGTCTATCGCATAAAGATCGTAATAATTTATGACTCCTAATTCTTGTTTCCCTTGCGGGTTGCCACAGCCGCCGAACACCAATATCGTGTCTCTGTTTTTGTAGTCCGATCCGCTTAGATAACGCGGAGGTATTTCTTCGTTGTACGATACCGGAATCCAGTCGTCCTGTGTCCGTCCTTTTTTAAGTATCAAGTTCTTATATTGATAATTACCATATCCGCCAAAAATATACAGACACGAGTCATTGGGCGATATAAACGTATTGTGTTGAGAATATTCCGGATTTTTTATTTCACGGTCATTCTTTGTCCATGTGTTATCGTTGAAATTGAATATAGACATCTGTTTCAAGGGATCGAAATCGTATGACCATAATTCATCGTAATAAGGCTGATAAATGAGTTGGTTGTTTATTTCTGTGTATGGAGCTCCATGAGCAGGATAAATCGTATCTAATGTATTATCGATAGTCGAATAAACGAGTACAAATGAGCTGTTGGCAAAATAAATATTCCCTTTTGACGGGGCATGGCAGATTTGTGTATATATGGGTAATGCTAATGTTTTTTCTTTTACCCACTTGGTGTGTTTATTTATTTCCCATGTAGGATTGGTGACTGTCGCCGGAATCTGATACAGACTATCCAAACAGGAATGCGACAGATGTTCTTTTAAAGGCCAATATGCAATTGTTTTATTTTTATTGTCTGTGATTTTTATGTTGCGTATAGACATCGGAGGAACATCGGAAGAATGAAACTTTTCATGATCGGAGTATCCGAAGTAGAATTTCACGTTCTTGATATTGATAAATTTATACTGGCCTTGCAATGTTTGATTGTCGAAGATGAGCTGTAAACTATCCGGATAGATTGAACACTGGATATGCGCCCATTTATTCCATGAGTATTGATTCAGTAGTTCTTCATCGAAAGCCAGATAGACGTTGTTCCCTTCTATCAAATTCAACGCTCTTTTTTCGGGTGTAATATTCGCTATCAAATCGAAACTCTTTTCATCGTCGATTATGATTCGAAAGACATATCCGTAGTTATGTTCTTCGGGTCTGAATTTAATATCGAAATCTAATGTTAGACCTTTTGAGGCGTCGAACTCGGGAGATAGGATAAGCGATGTTCTTTCTTCTTTAATGGAGGTATGGGCAGCAAAATATAATCCAGATGAAATATTTTGTGCTTCAACCGGTATCAGGGCCAACATTAAGAGCAGAAATATAAGCGTCTTTTGCATGAATACTTATAACTGTTTTTTGCAAAGATAATATGGTTTAGGAGGGTTACAAAGAAAAAAATTATATTTATGGAATCTTTTCATGGAATTGATAATAAAAATATTATATTATTAATGGGCAGAGTATTTTTACTGTGTACCGAAGTTTGTTTGTTAATGGTTTATTAATATTTCCGTTAATGACCGACGTTTATTTTTGTTACATTAATTAAAAACGACACATGATGAGAAGTATTATTGTATTGAGTTTGGCGCTGCTGTTGGTGGCGTGTAAGCATGAGAAAGAGTATAGTGGCAATCCTATTGTCGAGGGTTGGTATGCCGATCCAGAAGGGGTTGTCTTCGATGATGAATATTGGATATATCCTACGTTGTCCGATATTCCTTTCGGAGCCGATAGCGCAGATTTTCCCGGATTGCAAAAAGAAACGCGGGCCATTCATCAGGTCTATAATATACAGACTTATATGGATGCTTTTTCATCAAAAGATATGGTCCACTGGACTAAGCATCCCAAAGTGTTGTCTGTTGAGAATATAAAATGGTTGGAATTTGCCTTATGGGCTCCGTCTATTGTTCGGGCGAATGGCAAATATTATCTGTTTTTCGGAGGGAATGATATCCAGAATGATGAGCAATATGGAGGAATCGGTGTCGCTGTGGCTGATAACCCGGCAGGCCCATTTAAAGACGTTTTGGGGAAACCTTTGATCGATAAGATTGTGAACGGTGCCCAGCCGATCGATCAGTTCGTTTTTAAAGATGACGATGGTAGTTATTATATGTATTATGGAGGCTGGCATCATTGTAATATGGTAAAATTGAGTTCGGATTTATTGAGTCTCATTCCTTTTGACGATGGTTCGTATTATAAATCTGTCACACCTGAGAATTATGTGGAGGGACCTTTTATGCTGAAACGGAATAACAAATATTATTTTATGTGGTCGGAAGGCAGTTGGGGAGGTTCGGATTATAGTGTGGCTTATGCCATTGCCGATTCTCCGTTCGGCCCTTTCGAGCGTATTGGGAAAATATTGCAACAAGACGAGAGTGTGGGTACAGGTGCGGGACATCATTCGGTCATTCAGATACCGGGGAAAGACGAGTGGTATATTGTTTATCATCGTCACCCATTGGGCGATACGATTCCAAATCATAGAGAGATTTGTATCGACCGTATGTATTTTGACGAAAATGGTTTTATTAAACCGGTGAAGATGACTTTCGACGGTGTCGGTGTCAATAGGCTTACGGATTAGCGAATAGTATCAGAAATGTATCATCGCCTCAAACAAGAAAATTTTCATTGAGTTGTTTTTCTTGTTTGAGGCGATGTTGTTTTCTACACGTGACTATTTACAGTAAAATATATGGAAAGATATGAGGCAATAACGTTGACCTCGATAGCTTTATTTGAAAGAATTGTTTTTATGCTGATTGTCGAGTGGTTACCCCCCCTGTTATTAATCTTGTTATGTCGCTCCTTTTCTTATGAGAATTGTTAATGCCTTATTAATGTTTTTGATTCGGAAATAAGTATTGCATATGGATAATTAATATTCTATTAATGGTTTTATTAATTGCTCCGGCTTACTTTTGTCACAAAAAATAAAAAAATGATTCCATGAAAAAAGTTTCTTTACTTATATTTTTATCTGTTTTACTTATATTTTTATCTGTTTTACTTATATCGTGCGGAGGTAAAGAGGTGCTTTCTACTTCTTTTTCACCGGTTGACTATGTGAATCCGTTAGTGGGAACTCAATCTAAGTTTACCTTGTCTACGGGTAATACCTATCCGGCTGTCGCATTACCGTGGGGAATGAATTTCTGGACACCGCAAACGGGAGATATGGGAAATGGCTGGGCCTATTGTTATACCGACGACAAGATAAAAGGATTTAAGCAGACACATCAGCCCAGTCCGTGGATCAATGATTATGGGCAGTTTGCATTGATGCCGGTGACCGGTGGTAAAAAGTTCCTGCAAAATGAACGAGGAAGCTGGTTTTCTCATAAAGCTGAGACGGCAAGACCTTATTATTATAGTGTGTATTTGGCTGACCATGATGTGAAAACAGAAATTACTCCGACGGAACGTTCTGCTTATTTTAGGTTTACTTTCCCAGAAAGTGAAGAGTCGTATATCGTAGTAGATGCATTCGATAACGGGTCTTTTGTTCAGATAGATGAGGAAAATGGCACGGTAACCGGCTATACGACTAAAAATAGCGGGGGAGTACCGGATAATTTTAGAAATTACTTCGTGATGAAATTTGATAAGCCTTTTGCCTCGGCGGAAGTATGGAGCGGAGATAAAATTATAAAAGGTAAAAGAGAGGTAGAAGATAATCATGTCGGTGCTGTGTTGGGATTCAAGACTTATAAAGGTGAAAAGATTGGTGTAAAGGTAAGTTCTTCTTTTATCAGTGAAGAGCAGGCATGGTTGAATTTGGAAGAACTGGGCAGTAGGAATTTTAACGAGGTAAAAGAGTCTGCTCGAAATGCTTGGAACGATGTAATGAATAGAGTGAGAGTAGAAGGAGGAACTGATGAACAACTACGTACTTTCTACTCTTGCTTGTATCGTTCTTTATTGTTTCCCCGTAAGTTTTATGAAGTAGATAAATATGGAAATATTGTCCATTATAGTCCTTACAACGGAGAAGTGAGGAGAGGATATATGTATACAGATACCGGATTTTGGGACACGTTCCGCGCTTTATTTCCTTTCTTGAACCTCATGTATCCTTCTGTCAACAAAGAAATTCAAGAAGGATTGGCAAACAGTTATGAAGAAAGTGGATTTTTACCCGAATGGGCCAGCCCGGGACACCGTCCCTGCATGGTGGGTAATAATTCGGCATCTGTTGTGGCCGATGCTTATTTGAAAGGATGCCAGACAGAAAAGATCGATCTGTTGTATGAGGCTGTTCTGCACGGAGCGAATCATGTGCACCCCCAAGTTCCTTCGACGGGAAGATTGGGATATGAATATTACAATCAAAAAGGATATGTACCTTATAATGTAGGTATTAACGAGAATGTGGCGCGCACGTTGGAGTATGCCTATGATGATTGGTGTATTATGAGACTGGCGCAACAATTGAACCGTCCGCAGGAAGAAATCGATCTTTATCGGGAAAGGAGTAAAAACTATCGGTTCGTTTTCGATAAAGAGAACAATCTGATGTGCGGGAAAAACGAAGATGGTACATTCCAGTCTCCTTTCAGTCCGTATAAATGGGGCGATGCTTTTACCGAAGGCAACAGTTGGCATTATACATGGAGCGTGTTTCATGATGTGCAGGGACTCATCGATCTGATGGGAGGGAAGGAGAACTTTGTCTCCATGTTGGATTCTGTTTTTGTGGTTCCTCCTATTTATGACGATAGCTATTACGGGCAGTGCATTCATGAAATAAAGGAAATGCAGATTACGAATATGGGCAATTATGCACATGGCAACCAGCCTATCCAACATATGATTTATCTTTATAATTATGCCGGGCAGCCTTGGAAAGCGCAATATTGGTTAAGGGAAGTGATGGATAAGCTGTATACTCCTTATCCTGACGGCTATTGTGGAGATGAAGATAATGGACAGACTTCTGCATGGTATATATTTTCTGCGTTGGGCTTTTATCCGGTATGTCCGGGCTCAGGGGAGTATGTGATGGGAGCTCCGCTCTTTAAAAAGGCGATTCTTACGTTGGAAAATGGAAAGCAGATCGTTTTGAATGCTCCCGACAACACGAACGAAAATAGATATATACGTTCTCTGAAAATGAACGGGAAAGAGTATAACCACAATTGGTTGAAACACGAGGAATTGATGGACGGCGCTGTTCTTGATTTCGATATGAGTCATACGCCTAATACAGAGCGCGGAATAAACGATGAAGATTTCCCGTATTCTTTGACTAACGAGGATAAGTAAGAATCAAATAAATCCCATGTACATTCGAGGTGTTCCGGTTCGGATAAACCGGAGGTGACCATGTTTTGACCTCATGAAAACTACTTTTTACTGCTTGATGAAAAGTAAAATCGGTGGAGGTGATCTTGATGGCGTGGTATAAAAAGTCTGAAAATTTAAGAGGTGAGTTGCATGATGAAGAGTGTTCTTATCTATGGAGTGCTGTTTTGGGTATTGGGTTGCTATAAGGCAGCCGGTCAAGAGGCGATAGGGCTTTATGACCTGCATTATACTTTGGAAACCGACTTGTCGACACCAAAGGGACGCAATGTCGCTTGGGACGATGTACATGTCGTTTCGGCCTTGCAAGGAATCGTCAACCGGGATGCTCCGCAACTATATGTCTTTTTTGTGGATAGGGATCAATTGGATATTGATAAATATTGGTTGAATAAGTATCGTAGGAAAGGGCAGTGGTTGTATCGAAAGGAAACGGTGACGTATAATACCATTGAAGACTTGGTGTCGGCTTACGCCGGATACATAAAGGGGGTGGTACTTTATGATGAGAGAGTTCCGTCCACAAGCAATGTCGCTTCTGCCGTTGCGGGTGCGGAAGACCTTTTGCCGATCCGTTATGATCTTGATTCCGAGAGTTTGTATAGCCGCTTAGTTTTGGGTGGTCCCCGATTGAAAGTAAAGCGTAGATTGATCAATGAAGATGGAAGTGTTATGTTTACGGGATCGGGGGTGATTCCGGGGACGAATCGAAACAGCACAGGCTCTATAAAAAACGATCCGTACATTTGGTATATAGAGAATTATATGAAAACCGGCAAGTGTAACACGGAATATGCCGCTTATTATCTGGATCAATATTGGAAACAAAATCCCGGTGCTACGGTACGGAATCATCATACGCTTTCTAATCATGATTTTTTCATTAGCAAGCGAGCTTTCTTTTTCGATTTATCACCGTGGGGAGACGAACCGGCAACAGACGAACCGACTCAAAAGGTAGGGACTGATTTGGCTACCCTTAAAGAAATGCTATTGTTGGCATACCAACAGAATAAAGGTGAAAAGTACTGCTATATAGGAGGGTTCCCCTCATGGGCATTTAAATACACGAAGCATGCCGGCGGTATCCACGACGATGTTCCTACGGAGTGGGAGTTTTTACGTCTTATCAGCGCTTACAACGCTTTTAAAGATGCCGATGCAATTGCAATCGGAGCGTTGGCAAATGCCTCTTTTTGGCAGCATTTCCCTTTGGAGGAGCGGTATTCGCAACCGTGGGTTACTCATGAAGAGTTGAAGCAAAGAGGATTGTTGACCGAAGACGGTAAAGTCGACGTGAAAGGAAGGAACTTTCTGATATTTTATGTGGGGGATTATGATGCGTCATCGTGGGTGAGCCAATTTACCTCTCTTACTTGGGACGACCCCAATAGAGGAAAAGTCCCGATGATGTGGGCCATAAGTCCGGTATTACAGGAGCGCGTGCCTCATGTGTTACATAATTTTAGAAAAACGGCTACTAAGAATGATTATTTTGTCGCATCGGACAACGGAGCCGGATATTTGAGTCCCGGAATGTTACAAGAACCCAGACCTATTTCGGGATTACCTTCTGGATTACAATCGTGGGCGGAGCACTGCAAGCCTTATTATGAGAAATGGGGATTGAGCATTACCGGCTTTATTGTCGACGGTTATGCTCCCGGTTTGAATTGGGAAGGAATGGAATGCTATCGATCATTTAGTCCCAATGGAATCGTTCCTCAGAAACTATCTTCGTGGAGTATGCTTTTGGGAAATATGCCTGTGTTGAGGGCCGATTACGATATCAATGATGTCGAGCCCAAAGATGCTGCGGTGGCTATCGTCAATAGAATAAGGGAGAGAGAGGGGTTGCCTTTTCATTGGTTTAGAAATATAATAAAATCTCCCACGTGGTATGTAGAGGTAGTCGAGGAACTGAAAAAAATAGATGATAGTATCTATTTGTTGGATGCCCCATCTTTTTTTGAGCTTTTGCGGATTTATTTGAAGGAAACTGCTCCTTTTGCCGGTGGTACGGGGAGTAGGGAAGATCCGTTTCTTATTTCTACTCCGCAACAGTTCGACCATATAAGGGAGTATAGAAGCCAATGCTTTCGATTGATTAACGACCTCGATTTTTCTGATTATGTCAGAGAAGATGGCCAAAGTTGGTGGCCTTTGGGCGAATGGGGAAGTGGAGATAATGCTATGGAGCGTTTTCGTGGCTTTTTTGATGGGGGTGGATATTCGATTAGGAATTTGTCGGTGGAACGAAAAGCTCATGATCTGAGTATTTTTGGTGTGACAGAAGGTGCAGAGATTATCAACTTGAAAGTTGAAAATTGCAGCATCATTGGAGAGGGGCGTTTAGGAGTTCTGACAGGCGCTACCTTTTCTACAAAGATAGAACAGGTCGATATACTCGATAGCCAATGCGGAAACCGATTATCGGATCATGGGTCGAATGCCGGAGGTTTGACAGGACCACTTTACCGGTCGGTGGTAAAAAACTGTTCTGTGAAGGGTGGAAATGTTTATGCGAAGGATTGTGCGGGTGGTATATCCAGTTCCATGAGTGAAGATAGCGAAATCATCGATTGTTACTCGACTTGTCGGATAGAAGGAATTACGAATGTCGGAGGAATAACGGGAAAAGTGAATTGAAAAATGATACCTCTCGAATATTAATGTTTTGTTAATGTTTCGGTCGTAAAAAATCTACTTTATGTATGCTTGAATCGTGGATTCTTAATGTATTATTAATGTTTTTGTTAATATTATAATCTTACTTTTGTCTCACACACATAAAATGCTGTAATGAAAAAAGAACCTTTAATTGTATTCATTTCTATTTTATTTTTACTTATATCGTGTAGAGTAAAAGACGAAAATATCGAATCGGCGATATTTTCTCCGGTAAATTATGTGGACCCGTATATAGGAACCGGCGGACATGGTCATACGTTTTTAGGAGTCGCTGCTCCGTTCGGAGCCGTGCAGATCGGTCCTAACAATATAAATAAAGGGTGGGATTGGTGTTCTGGCTATCATTACTCCGATTCGATTGTAATAGGATTTTCACATTTGCATCTCAATGGAACCGGTTGTAGCGACACGGGCGATTTGTTATTTATGCCATATACGGGGAAAATGCGTACGCAGCCGGGAACCCAAGATAATCCCTTATTGGGTTATGCTTCTTATTATTCTAAGAGTGATGAAACGGCTTTCCCCGGATATTATGGAGTAGTATTGAAAACTCATCGTACAAAAGTAGAATTGACGGCGTCGGATCGAGTTGCCTTTCACAGATACACTTTCCCGAAGAATGTCGAAAAGTATGTGATGATTAATTTAAAGGATGCCAATGGCGACGATCGTCCTACCGATACATATCTGGAACAAGTAAACGATACTACTGTCAGTGGTTATCGTTGTTCCTCTGGTTGGTCGAAGCAACAGCAAATCTATTTTACGGCTGTTTTCTCCGAACCGATACGTTTAGCTTTGTTTCACGATTCGATACCGGTACAAGGAAATGTTTTACAAGGCATCGACGTGAAGGGAAATGTAATTGTCGCATCTGATGTCGAGAGACTTGATGTGAAAGTGGGAATATCGCCGGTGAGTATGGAAAATGCGGCGGCTAATATTCGACAAGAAATCGCCGATTGGAATTTTGAACGAGTTGTAGATGAGACGACTGCCAAATGGAATGCCGAATTGTCCAAACTGCAAGTATCGACTACGGATACAGTGGCCAAACGTATTTTTTATACAGCTTTATATCATGCGTTTATACAACCGGCTATGTTCAATGATTGTAACAAGGAATATAGAGGTACCGACAAAAATGTGTATGGCGATCCGGGTTTCACCAATTATACCGTATTCTCATTGTGGGATACGTATCGTGCGGCTCACCCATTATATACGTTGGTACAGCCGGAGCGTGTTCCCGATTTTATTAATTCGATGTTGGCTATTTATGAGCAACAAGGACGTTTGCCGGTTTGGCATTTGTATGGCTCGGACACGAATGAAATGATAGGTATTCAGTCGGTTCCTGTTATAGCGGATGCTATATTAAAAAATATGAAAGGTTTTAATTACGAATGGGCTTATCAGGCAATGAAGGCTTCAATGATGTCTGATTATAAAGGATTATCGTATGTGACAAAACTTGAATATATTCCGGCAGATAAAGAGAAGGAATCGGTAGCTAAGGGATTGGAATATGCCATTGCAGATTGGGGAGTGGCACAAGTGGCTCGAAAGCTGGGTAAGGTAGATGACTATGAGTATTTTTCGAAGAGAGCTTTGGCATATCAAAAATATTGGGACAAGGATACCCGCTTTTTCAGAGGAAAGAATCAAGATGGTTCTTGGCTTACTCCGTTTAACCCTGTTCATTCAACTCATCGGAACGATGCTTATTGCGAAGGAAATGGTTGGCAATATACATGGTTAGTCCCTCATGATGTGGAAGGTCTCATTTCTTTGTTGGGTGGTGATGACGCTTTTGTTTCGAAATTAGATAGTTTGTTTTCGGTTAATGCCGATTTGGGCGATGCGGCATCTCCTGATATTTCCGGTCTGATAGGGCAATATGCACATGGCAATGAACCCGGACATCATACCGTATATCTTTATTCGTATGCCGGATTGCAGTGGAAAACGGCGGAGAAGGTCGATTATATATTGTCACAAATGTATCATGATTCACCCGACGGGTTACAGGGTAACGAGGATTGCGGGCAGATGTCTTCGTGGTATGTGTTTTCGTCCTTAGGTTTTTATCCGGTCAATCCTTCTAATGGAATCTATGTTTTCGGCAGACCGATTTTTGATAAGGTCGCTTTGAAATTGCCAGAAAATAAGGTGTTTGAAATAAGGACGGTCAATAATTCAAGAGAGAACAAATATATTCAGTCGGTTCAGTTGAACGGTCGACCGTATGATAAGTCTTATATCTCTCATGCCGATATAGTGAATGGGGGAACATTGGTTATTACAATGGGAAATAAACCGAATAAGGATTTTGGGACGAATATGGATTGTCGTCCGAAATCCGCTATTAAATAAAATGTTATTAATAATTTAAAGTTTTAATGTCATGGAAAAGAATGATTACAAAAAGATTGTAGCATCTTGTTTTTGCAGCATGATGCTGGTTTCGAGTGTTTGGGCACAGGAAAGTGATTTGTATGCCGGGGGTACTGGGTCAAAGTCAGATCCCTATTTGATTGAGACGGAAGCTCAGTTCGATGCTGTACGCGAGAAACGGGGCTCCTATTTTAAATTGATGGCCGATTTGGATTTTGCTTCTTATGAAAAAGAAGGCGGTTGGTGGCCGTTAGGAGAATGGGGAAGCGGAGATGGTTCGGACCAACGTTTTAGCGGTACGTTTGATGGTAATGGGCATAAGATTTCCAATTTGATGGCTAAGCATGGAGATGATACCGGTGCGCATGATATGAGTGTTTTCGGCGTTGTTGACGGTGGTACGATTAGAAATTTATTGCTTGATAATGTGACTGTCATTGGTGGCGGGCGTTTAGGTATCTTGACGGGATTAACTCGTAATGCTACGATTGAGCAAGTGGGAGTTATCAACAGTTCTTGTTCGAACATTGGAACAGGTTCTAATTCCAGCGGCCTCGTTGGGCCTTGTGCCGGTACTACTGTAATCACAGACTGTTATACGGCCGATTGTAATGTAATGGCTAAGTCTACTGATGGTGAGACCGGGGATGCCGTAGGTGGAATCGTTAGTTCTGGAAATGCCACAGTGATGTATTGTTATTCGACTTCTACTATCGAAGGTAAAACCAATGTCGGTGGTATTGTCGGTGCTAATGATGGTGGCGCGGTTATTTCCTGTTTGTCTTTGAACAAGGATATTATAGGCGAAGTCGAAGTGACACATCGTGTTGTAGGAAAGAGAAACGGTGGAGATGTTTCTGATAATTATGCGCACTCTTCGGTTTTATTGAATGGTCAAGCCGTAACAGAGGGAACGGGAATCGATACCGATAATGGAGAAACGGTAGAGGAACTGACCGAATCGTTTTATGCAGACGATATGGGTTGGGATTTTGATGAAATATGGACAATAGATCCCACTATCTCTCCTTATCCGGTATTTAAATGGCAAACAAGCACAAGTGGAGTTACAAATGTCGAAAAAGCCGCTTATAACGTTTATGTGACTACCGACGGTATCCGAGCAGAAGGTTTGAATGGAAATGAAATGATCTATGTCTATACGACGAATGGTGTGTTGGTGGCTAAACAAATAGCTGAAAATACAATAGAGAATATTTCTTTGACCGGGAAAGGTATCTATGTAGTCAATATCGTTTCAACCGGAGCTTCCCAAGCATTTAAGGTTGTAAAATAAAAAATCAAATAGGAGAGGATTCGCTTAGTCGGTCCTCTCCTTTTCTATCTTTTTTAAATTCTAAAATTGCAATTGCTTGTTAAGGAAATGGTTGAATAACAATAATCTAACAGGACGCATGAAAAAAAACAATTTCTTTTATATGGAAAAGGCGGTTTCAATGCTTTCCCATTATTCTCATTCATTCCTATTTTTATTTTTTGTTGTGGTAGGCTGCGCTACGGTTTTGGCAGAAAATGATCGACAGCAGAAAATTTCAGGGGTAGTGAGGGATCAGTCCGGGGAACCTTTACCCGGGGTTAATGTCGTAATGGTGGGAACTAATACCGGTACGATGTCGAATATAGACGGTGTTTTCAATTTGAATGTATCCGGTGACAAATTGGACAAAGCGGAATTGAAATTCTCATTGATCGGCTTTGCTTCGAAAAATGTTGCCTTGAAGGGAAAAACCGTAGTGAATGTGACTTTAAGTGAAGATGACCAGATATTAGATGAAGTAGTGGTCGTAGGTTACGGCACACAGAAAAAAGCTACTTTAACAGGAGCAGTCAGTACGATAGGAACAGATGAACTGACCGTTACACCCACTTCGAATGTCCAAAATATGTTGGCCGGTAAATTGCCGGGTGTGCGTATTCAACAACGTACGGGAGAGCCGGGTAGTTATGATGCCAAGATGGATATCCGTGGATTGGGTACTCCTTTGGTCGTTATTGATGGTGTCGTAAGAGAGGTGTCAGATTTCCAGCGGTTGGAAGCTAACGATATCGAGAGCGTGTCTGTATTGAAAGACGCATCTGCCGCTATTTACGGTATGCGTGCATCGAATGGCGTGTTATTGGTGACGACTCGTAAGGGTGAGAGCGGTAAAACCCGAATTGATTATACCGGAAGTTTCGGTTTCCAGAATCCGTCGGGCTTGCCTGATGTTTTGGATGCTGCTCAATATGCCGAGCTTGTTCGTGAAGCTGATAGAAATATGGGTAGAGGTATTAATACCACTTTCACGGAAGAAGATGTAGCTCGTTTCCGCCGGGAGGGAGGAACCGACTGGTATGATTTGGCTATGAAAAATTTGGTTCCTCAAACCCATCACAATGTGACAGCCAGCGGAAGCGGGAAACGTACACAATATTTCCTTTCTTTTGGTTACTATGGCGAAGACGGTATTTGGAAAACCGGCGATTTAAATTACCATCGTTATAATATCCGTTCCAATTTGAGTTTCGATGTTACAAAAGATTTGAAAGCCGAATTGTTGATCGGTGCGATGTCCGATGAAAAGAATCAACCTTATAAAGATACTTGGGAACAGTTCAAAGCTATTTGGATGCTTAAACCTACGGAAACTCTGTATGCCAATAATAATGAGAGTTTTCCTAATGACGTGATGTATGGTTTGAATCCGCTTATGATTACCGATGCCGATCAATCCGGTTATAAGCGTAGGATAAACCGAACCTTGAATACTACATTTACATTGACTTATAAAGCTCCTTTTTTGAAAGGATTAAGTGCTAAGTTTTTGTATGCTTATGATTATAAGAACTATCAACAGAAAGAATTTCAAAAACAATATACATTATATAAATACGATAGGGAGAAAGATGTTTATAATTCTCAGATATATTCATCGCCTTCTTCTATTTACAGAAAATCATGGGAGGGAGCTCAGAATCAATTACAGGCCTCTTTGAACTATGAGCGTCTTTTTGCAGAGAAACATAACTTGAAAGTCTTGTTTTTGTACGAACAAAGTGCAAAGGAAGAGGATAACTTGTGGGCAAAAAGAAACTTCGAGATGGATGCCGTAGATGAGATTTTTGCAGGCTCCGAAGAAGAGCAAATCGGTAATGCCGATGCTGGCCAGATTTATCGTGTAACGAATATGGGTATAGTCGGACGTGTCAATTACGATTATCAATCCAAATATTTGGCAGAAGTTAGCTTCCGTTATGACGGTTCTTCCAAGTTTGCCAAAGGACATCGTTGGGGATTTTTCCCATCGGCCTCTGTCGGATATAGAATTTCGGAAGAGAGCTTTATCAAAGAATTTGCTCCGCTGTCCTTTATTACGAATTGGAAGTTAAGAGCATCTTATGGAGCTATGGGTGACGATGGTTCCTCGTCCTATCAATATTTGTCGGGATATGATTATCCGGGCGCCAGTTATGTATTCGGCGATGTTGTCTATAAAGGATTGGGTTTCAGAGGTCTACCGAATGAACTGATAACTTGGTATAAGTCGAAGACCTTGAACGTGGGAACCGATCTTGATCTTTGGAATGGTATGCTGTCTGCACAGGTAGATTTCTTTTGGAGATACAGAGATGGTCTGTTAGGAAAGAGAAGTGGTGAAGTTCCCGGTACTATAGGTGCTGAATTGCCGGAAGAAAATTTGAATCAAGATTTGTATAAAGGTTTTGAAATCGTATTGGGACATCGCAATAAGATTAATGATTTCAACTATTCGGTAAGTTTGAATTTTGCATTGACTCGTCGTCAGAACAGACATTTGGAGGAAGGGGATGCAGTGAATTCCTATGATAGATGGAGAAATAAATATTCAAACCGATATTCCGATATGGGGTGGGCTTATGGCTCAAACGGACAATTTACTTCGATGGAGGATATTTGGCGGTCGCCTATTCAAGACGGTCAGGGTGGTGCTACCCAGTTGCCGGGTGACTGGAAATATGAAGACTGGAATGGTGACGGAATCATCGATGACAATGATGTTTATCCGAACGTGTACGAGCACACCAATGATAACGGAAATCCCAAAATGACATTCGGTGCTACTATCGCTGCCGAGTGGAAAGGGTTTGATGTGAACCTGTTGTTCCAAGGCGGTGGTGGATTCAATGTGATCTATTTCGAGCAATTGCAATACCCGTTGTGTTTCGGTGGAAACGGTTTGGCTCATTTTTATGACAGATATCGTCAGGACGAAAATGGGAACTGGATTCCCGGAAAATGGCCTACGACCCGTGATGCCGGATCTTATAGCGTGAATTATGCAAGATGTAAACAGACGACATACGATGCTTCTTATTTACGGTTGAAAAGCGTGGAAATTGGCTATACAATACCCCAGCATATCACTCGTAAATTCAAAGTGGATCGTTTGAGGATATTTGCAAATGGCTATAATTTATTTACGCTATCTAATTTGGATTTCGTCGATCCCGAGCATCCGGAAGGGAATTATGGATACCTGTATCCGATTATGAGAAACTTTAACTTTGGATTGAATTTATCATTCTAATTTGAAATACGATGAGAATAAATAAGATATTAGTATCGGCATTGGTGATGGCCCTATCGTTTTATTCGTGTGATTACTTAGATGTGCCGCCCATTAATATTATACAAGATGATGCGATTTTTAATTCAGAATCGGGTATAACGTCTTATATGACGACTCTTTACTATGACTTACCCATAGAGGACTTTCGCTATACACAACAAGGATTCAATGTATCGGGTAAAGGGCAAGGTCGTTTACCGAATGTGTCGGGTGAGGCTATGTGTAGTTCCAGCGATGATATTTCGACCATCGGTGATGGAACTTGGTGGGGCTGTTGGGATTATGGAAAAATTCGTCGGGTGAATTACTTTTTGAAAAATTTCCCGGCCTATAAATCCAATTTCCAGAATACGGTTCTTGCTGATGCATGGATGGGAGAGGCTCATTTTATCCGGGCTTACTGCTATTTTGCAATGGTGAAAAGGTATGGTGGTGTACCTATATTGAGAGAACCGCAAGAGTATGTAGGCGATATTGAATCGCTGAAAGTACCGAGAGATACGGAAAAGGCCTGCTATGATTTTATTGCGGAAGATTTAGACGAGGCTTTCCGTCTGTTGCCCGATAATGAGGAGATTTTGGGAAAAGGACGTGCTACCAAATATGCTGCTTTGGCATTGAAATCTCGCGCTATGCTGTATGCCGGTAGTATCGCACGCTATGGAACCGTTGATTTGAATGGTTTGGTCGGTATCGATAAGGCTTTGGCAAATGATTATTTCGAATTAGCTTATAAAGCTGTAAAGGAACTTGAAAAATCGAAGAAATTTTCGTTGTATAGGAAGAACTCGGACAAAGAGAAAAATTTTGCCGAGCTGTTCCTTGCCGAGGACAGCCCAGAGAATATTTTCTGTAAATATTTCCAACGCAATGTAAACGCACATGGCTGGGATGTTTATTTCGTTCCTTACCAATATCGTGGAAACGGTTTTTCTTCCAATATGAACCCTACATTGGAATTTGTTGAAATGTTTGAACACAAAGACGGTACTCCTGCAAATTTTGCAGAAAGAGCGAAGGACACTTATTTCGATGATCCTTCGGAGTTGTTTCAAAATATGGATGCCCGTTTTGGCGGTTCGATCATTTATCCGAATGCTATTTTTAAGGGAGAGCCTTGTTCTATACAAAAGGGATTGATCATAGAAGATGGCAGCAAGAAGGAAAATGCCACGAATTATGAGGAGGCTGTTTATACGGCCAATGACGGACAGGTTTATCATATTGTAGGG
>UMJJ01029679.1_pt1 | contig 22555 bp, 19 predicted proteins | sample 1966051 | NCBI WGS metagenome assembly UMJJ01 (sample SAMEA4836147, study PRJEB28245) | human gut metagenome | biome: gut microbiome; material: fecal sample | place: Denmark | collected 2008
TTCTTTTATGATGTTCTCTTCATCTAAGATAGGATTAATCTCATTGCTAACTTTTTCGCAATCTTCTAGACTAATTCCTGTCGGTTTATCTATGATAACACGTAAAAAATAATCTTTTCCTTCTTTTACATAATAGACATCATACAAAGAATATCCTAAATTTTCGACTGGATTCTGAATAATCTTTTCTACTTTTTCCTCGATTTTCAAAAAATTTCCCCCTATACAAGACCAAAGAGTGGGATTTGCTCCCACTCTTCTGCCGAACTTATATGCTAGTAGTATTATACCCTTTTTTTAGAAGAAAATCAAGGGTTTTTAGAAAAATTTTCTAATTCTTTCCATGTTTTGCTAGTGCTTCTAGTACAATGATAAACATTGCATGGGACCAGCCAAGTCCTATTACCCAACTTGCTGTTTTGGTGCTATTATCTACTTGTTCTCCTAAAAATCCATGTTCTGCCATGGTTTCTATTACAAATTGAAAACTTTCTCTCGCTTTTTTCCATTCTTCTTTTTGTATATAATATAGTGCCATCCATAGGGTTGCTATTACCCATGGGTTATGACCTCCCATATAGCTATCTTTTTCAAAACGTAGATAGCCTCCTGTATAGGTTCTTAGGGTTAGGTTTATTTTTTCTATGGTATTTAGTACTTTCTTTTCTTTTGGACTACATACTCCAAAAGGTGTTACCATTCCTAGTACACTAATATCTACAGATTTATCTTCTGTTCCTCTTACAAAGCATTTTTGTTCTTCGTCATAGCAATGCTCTAATAGATAGTTTTTAACAGATACCATGTATTTACGTAGGGTTTCTGTTTCTTCTAGTATAAATTGTTCTTTTAGTCGATTTCCTGCATAGAGTTCTTTTACTTCTGCATATATTTTTATCATGTGATCAAAGCTTGCAAATATACTTGCTAAGGAATAGGTATGAATTCCTTCGTGCATTTCCCATAAGTCGTAGCTTTTTGGCATAGCTGGGTCTGGAGTGAATAGGTTATCTACATAACGTTTTAAAAATTTCATTGCATTTTCGCACATTTTTAAGCAGTCTTTTAAAAATTGCTTATCTTTGGTGTATAAGTAATGCTCATATACTCCATAAATAACACTTGCTGTTTCATCTATTTGGTATCCCCAGCATGGAGCTAAACGTCCATCGGTATAATAGCGTTGTTCCCATATTCCGTTACGATGTTGTGTTGTTTTACAAAAATGACTGTAAAATTTATCGGTTTCTTTTTTCATTCCTAATATATCAAAAGCTTTTGCGATAAACACAGCATCTCTTGGCCAACAGTAAGAATAACGTCCAGAGTGAGTACGGTTTTCGTCTACTTCTATTCCTGCGGAGATTCCTCCAAATTCATGGTTGGTAAGAAGTGGGAATAATAAAATGGTTCGTTTATAGATTTCTTCTATTTTTTTATCTATGCTATTTTCTAATGGTTGTACCAATATGGTATTATGGTCATTGACATATTTTTGCCAAAATTTTCTTGTACTAACATATTCTTTTTCTGTGTCTAACTTTCTTAATCTGCTCAATTCTAGTTCTAGTTCGCTCAAACTTGCTTTTTCTTTATTATGGTCTACTTTAATAAAGATATCAATGCTTTTCTTTTCTCCTGGATGAATGGTTCCTATGGCATAAGAAATGCTACTATCTGCTGCCATTCCGATATAATCTTTATCTTGGATTTTTCCAGTATAAATCTGATTTTTACTATCATTAATACGATGCGATTCTATATCTTGTTTAGAAAATATACAAAAAGTATTTTCGTGTGTATATTGTATCATAACATTATCCATTACTACACAGCTTACCATATTATTACTATTACTAACAAGTCCAGAATGAATCAAAAAATGTACATCTAAGTCAATAGTATTTTCGTTTACAAAACTGTATCGTTTTACCAAGATGTTTTTATCTATACTTACAAAGTCCGTTTGTAGCATTTTTAAGTTAAAGTAAGTATTGTAAATATTGGTGTTTAAAATATTAGTGTTTTCGGTATAGTATTGTTCATATATATTATTGATATCATCATGTAAATAAATAATATTGGAATCGTTTATTTTTACTCCAGTATGAAAAAAGTCTATAAATTGTTTGTAATCAGAATTAGGATAAAACAGTCTTAGTAATTCTCCTTCTTTACTATAACTTGCTACTAAGTTTTTGTTTCCTATTACAGCATCATTCATAAATTTTTTATTTTCTGAATTCATTTGTTTTCCCTCTATTCTTTCTGTTAGTTTTGAATAATTCTAACAATTTGATTTTCTAATTCTTTTAATCTTAAGTTTAAAACTTTGATGTCTTCATCTTTTGCATCTTTGGTTAAAATTTCTTCTTTGATAATATCTTCCATGTCAGCAACTTCATCTTTAATTTTACGTATTTTGTCTAACGCTATTTTTCTTTCTTCTTGTTCTTTGTTATGTACCTCTAATTGTCCTACTTTTTCTACTTGTAGATTCTCTAGTTCATACGTTTCTCCCCATTCTGGAATATGAACAGGAATTGGTAATTGTTCCTCTAGTTTTTCTTTTAATACTTCTTGGGATTCTGGTTCTCCATGTACTAAGAAAATGTGTTTTGGTTTACTAATAAAGGAATATACAAAGTTTAGTAACCATTCTTGGTCTGCGTGTCCAGAATATCCTTCTATGTATTCAATTCTAGCATTAACAGCAATTTCATCTCCAAAAATTTTTACTTTCTTTTCTCCATTTACAATTCTACTACCTAGAGTTCCTGGAGCTTGATATCCCACAAAAAGAATCGTGCTTTTTGGATTCCATAAATTATGTTTCAAGTGGTGCTTAATACGTCCCACCTCACACATACCACTTGCTGAAATAATAATACATGGTTCTTCTCTTTCATTTAGTGCTTTAGATTCTTCTGCAGTAACAGTAAATTGTAATCCTGGAAATTCTAGTGGATTGTCACCACTCGCAATAGCATGTTTTACATCTTCATCAAACAAGTCCATATTCTCTCTAAATACCTCTGTAGCAGAAATGGCAAGCGGACTATCTACATACACTGGTGCGCGCATTAAAGTTTTGTATTTTCTTCTAAATTCTTCATCATCACGTTTTTCTTTTAATTTATTAATTTCGTATAATATTTCTTGTGTTCTTCCTACTGCAAAGGAAGGAATAACAACAGTTCCTCCATTATCTAAGGTTTCAGATACAATATCTAGAAATAGTTCTGCTTTTTCATCATTTCGCATATGTAGCCTACTACCATAGGTAGATTCCATCACTAAATAATCTGCACTTTCTATCATGGTTGGAGACGCTAATAATGGAATATCATTATTACCTAGGTCTCCTGTAAATACAATTTTCTTTTCCTCTTCTCCTTCTTTTATCCATACTTCTATAATGCTAGAACCTAACATATGTCCTGCATCATTAAAACGTACATGAATATTAGAGTCTATTTCTATAATTTCGTCATAACGAACAGGAGTAAATATTTCTAGTGAACGTGCTGCTTCTTCTGCAGTATAGAGTGGTGGAAGTGGTTCTTTTCCTTCTCTTTTACGTTTTCTGTTTTTCCATTCAATTTCCATTTCTTGAATATGACCACTATCTGGAAGCATAATACTACATAGGTCACAGGTGGCTTTTGTAGCATAAATCGAGTTACGATATCCTTCTTTATATAGTTTTGGAATTCTTCCAGAATGGTCAATGTGTGCGTGGGTTAATAGCATAAAATCTATTTGGTCTACGGCAAAAGCAAATGGCTCATCATTTTCTGCCTCTAAACTTGCCTGCCCTTGGTACATACCACAATCCACAATAAATTTTTTTCCAGCTCCTTCTACTAAAAAATTGGAACCTGTTACAGTCTTTGCCGCTCCTAAAAAGGTAATATTCATTTTTTCTCTCCTCTCTTTACTTTTGTATATTATGCTAACAATACCTTTACTTTTTTCTTCTTTTTTACTGTATCATTTCGAGTTGTTATTGTCAAATCCCATTGTTCTTCTAAAATATTATCATCATAACAGTCTATTAAAACATTTTCTGCTTTTTTCTGTATAGAAATAGCTATGTTTTCTAAATTAATAATTTTTGTGTGCAATATTTGTTTAAAAATAGCATAATCCAATTGTTCATCTATTTCTAAATCCACATATACTTTTAGTTCTTTTGCCTTTTGCAAAAGCTCCTTTTGTATCACTTCTAAAAAGTTTGCCATTTGTGTTACATCACCAATAGTTTGTTCTTTTGAAAAGGGAATTTGGTTATAATAACGAAATAGATAAAGCAAGCCTACCATTTCTTTTTTGGTGGTACATGTTTGTATTTTTCTTGCAATACATTTTAAAAATTCTCTTTGTAATTCTATACCGGCTAATAGTAAGTCACTTTCTTCTAATGGTACTGCTTGTAAAAATTCTATTTCTTCTTTTACTTTATTTTTTCTGGCTACATATTCTTTTGGATCTAACATTCGGTTGTACTCTTCTATTGCTTCTAAATGGTGTTTTCTTTCTGCTTCTAGTCTATCTGCTAAATGGCTAATACTAAATATTTTTTCTTTATTGGGTAATTTAGCATTTCGTTTTTGATATTCTTCCCTAATTAGTGTATTATCATTTAAAATTTTATCTATTTCCCCTATTTTTTTATTAATTTCACGCTTACTTTTTGTAATTTCTTCTAATAATTGTTTTTTATTTTCTAACAACTCTAATTGTCTTTTTTTTAGGTTTAATTGTTCTAGTATTCTATCTTTTTCTTGTACATTTTGATTGGCATAGAGTGCTATAATAACTTTATAAAATACAAACAGGAAAGAATCTGCATCTTTTTGATATTCTTGTGTTAATTTTGTTTCTAAAAGCTTGGTGGGTTCTACTTCACTAAAAGTGTTTTTTAGCCATTGGGCTAAAAACTGTTCTCCACTTAAAAATAGCAAATTTTGATATATCAAATTATAGGGAATATGTTCTATTTCTGATGTACTAATATCCCATGACCAACCATTAAAATCACGAATTACTTCTGTTTTACTCATGCAGTTTCCTATTTTCGTAAATTCACAAATTGCATCTGACAAAATAGTGTTTTTACTAGAAAAACAGTTCCTATTTTTCCCTAATTGCAAGATAGCATTTAGTAATTTCTTTTCGTTTGGATATGTCATAATTTTCTTTTCTTTGCTATTTACTAGATACGTACCATTTTGTTTTTCTAATACTTTTGCCTCTTCCGACTGTGGTTCTACTAAGATAATTTCTTCACAGTCTTCTTCAATAATTTCTATTATATTTTCTAAAAATTCACCTTTGGTAGGAACTTCTTGTTTTACCTTTTGATAATCAGCATAGGCGTTTTCTATTTTATAAAACATGCTAAGAAGTAAGTTTTTCGTAGACTCTGAAAAGGCCTTAGTTTCTAAGACCTGTTCTAGTTGGTTGTTATAATCTTTTCTTTTTAACTTTGTAAAAATTTCTTCTTTTTCCATGCAAACTCCTTGCTCCACTCTATTCTTTCTTTTGTGATTTATTCTTCCGGAATACTATTTTCTGGTTCTGCTATTCCAGCCATTTTTAATTCTGCCCATCTTTCTTTGGTCATTAGTACTTCTCTTGGTTTGCTTCCTTGGTATCCGGAAATAATACCTCTTTCTTCCATTTGGTCAATAATTCTTCCTGCTCTTGCATACCCTACTTTAAATCTCCTTTGTATAAAAGAAGTAGAGGCCTGTCCTGTTTCTACAACAGTGTCAATGGCTTCCATTAAAAATGGATCCGTATCGTCATCGTCTTCTTCTGTTTCTTTTATTTCTTTATCGGTACTATTGGCTTTTTCTACTTGTTCTATAATATCTTCATTATAGGTAACTTCGCCATTTGCTTTTAAGAAGTCTACTATTTTTTCCACTTCTTTGTCAGATACAAAAGCTCCCTGTACTCTTGTAGGTTTTGGTGCTCCTGATGGATAAAATAGCATATCTCCTTTTCCTAATAATTTTTCTGCACCTGCCATATCTAAAATGGTTCTAGAATCTACTTGGGATGATACCGAAAATGCTATTCTTGATGGGATGTTGGCTTTAATAATACCTGTAATAACATCTACAGATGGTCTTTGGGTTGCTATTACCAAATGCATTCCGGCTGCTCTTGCCATTTGTGCTAAACGACAAATAGCATCTTCTACATCTTTAGCAGCTACCATCATGAGGTCAGCAAGCTCATCAATAATAATCACGATTTGTGGTAATTTTGCTTTTGCCTCTTCTCCTTCTTCTTTATCCAAAGATTCGTTATATCCTTTAATATCACGTACTCCTTTGGCAGCAAACAAGCTATATCTGTTTACCATTTCTTGCACTGCCCAAGCTAAAGCCCCTGCTGCTTTTTTAGGATCTGTTACAACAGGAATAAGTAGATGTGGTATTCCATTATACACAGATAATTCTACTACTTTTGGGTCAATCATTAATAATTTTACTTCACTTGGTTTTGCTTTATAAATAATACTTGCTATCATGGTATTAATACAAACACTTTTACCAGAACCAGTAGCTCCAGCAATAAGTACGTGTGGCATTTTTGCAATATCGGTTACCACGCCTTCTCCTGCAACGTCTTTTCCTAGTGCAAAAGCAAGTTTAGACTTATGGTTTTGGAAGGCATCGGACTCGATAATTTCTCGCAAATGTACTACTTCATTTTCTTTGTTTGGTACTTCTATTCCTACTGCTTGTTTTCCTGGAATAGGAGCCTCAATACGAATCGTTTCTGCAGCTAAGTTAAGTGCAATATCATCTGCCAAATTTGCTATTTTGCTTACTCTTACTCCTTCTGCTGGTTTTAATTCATAACGAGTAATAGCAGGTCCTACCGATACATTTTCCACCTTAGCAGAAACGCCAAAACTGTATAATGTTTTTTGTAATTTGGTTGCGGTATCAGTTACTGCTTTTTTTCCACCTTTGCTTGCCTTTTTCTCCCCTTCGCTTAGTAAAGCTACTGGCGGAAATTCATAATATTCGTCCTCTACCGTCATGGTATGCTCTAATAATAAGACTTCTTTTGTTTTTTCTTCCTTGGTTTCTTCTTGCTTTTTAAATAAATCTGCTTCTATATAATCTGGCGAACTAGTAGCTGATTTCTTTTCTTCCATTGCTAGCGGTACAATATCGTCTTTTCCGTGATCATATTTTTTACGTTTTCCTTTTTCTACATCTTCTTCTAATAATCCGGTAATACGTATTTGGTTTTCCATTGGTTCTGCTTGTTTTTCTGCTTCTTCACGCAATAGTTTTGCTTTTTCCTCACGAAGTCTTTTTCTTTCTTCTCTTTTGGAAATTTTAACAGTTCCTTCTTCTTTTTCTTGTTTTGCAAGTTCTTTTGCTTCTCTTTTTTCTTCTTTTCTTTCTTCTAGCATATCCAAAAGTGCCACTAAATATTCAGAAGGTCGAATACCAAACATAAATATAAGTAAAATAATAGCAATTCCTATACAAAGAATAACAGTTCCTAATGTTCCTAGCAATTGTACTAACGGATAGGCAACACATATTCCAATAACGCCTCCTCCTACATTGCTTTCTCCTAACTCATAAGCCTGTCTTACCACTGTAGAAAAATCCTGACTTACATCTATGGTTCCTATGGAGATTTGATAAATACTAAACACTGCTGAAATTGCAACTAAAAAAACTGCATATTGCACCAGTTTGGTATATAAATATTCTTTATCATCTAATGCTAAATAAATTCCTATTGCAAAGGTTCCTATTGGTAACACGTATTTCATAAATCCCATAATGCCTCCCAGCATAGGACTTAAGTGTTCTCCTATGTAACCAGAATTTGTGTATATTAAAATAGCAAGTAGAATACTAGTAATCAACATTCCTACTACTGCTAAATCTATTTTTCTTTTTTCTTGCTTTTTTTTAATTCTTCTTCCTTTTGCCAATTTCTACATCCCTTTCTTGCTATGTAACCTAAAAAAATCGCAAGTTCGGAAATCTTTTCTATGTTCTAGACTTCCAACTTCCGATTTTTTCTTTATTTTAGTTCTTTTCTATTATTTTGAATCACGGTTAAAGCATCTTGAAGAGCAACTTCAATTCCTTCTAAGATATTATCTGCATAATCTTTGGTTCCTTTTGAAATTTCCCTTGACATTTCGTTTGCTGTTTCGATTATTTCTGCTTTTTGCTCATATGCTTTTCTGGTAATTTCATGTTCATCTATCATAGAAATAATTCTGTTTTCTGCTTCTTTTACAATATCGTCAGCTTCTTTTTGTGCCTCTACTAGAATACGTTGTCTCTCTTCTTTTACCCATTTTGCTTGTTTTAATTCATCTGGTAATTTTAGTCGTATTTCCTTTATAATTTCTAGTATTTCTTCTTTATCTACAATTCCTTTATTAGAAAACGGTAAGTTTTTGCTGTTTTCTAAAATATCTTCTAGCGTTTCTAGTAGTGTAAATATTTCCATTTGGTTTAAGCCCCTTTCGAATTCAAAAATATTAAGCTCACTCTTCCATATTTTCGCTCTTGTAATACTTGTACCTTTAAGTTTTCCATGTGTTTCAAATCTCTTTGCTTTTCATCTGTTTCTAAAATAATGATTCCATCTTCTGATAGTAATCCTAAGGCTATAATGCTTTCTACTGCTTGTCCTGCTAAATCTAACTTATATGGAGGATCTACAAATAGGATGTCAAATACTTTTTTGTCTTTTGCTAATATTTCCAAACATTTTTTGAAATCCTTATTTAGGATACATGCTTTTTCTTCGAATTTGGTCTTTTTTAAATTTTGCTTAATGATGTTAATACATTTAGGGGATTTATCACAAAACACGGCTTGCTTTGCACCTCTACTTAGGCACTCAATCCCTAATGCTCCACTTCCTGCAAATAAATCTAAAACAGTAGCATCCAAAATTCTGGTTTGTATCATATTAAATAATGATTCCTTCACTCTATCCAAGGTTGGTCTTACAAAATCTTCGTCCACACATGCTAGATGTGTTCCTCTTGCTATTCCACTAATTACTCGCATGGTTCACCTCTTTTAGATATTTCTATTTTATTATTTTTTTGGCATATGTCAAGATTATTTACGGAATTGTAATAAACATTTAACACTTATGTAACATCATTTCACTTATATGACATAACACATTATATCGTATTTGCTTTTCTTTTTCAAGGTATTTTTCATTTTTTAAGATACTTGTATGTATTTTTTTCAAAATCTTATTTTTTTACATATACCTCCTATTTTATTTTCATACATTATATCTTACTACTTACGTTTTTTAAAAAAGAACATCCGTAAATGGATGTTCCTTAAATTATATCATCTGTTTATTTATTAATTGATACCTCTCTTTAAATAAATTTTCTATATCTTCTTTGGCTCGACCATTCCATTCGTTTGCATTCATATAGAGCTTATTATTTTGTAATTTAGGATTCCTTAATAGTTGCCAATTTTCTTTTAGCATGTTATATTGTTCTTCTAAATAAGTCTGATCATATCCATCCAATTCTTGAATAATATTTACGCAAGTTTGTTCTTTTGCTGTTAAAATAACATACCATGTAGCAGTAATATTTTCCTTTTGACCTGTTAGTATCATAATGTCATAGTTTATTATATCGTCTTGATTTATTGTTGCTTTTTCCAACATATATTTTCCTTCTGGGTTTTTAGTAATTCTATAATTCATAAAGAACCAAAAACTTACACTTATCAGTATTAGGAAAAAGATTATCACCATTAAAATTTTATAAAAATTTTTTCTTTTTATCTTTTTTAAATAATCAATTTCTTTTTGTTCTATTTTTTCTAAAGAAATAGTAGAATTCATATTTTTTAGTTTTTCTTTACAACAATTACATTGTGCCAAATGGTCTTCTATGTATTCTGTAACTTCTTTAGAAGTCAAATTGTCTATATACATTGGTAAAAGCTCTTGAATTATTTTACACTCTTTCTCATTTTTCATTTTTTAATACCTCCTTTAATTTTTCTTTTCCTCTATAAAAGGTAACACGGGCCCATATTTCACTTTTATGATAAATATCTCCTATTTGTCTAAAACTTAGCTCTGCTGAAACTCTGAGCAAAATAACTTGTTTCGTTACGTCATTTAATTTTTCTAAAGCTCTATATAAAGCACTCTTTTCTTCTTTATTTACTATATTGGTAGTTTCGTCACTTTCTATTTCAAAACACTCTTCTATATTTACATTTTTAATCTTTTTTCTATATTTTTGTTCTTTATACCATAAATACTTTGCTATCTGACATAGCCAAGTTTCTATTTTACATTCTCCCCTAAATTTTCCTATATCTCTTACAGCCACATAAAACGTCTCTTGTGTTATTTCTTCTGCTATGTTCATATCATGCGTTAAACATACTAAGTATTTATAAACTATGTTTGAGTAGTTTTTATATATTTCATCCATGTTTTGCATGACCTTATCCCCCTCTTTCTTGTTTATATGTGTCTTTTTTCCCTTTTTCGTTACATTTTTTAATATTTTTTATAGAAAAAAGCACTTTAAAAAGTTTTCTTCTTTTTAAAGTGCTTTTTTGTTTTTTATTTTGTTTCTTTATTAATATCTTTCAATAATTCTAGTTGAGAAATAAGCAAAGATTCCATTTTTGCTTTGTAAATATCAAATTGTTTTTGGATATCTTCTAATTCTTTTTTCTTCATTAAAATTTCTTGTCCTAAGTCATCTACGGATTTTCTAGCATTTCCTTCTGCTTCTTTTACAATTTGTTCTGCTTGTTGTCTTGCTACTTCTTTTACTTCTTCTGCTGTAGATTGTGCCATTACAAGTGTATTTTGAAGTGTATTTTCTATTGTCTTATAATGTAGAAGGTCTTTTTCTAAAGCATCAATTTTTGTTTTATTCTCTGTAGATTCTTTATACATTTTTTCGTAATCTACTGTTAATTCATCTAAAAAATCATCTACTTCGTCTACGTTATATCCATTCATCATTTGCTTTGAAAATTTTTTATTTTCTATGTCTAATGGTGTAAGCATGCTTTTCCTCCCTATTTTTGTGTTTTTTATTAATTATTGTTTCTAAGCCATGATACGGAAAGCTTATTTTTTATTTCTTCTCTTGCCATTTCATTGGTTATATCATATGTAGAAGGTGCAATTAAGAAAATAGAATTGGATACTTTTTGAATATGACCATCTAATGCATGAACAGCTCCACTAACAACATCTACAATTCTTCTTGCAACATCTTTGTTAACGTATTCTAAGTTAACAATAACTGCTTTTTTCTCTTTTAATAAATCACAAATATTTTCTGCTTGTTCAAATGTAGTTGGTTGTGATATTACCATTTTTATTTGTTGTACTTGTGGCATAGCAACCACTTTATTTTTTCTGCCAAAGAATTTTCTTTCCTCGCCAGCTTCTTCCTCTTCTGTATCTATATCATAATCTAACTCGTTCTCTTCGTCTTTTTCTTCTGCTGGATCCATTCCAAATAAATCCCAAACTTTGTTCATAATTGCTCCTGACATTCTAAAAAACCTCCTAATTTTCTTCTCCTTGGTATTTTCTTTGTATAGTATCTAACTTTTTAGGGAATTTGTCAATAGTTTTTCATGTTGTAACACAAACTTAAACGTACTGTAATATTTTTGTAATATTTATTCAAATATTTTACTAGTATCCGGATGAATTAAAATTTCATCATACAAAGAAATCTTTTTGGTGCTACTATAGCTAATTCCTAATTCTTTTAACTCTTGTGGTTCATAGCTAGTTACTAATGCATATTTTTCATTTTGCTTTTTTATTTTTACCAATAGTTTGTCTAAATAACCTAATCGGTTACGTACTACATACGCTAGGTCATTTTCGTAAACAATGGCGGAATTTGGTATTTTTAGTCCTGAATAACTCCACCAAACGACATCTACAGATATTTTTCGATAATTGATTAGTTCTTCTACTTGTTCTTCCACCGAAAATACAATTAATTGACTTTTTCCTTCTTTCGCAATATATTCTATTGTTGCTTCTACTTCTTTAGAAGAAGCTAAACGAAGCATTACATTATCTCCTACTGTCGCTTCTTTCGCATTTTCAGAAGATAACGGAATTGCTATATAACATTTAAAATTATTGATGATTTTTCCTGCTTCTTCACTGGTTGCAATAATTTGACCCGTTTTCAAGTTCAAGTTTTCTAATGTTTCTATACTTAGATAACTAAAATCCTGCGTTTTGGCAGACAATACTTCTTCTAATCCATCAATACGGTAAGAAACAATACCACTTTGTGGTGCGCTAATATATTCTGAACCTGAATTTAACTCTGTTGCATATTCATTTCTTTTATCTATTAAACTACGTATATAGGAACCGGATGGACTTAATTCTCCTACCATTTTAGCACGTTTGGTAATATAGCTGTTAATATCTTTTTTATATTCTCTTATTTTTTGTATGTCATTTACTTGGTAAAGTTCGTCTAATTTAGCATCAATTTCTCTTTCTAGTGATTTTGTATCATTTGGTAGTAAATCCTTTTGATTTGACAATGCCTCTTGCAACTTAGAATCTAATTCTGCAATTTTCTTTTTTAATTCTTCTTCTCCAGAAGTATAATAACGAAAAATAGGCTCTCCTTTTGCTACTTTTTCTCCTTCTGTTTTAAGCTTTTCCATCCCATTTTTATAGTTTTGTCCTTGTACTACTGTTTCATCTCTTAGTACATATCCTACTGCATTTTCTTCTGAAGAAAGAGTTCCATTTTCTACAATAAATGTATTGGTAGGGTTTTGAATTAATCCAATAATAGCAATTCCAATTGCAATCAAAATAGCAAGTGCAAGAATGGCAAATAAAACCAAAAGAACTACTTTTTTTGGCTTTATTTTTCTCTTTTCTGTTTCTTCTGGTAGCTTTGGTTTTGCTACTTTATTATCCTCTTGCAACATCTTCTTTTGCTTTTTTTTCACTGTATTCCTCCAAAATAATAGCGATATTTTCTTGTTTTGGTCTTAATCCATCTAGCCAAATTGTTTGTTTGTTTTTTCGAAACCAAGTAAGCTGTCTTTTAGCATATCTTCTTGTTTCTCTTTTTATAGTTTCTATCATTTCTTCTTTAGTAGTACGTCCTTGTAAGTATTCTACAACTTCCTTATATCCAAGCCCTTGCATTGCTGTAGGAAATTCTTGATATTCTTGTAATAAGTTTTTTACTTCTTGGATTAATCCTTGCTGAATCATATTATCTACTCTAGTATTAATTCTTTGATATAGAATTTCTCTATCCATCTGAATACAAAATACATGGTAATCATATGGAATTCCCCCTGCTCTCGATTCTTTTTCTAACATTGTTTTGGTTTTTCCTGTTTGCTTATAAATTTCAAGTACTCTTAAAATTCTTTTTTTATCGTTTTTACTAATATGTTCGATTGCTTCTGGGTCAATTTGTTTTGCTTTTTGGTATAATGCATCCAATCCTTGCTGTTCTACACATGTTTCTAGATATGCTCTATAGGTTTCATCAAATGGTATTTCCTTATAGTCAATACCATCAATTAATGAATTAATGTACAGCCCTGTTCCACCTACTACAATCGGTACTTTTCCTCTTTCTAAAATATCTTTTATGTTTTTCATGGCATCTTTTTTAAAATCCGCTACACTATATCTGGTATCTGGTTCTACAAAATCTATTCCATGGTGTGGAATACCTTGCATTTCTTCTACAGTAGGCTTTGCTGTTCCTATATTCATTTTTTTATAAATTTGCATCGAATCTGCTGAAACAATTTCCCCTTGTATTTGCTTAGCAAGTTCTACTCCTAGTCCTGTTTTGCCTGACGCTGTTGGACCTCCTATTACAATTACTTTTTCCATATTTCTTTAACTTCCTATATTTTGATTTAACTGTTCTACCATTTCTAACATGTTAACTTTGATACTTTTCATATAAAAGAATTCAAAAATATAACAGATGATAAAAATAATAGCTAAAATAATAATTCTTTTTTTGAAGGCATCTTTGCTTAACATATCTGCTTTATATTTGTTATAAGAACTTGCAAGAAATGGTAAAGTGATAATACCATTAATTGGTACAAATGTAAATGTAAGTAAATTTGTTATCATTTCTTTTGCTTCTTCATTTCCATAGTCTATTCCTATATCGGTAATAGAAAATACAATGGTAGACAAAAAGTACATAATACCAATTCCTATTAAAATAAATAACCAACGCTCTTTTTTAGATAATGTATTTAAATTATAATAGGTTGCTAATAGTAATACAACATGAATTATTACAATAAATATTATAAAAAATATCATTTTTTCTCCTACTTTCTTGAAAATTTTCTTTCGATATCATATTTAGACATTTTAATAACAGTTGGTCTTCCATGTGGACAGGTAAATGGATTTGGAAGTTTTAAAAGTTCTGTCATCAGGCTATCTACTTCTTCTTTGCTAAGTGCCATATTTGCTTTTACAGCAGCTTTACAAGCTACTGTTGCAATAAATCTTTCTTCTATTTCTTGTTTTGCTGTTCTTGCCACAGTATTAATTTCATCTAGCGTTTCTAAGAATAGCTCCTTAGTATCTAATTGAATACATATATTTGGCACACCTGTTAATTTGATAGTGTTTTCTCCAAATTCTTCTAACATAAATCCTGCTTTTTCAAACATTTCCATGTTATCTTTTGCAATATCCATTTCTTTGTGACTTAAGTTAATAATATCCGGAAGTAGCATCAATTGCGAATCCTTTTCTCCGTTATCACTATAATAGTTCTTTTTTATTTTTTCATATAAAATTCTTTCATGAGCAGCATGTTGGTCTAATATATATAGTTCTTTGTCCATCTCTAAAATAATATAGGTTGAAAAAGCTATTCCAATAAATTTATAAGTTGGTAACTGATAGGTTTCCTTTTCTTCAAATAAACTTAAGTTTTTTCCATCGTCTGTTTGGAAAGAATCTACTAAACTTGGTTGTTCTTCTTTTTTTTCTTCCTCTTTTGGAGGTAATTTTCCAAAGGTTTTCAAATACATTTCATCAAAATTAGTAGGTGGTGAGTTTTTCTTGATTTCTTGTTGTAACTGTGCAATATGCTGAATAATATCTTCATGGGTATTCATGTTAGAAATTACTGTAGATGTTTCCTTTGGAGTTTCTTCTGTATATTTTTTTTGATAAATATCTGCAATAGGATTATTTTGTATTTCTTCTGGTGTTATGGTAGTATCTTCTTTCTTTTTTAAGAACGAAAAAGGACTCGTTTTTTCTTTTACTACGTCTGTTTTTGCAAAAAGTGTAGAAGTTTGTGGTATATTTTCTGACTTTTCTTTTTTTTCTTCGGTATATTCTTTCTCTGGTGTTGCTACTAAATCTCCTCTTAATAAAGCATCATGAATAGCATGATAAATGGCTTTAAATACTTTTCCTTCTTCTTCAAATCTTACCTCTAATTTTGCTGGATGCACATTTACGTCCACTTTAGAAGGATCCATTTCTATATTTAAAATTAAAAATCCATATTTACCAATGGTAATTAACCCTTTAAATGCTTGTTCTGCCGCTGCAGTTAATCCTTTATCTTTTATATATCTCTTATTCACAAAAAATAGTTGGTTAGAACGGTTAGAACGTGAAATTTCTGGCTTTCCTACTACCCCTTTTACATGAATATCTTCATAGGTATAATCAATATCTAATACTTTTTCTGCAATTTCTTTTCCATAAATGGAGTAAATAACATCTTTTATTTTCCCATTTCCATTTGTTGCAATTACGGTTTTACCAGTGCTTATTAATTTCATGGCAATATTAGGATTAACTAGTGCTAGTCTTGTAATTGCATCTTCTATATATCCCGCTTCTGTAAAGTCTTTTTTCAAAAATTTATAACGTACTGGCGTATTAAAAAATAAATTAGTAACAGTAATACTTGTCCCAACTGGACATCCTATTTCTTCTTTTTCTAGGACTTTTCCAGCTTCTATTACAATACGAAAACCAGTTTCTGCATCTCGCGTTTTAGAAACCATTTCCACGTGCGCAATAGCAGCAATACTTGCCAATGCCTCTCCTCTAAACCCCATAGAACGAACTGTTGCTAAATCGTCTGCGGTTCTTATTTTGCTTGTTGCATGTCTTTCAAAACATAGTTCCATATCTTCTTGCATAATACCTTTTCCATTATCACTAACACGAAGATAGGAAATTCCTCCATTTTTTATTTCTACCGAAATATTAGTAGCTCCTGCATCAATAGAGTTTTCGACCATTTCTTTAATCACAGAGGCTGGCCTTTCTATTACCTCTCCTGCTGCTATTTTATTAATTGTTAATTCATCCAAAAGGACTACATTTCCCATTTTTTATTTCTTCCTCCTCGTTTTTTCTCCCTGCATTTTCTCTTTTACGCAAATTATATCATTAAATTTCCTACTTTGCATAGACCTTTTTTGGATTTTGTAACACTTTTTTTATTTTAGAATAAGATATACCATACAAAAGAACAACAAATTAATTTCGTTCTTTAAAGGAGGTATTTATTATGGGAAATTGTTGTGGTAATGGTGAGATTCTTTGGTTCATCATCCTATTTTTACTTCTTTTCTGCTGTGGATGTGGCAGAAATGCTTGTGGATGTGACAACAACAATGGCTGTGGATGCGGTTGTTAATCTTCCTTAATAGCAAAAACATATTTTAAACAATAGAAAGGGGGGAAAATTGGAATGTCAGAAAATAGATGTTGTAACTGTGGATGCGGATTTGGTGGAGACAATTGCTGTATCTGGATTATCCTTTTCATTATTTTAATTTGCTGCTGTGGTAATGGATTTGGCGGATGTGGCAGATCTTGCTGTTAACAAAAAGGAGGTAACTATTTACCTCCCTTTTTCTTAATTTTTTGTTACTACTTCTCCTTGTTTTTTGTAAATACTATTTTCTGGTACATAGCCTCTTACCATTGATAATGGATAAATATTAGAATGTTTGCCTATTATGGTTCCCGGATTCATAACCGTATTACATCCTACTTCTACTTCGTCCCCCAACATTGCTCCCATCTTTTTTAATCCTGTTTCTATTTTCTTTCCCTCTACCTTTATGGTGACTAAGGTTTTATCGGATTTGACATTAGAAGTAATACTTCCTGCTCCCATATGTGAACGGTAACCTAAAATGGAATCTCCTACATAGTTATAATGCGGTACTTGTACCTTATTAAATAAAATTACATTTTTTAGTTCTGTAGAATTGCCTACTACAGTTCCTTCTCCTACAATTACTTTTCCTCTAATAAAAGCACAATGTCTAACATCCGCTTCTTTACCAATAATAGCTGGTCCATGAATATAGGCTGTTGGTGCAACTTTTGCTGTTTTTGCAATCCATACATCTTCCCCTATTTTTTCATATTCTTCTTGTGGTAGTTTTTGTCCTAGCTCTAAAATATATTCTCCTATATGTGGTAATACTTCCCAAGGATAAGTAAATTTTTCTAATAATTCTTTGGCAATTGTTTGTTCTAAAGAATATAATTGCTTAATTGTTATACTTTCCATTGTATTTCCTCCTAACAATTTTGTTCTTTCACGATTGTATCGCAATTTTTTTCTTTTGTCAAAATTCTTTTCAAGCTTATGAAAGTATGTTACAATATAGTTATGAAAAAATTTGTAATACATTCCAAAGAACAAGGAAAAAAATTAAATACTGTCGTACAAGCTCGTTTTCCAGAGCTTTCTTTTGGTGCTTTTCAAAAGGCATTACGTAAAAAAGATGTCCGTATCAATCAAAAGCGTGTACATGAAAATTGCGTGTTACAAGCAGGAGATGAAGTATGTATTTATTTGCCAGATAGTTGTTTTGAAAAAAAGTTTCCCTATGTCTTTGCAGACCTCGTTATTTATGAGGATGCTAATATTCTTTTACTATATAAACCCGCTGGAATAGAAGTACAGGGAGAAAATTCTTTTACTACGTGGATACAAAGTAACTATCCTTCCACTTCCTTTCTACCAGAGCCTTGTCACCGTTTAGATAGAAATACCTCTGGTATCTTGCTTTATGCGAAAAATCAAGAGTCGCTTACAATTCTGCTAGATTGTTTTAAAAACCATGAAATAGAAAAACATTATCATGCTTTGGTGTTTGGAATACCTAAATATAAAAAAAGAACTCTTACCTCTTATCTTTTTAAAGATAGTAAAAAAGCAATGGTATTTATATCTGATGTTCCTAAAAAAGGTTATCAAAAAATTATCACTTCCTATCAAGTGTTACAAGAAAACGCTAATAATCAAACTAGCCTTTTAGATGTTACGTTAGAAACTGGAAGAACCCATCAAATTAGAGCACACCTTGCCCATATTGGTCATCCTATTGTAGGAGATGGAAAATACGGTAATGCCAAATGGAATAAGCAGTTTTCCTATCCCTATCAACAATTAGTAAGCTATTCGTTACAATTTCACTTTAAAGAAAAGAAACCTTTATTGCAATATCTTAATGAAAAAAAATTTACCATTAAAAAAGGCGATGCCATTTAGCATCGCCTTTTCTACACCTCTTAACGGTCATTACCAGGTAAGCTACTGGTACAGTTTTTGCTATACCTACTCAGTTGTACCCCCATCGCATACTTGCGATAATGAATACTTACTTCTCTTTTTAGACTGCTTACTGTTCTCTGCTCTTCTGGTTCCCGTGTGCTTACCTTTAAATTTTTTTCTGTCATGTGGACTTCCACCTTTCTTTTGTAGAATACTTATATTATACTACATTTTAAAGAATTTTTCAAATTCCTCCGCTGTTATCTTTTCTTTTTGTATTAGAACATTCGCAATTTCTTCTAGCTTATCTCTGTTTTCCGCCAGAATTGTTTGTGCTTTTAAGTAAGCGGTATCAATTAGTTTTTTAACTTCTGCACCAATTTGGTCCCCTATATGTTCTCCATATAATTCTAATTCATATGGATTGTCTTCTACTCCTACCCAAATAGGTCCTAAGGTATCGCTCATTCCATAAACCGTAATCATTTCTTTTGCAATTTTAGTTGCTACTTGAATATCATTACTTGCTCCTGTTGAAATATCATTTAACGCTAATTTTTCTGCCGCTCTTCCCCCTAATAAAGCAACCAATCTTTCTTCCATTTCTGTTTTAGAAACATAATATTTGTCTTCATCGTTTTTGTACATCGTATAGCCACCGGCAACGCCTCTAGGAATAATAGAAATTTCTTTCACACTTGTTTGTGTTTCTAAGAAATAACTTACAATAGCATGTCCTGCTTCGTGGTAAGCAGTTAATTTTTTATCTTTATCAGATATTACTCTTGATTTCTTTTCTAGTCCTACTGTTACTTTTCTCACTGCTTCTTCTAAGTCTTCTTTTTCAATGGCTTCATGCTTATTAATAGTTGCCAAAATAGCTGCTTCGTTTAAAATATTGGCAAGTTCTGCTCCTGTAAATCCTGCTGTATCTTCTGCAATAGAATGGAAAGTAAGGTCTTTGGCTAGTTTTTTGTCTTTGGCATGTATTTTTAAAATTTCCTCTCTGCCTTTTAAGTCTGGTGGTGCAATAATAATTTGTCTATCAAAACGTCCTGGTCTTAGTAGTGCTTTATCTAGCATTTCTGGTCTGTTGGTTGCTGCAAGTACAATAATAGTATCGTCTGTATCAAATCCATCCATTTCAACTAATAACTGGTTTAGTGTTTGATTATTTTCTGTTTCTGCTCCACTTGCTGCTGTTCTTCTTGCTCCTATTGCGTCAATTTCATCAATAAAAATAATACATGGAGATACTTTTCTTGCTTTATCAAATAGTTTACGAACACGGGATGCTCCTAGTCCTGCAAACATCTCTATAAATTCGGAACCACTCATAGAAATAAATGGTACATTAGCTTCTCCTGCTATTGCTTTTGCAATTAACGTTTTTCCTGTACCTGGTTTTCCACAAAGTAAGATGCCTCTTGGTGTTTTTGCTCCCATTTCATGAAATTTTTCTGGTCTTTTTAAAAAGTCTACAATTTCTACTAATTCATTTTTTTCCTCTTCTAGTCCTGCTACATCTTTAAAAGTAACTTTTACCTTTCCTTCTTCTGGTTCATATACTTTTCCGTTATCTCCCAAGCCTTGCATTTTAATAATTAAAATAATTAAAATAACAAGTATTAAAGTTGGTAAAATAGAAAATAGTCCTTTTGGGATAGTAACTAACATACTTTCCGGTTTTTCAATTAACTCAATTTGGATTCCTTGGTCTCTTTTTTCATGAATCCATTCAATAAAAGCTTGTGTATTTGGTATAATGGTTTTCTTTTCTTCCTCTTCGCCTACTAATTTTACCTTAATAGAAGTACTACCTACTGTCATTTCTATTTTTTCTACCTGATTTGCTTCTATTTTTTCAATCAATTCTGTGTAGCCAAGAGTTTTGGTATCTTCCTTCTCTTTATTTTGCATAATAAAATAAGCAATAGTAATACCAACTAGTAGCACTAAAATAAGAGAAATAATAATAGTATAAAATATAACATCTTGTTTTTTCTTGTTTGGTTTTTTTGGCTTTTCATTCTGTTTGCTCAATGCCTTTTTCTCCTCTCTTTTTAAGTTTCATTTCCACTTGGATTTAAATTTGGTTTATCGTTTGGTTTTTCTTCTTTCTCTTTTTCTTTCTCTTTTTCTTTTTTCTTTTCTTCTCTTCTTTTCCTTCTCTCTTGTTCCTCTTGCTCTAGGCGTTTTCTTTCTTCTTCTGCCTTTAGTTCTTCACGAATTCTTTGTTGCTCTGCTTTTAATGCATTTAACTCCATTTGTTGTTTGATAATATCGGATTTAATCATTAAAATAGCTGTAACCATATAAATATAGGAAATAGTTGTGTACATAACTTGGAAGTATCTTATTTCAAATCCTGTTGTTATATTCACAATAATGTATAACATGTTTAATAAAATTGGTAGTGTTAAAGCATGTATTGCCATATTTAAAATTGGTTTAAACTTAAATCGTACACGACTAATATAGGAAGTAATATATCCTAAAGCTGCTAGCATAATACTATCTACAAACGTAGAAGTAAAGTATAAAATAAACATATATACCCATGTTACAGCAAAAAATACCGCATAGATATTCATATAATTTATACTTGTTAAATAATTTAATACATCTTGTTTGGTAAAACTTTCGCTAATGGAATATTGTTGTACTAAATCGGTATATTGGTAAGTACCTAATAGGTTGGTCATTGCATTTTTTATCATGATTTTGTCTTTTAAAATCAAAATACCATTATCATAGGTTTTTAGGGTCTCTATTTCCTTATCTATTTCTTCTGTATCTGAAATAGTATCTATGATTACCACTCCAGAAATATCTTGTAACTCGTTTAGAATAATTGGTTCTTGTTGGTCTATTGTTAGTAGGTTATTTTCAAAGTGTAAATTTGGTATTTCATTTTGAAAATACTGAATTCCATTTTGTAACATAATAGAAAATTGATACGTAAATCCCGCTGTGATAAGAATAGTAAAAATTAGCATAAGCTGTAATAAATATTTTATACTTTTCCCTAATCCTTCTAAGGCAAAAATTTGATATTTATCAAAATCCTTTATACTAATCCATATTCTTTTCCAAAAAGAAAGTTTTTTATCTTTATTTGGGATATTAGGGTCTATTCCACTAATATCTATCTGATTGTTCTTTTCTTGATTCACAGTTTATCGATACTCCCTTCTAATACTACTGTCTACTTGCATCGTATCTACATCCACCAAGACTTCATCTCCTATTTTTACATCACTTCCTGTAATATCTAAACACATATGATACATTCCTACACGTCCTAAAATAGGATACTTTTTTTCTTGAATGGTTGCCATTAAGCATTTTTTCTTTCCTACCGATAGCATGGCATGCTTTAGCTCTCTTAATCTATCTACGAATCGGAACATATCATTTGCTACTTCCACATTAAATCCATCATAATGTCCTAGTGGTACAATAGCAATTGTTGTATCCGGTTTTGTTGTTTGAAAAATATTGGAATATCCAATGTTCCAACCTTTTGGTAATTTTTTTATTTCTGCTACATTGCTTTTTAATATTCCTATTTTCTTTAATCCATATCGATTCGGAATACAAATTCTTCCTAAAAAAGCAGATCCAATACGAACAGCATTCAGATGCATATTTTTGAACTTAAGAAAAGCCGAAGAATTACATACATGCAACATTCCTGGGTTAATACCATTTTCTTTTAAATTTTCAATTACATGCAAAAAGCGTTCAAATTGCTGTAATGTCCATTCATCTTTTTTATAAAAAGCAAGAGAAAAATGGGTAAACGTTCCTTCTATCTTTACATTTGTAAATTTTTTTACTGTTTCCACAATAGGAACAATCTCTTCGGAAATAAAACCATATCTTCCCATTCCAGTGTCTATTTTTAGGTGTGCTCTT
>UMJJ01001561.1_pt1 | contig 22446 bp, 42 predicted proteins | sample 1966051 | NCBI WGS metagenome assembly UMJJ01 (sample SAMEA4836147, study PRJEB28245) | human gut metagenome | biome: gut microbiome; material: fecal sample | place: Denmark | collected 2008
TCCTGATCGGTCCTGACGGTACGATTCTCGCACGCAACCTGATGGGCAATGATCTTTATGCAAAACTTGCCGAACTGCTTAATAAGCCCTCAAAAAGCGGGAAAAACGAGTAAAGGTTCCGTATCTGTTGCACCTAACCATGCTGTTATCTGGAGCACGGTGTCGCAGAGAAGGGTTTTTGTACCGGGGATGGAAGGTGTGATTTGGTCCGGCGAATCGGGGACAATCGGGGACAATCGGGGACAATCGCATGCGGAGAGGTAAAACCTGAAAATTTCGGCGATTTTTATTTGCCGGTAAAGATTTTTTAACTTATATTTGCACTCGCAAAAGGGACGGCACCGTAGCTTAGCTGAATAGAGCATCTGACTACGGATCAGAAGGTCACAGGTTTGAATCCTGTCGGTGTCACCACAAAAACAGAGGCTTATAGCAATATAGGCCTCTGTTTTGTTTTAATACTAACGAAGTTTTTTCGTCTCTTTTCGTATATTTGTTTTACGACTGTTTTACGAAAAGAGGCAATATGGCAACCTTCAAAATCTGCGTATTCGAACACCAAAAGCGTGAGGATGGAAAATATCCAGTATCAATTCGCATAACCAATAATCGGAAAGTTGCCTATCTGAATACAGGCAATTACGTTACCCGATCCCAAATAGACCGAGATTTCAAGTACATCAAGGATAGCTCTGTTGTTCGTTCTATTGATAGACAGATTCAAAAATATGAGGACCTAATTAAAGATAAATTAGGGGTAGAGGTTAATTCTTATTCCGTGCGCGAGCTGTGTGATTTTCTTAAAAAACACACGGAAGAAAAGGACTTTATCAACTTTATCGCTTTTTCAAGGGAGCACATTGCGAAAATGAATGCTGAAGGGCGTTTTGCTTACGCAAAGTTGATCGAAACGACCCTAAACGCACTAATTGATTTTTTTGGGCGAGAGGAAATTTCAATCCGAGAAATCACATCAAAATCGCTACAGTCTTTTGCTGATTATCTTAAAACGGAACGCACGTTGATCCGTAAAACTCGGAGCGGATGCAAGGCGGATACAATCGAGACCGTTCGAAAGCCGGTAAGTGATCGCACTTTATCTGACTATATGACTAATATCCGCACGTTGTTTAATGCTGCTATAGATAAATATAATGATGAGGAATTAGGTGTGACGATTATTTCTCATTATCCTTTCCGAAGATTTAAAATAAAAGGAATTAAAGAATCCAGGAAACGTAATTTATCAATCCGTCAGATTCAAGCAATTAAGAACATGTCCGAACCTGAAAATGATAAACGCAAAAAGAGAATCATTATAGGTCGTGACGTTTTCATGCTTTCTTTTTATCTGGTTGGGATGAATCTGGCCGATCTTTACGAAGTAACAGATTATGAAAATGGGCGCATTTCGTACAACCGCCGTAAAACATCCGGACGAAGAGAGGACAAAGCCTATATATCTATCAAAGTAGAACCGGAGGTAGTTCCCTTAATTGAGAAATACCGAGATAAAACCGGGAAACGGGTATTTTGTTTCTATCAGATGTACGGTAGCCACCAAGACTTCACCAAAAATGTGAATGCCGGGCTAAAACAGGTCGCTAAGGCAATTAATCTGGATACTCCTTTAACTTCGTACTACGCCCGGCACTCATGGGCTACAATCGCCCGAAATGACTGTAAAATCAGCAAAGATGATATTAATTTGGCCTTAAATCATGTGGACAATGAACTGAAGGTTACAGACATTTATATTGCTAAAGATTGGACAATTATTGATGAGGCAAATAGGAAGGTGTTGGATTTGCTTTGAGGGATTTCAAATAAAAGCGATAAAACATTTGGATAATACACAAAAGGGTATTATAATTGTAATACCACACAATGAACAAATGGTATGGAGGTAGAACTAACCGAAAAAGAGTGGGATTTAATCGAATCGATTCGAAATTACCACAAATCATATCCCAATGGGAAGGATGAGCAAGAGTGGTATATTGAGACGATCCTACAAGAATTACTGGAAAGAGATTAAACAATTCATCCCTTATTGTTGGGGATATAAAGAGAGGTGACATGGAAATTATTGTAAAACAGAACCGTGAAACGGTGAAGCAGAAAATGTCCGATATTCTGCTGGATGTGTCTTGGGCTAAAATCTCAGAGCGTTATTTTGAGAAGTCCCGGTCATGGCTTTATCATAAAATGGATGGAATGAATAACGGCAAGCCCGATGATTTTAACGAGGCGGAGAAGGAGACCTTGCGTAATGCCTTATTCGATTTGTCAAAGAGAATCCACAAATGCGCAGAAAGTATCTGATATTTCCACGAAAACTACATTCTATGTAGCTAAATAATTAGCAGATAGTTTTTGTATGTAAAAAGCCATCGAAATCGATGGCTTTTCTCTTCCTACCGCATTTGTGCGGCTTTTCGTTCTTTGAGTAGGTCGAAGAATTGACCTACCACCTCTTTAAGCCATCGGTTCATCCGCTTATCACGGATGATGGCTTCAAGTAGTTCCCATCTAAAGACCTTGTCCCTGATGAGGCGCTCCGTAACATCGGAGGCTGTGAAGTTGGTTTGCATAGAAGGATACTTATGCAAGGTAGAATTGAAAAACGGCTCTACCTGTCCCGTTATCCTTCACCTTAAGGCAGGCAGTGGGTGCATTAACACTCCAGCACGGGGGTGTAGAGCCGCTAAAGTATCTGTTGCCTTAAAATGAGGATAAGGCAAATATACTATTAAAATCTAAAACCCAATGATGCTTGTATATTGTTATTTCGATAGTTAGTATTAGAAATAATCGTGGTTATGCCTTGGCAATACCTTATTTGAACGATAAACTTATTCAAATCAACAAGCAAGCCTGCAACCAGCCCACAATCAAAATCTCTACAATTATTTAAATTAGTTTTTCCTTCGTCGGATTTTTGACAAGCATTCAACAAAACCCCTATCTGAGGCCCAAGTTCAAATCCTATTGGAATATCCTTAGATATAACATATTGAAACATAAAAGGTATTCGCATGTAATTCAATCTAATCCTATTAACGTCAGGATAGCCAGCTTCAAAACCCTCTCGTGAGTACAACACTTCCGGGGAAAAACGAAAGGATTTATTTAAATCAATATTCACAAAAACACCCGCATGACAACTTATTTTAGTGTCATAGGAATTAACACCTGAAGCATTAAGGCCGATCTTTACGCCGGGGCGCACCTCTGCAATGGCCCTATTTGTACATATTAAAGTGATTGCCAGTAATATAATTTTAAAATACCTCATTGTCTGTTAATCCAAAATTTTAATGGCAAATCCACTTAAAATTACGTTAACAGGATGCCATTTCTTATTTACTAATACTCCGTTTACACGATCTCCATTAACGATCATTTTAAAGTCAACAATAGCATCCGCTCCCATCGATTTGGCATATTGAACAAATTGGTCAAGCATGTATTCATAAGTAGGCATAAACCAATTATCCTCCTGTGTCTTTTTAACCCTTAATGTGTTTCTATCTCTATATAAATCATCTTTTATTTCTGACTGAGAAAAGCCTCGTCTTTCGACAAATTTTTCTTCTGAATCGGTAAATCCAGACGTAAATACCATTTCAACATTCGATAAAGAGACATATTCTCTGTTAATATTATCAGTAGGGGTAATGACAAATCCTTGCTCGGAATATTTTCTAAAATCCATGGAGTAAACTTCCTCTGAATACTTAAGTGGTGCGCACGAAGCAAATAATAACCCACAAACAATTACACTCAATACATAAGTCGTTTTCATAATAAAAAGGGAATTTATACAACAAACGGCACCAAAACATGATGCCGTTATATTGGTTATTTCTTGCCTAAATTCTTGGACAGAGACATCATCCGTCCTTTATTGTTGTAAATAAGTCTTTTTGACCTACTACATAGCTCTCTTTTTTTCGACGGTTTCGTCGATCATCTCCTGTTTGACCCCCATTGCAATTTCCATCAATGCAATTAATCTGTCAATTCGTTCACCCTGTTTTGCATATTCCACATCTCTGCGTTCCAATGCATCAAAAGCCCTGTTTAACATACTCTCATTGTTTATAGGTTCAACATTAGGGTTAATAGGTAATTCGGTTCTTTCTTGTATAGTATTCGCCTTTAACATTTCACCTTTACCAGTTAGTAGCCAACCTGCATTTAGATAAGGAAATTTCTCTGTAATCCTCTGTAATTTGTCAGCTCCAATTCCTTTGGATATATTATTTACATAGCCATTAGAGAGACCGACAGCCTTTTCAAACCTAGACTGACTCAACCCCTCCTGCTTTATAAATTCTATAAGTCTCTGTTTTACAGACATAAAATATTTGTCAAGAAAAATATTTATAAAAATCTCTGTAAATAACTTGCTTATTGCAGAGAAATCTCTATATTTGCATTAACAAAACAAATCAAACAATCATTTGACAATACAAAGTAAACAATAAAGGCCAAACAAACAAATAGGAAAAAAGTACCGCTGATAAATATGGGTAATAATAATCAACTATTTAAACCTACAAACATGGCACTACAAAGACGGGTCTTGACAAAAAACCAGCAGAAGTGGGCCAAAAAGAAAGCCAAGGCGATTGAGCTTTACAAGCAGGCTAAAGCCGAAGGTAACGGTATTGCGCCACGAGGAACATATATGGCGATTGCCGAGATTCTCAAAGTAACGGACGCTTACGTCGGAAAGGTAGTCAGGGAGTATGAACGGAAGGGAAGTGCTGACAGCTAACGAATACCGGATGATCGAAACGATTGCCACGGGACGTTCGGACAAAGAGGCAGCTTACTACTTAAACAAAGCTTACTCGACTTTCAAGAACACCAAGAACAAGATTTTCGATAAACTCGGTATTCCTCATAACACATCGGCGCTTGTCGCGTGGTACTACTGTATTAAAAGCGGTGCACAGCTTCCTGAATTTATCCGTACATGGGATGCAAAAGGAATTATGGCGGGAATTATCCTATTGGCTTTTATCCCGAATGAAATGATCTACCAGAGCGAAACCTACAGAGAAGTACGGCGGGGTAGGGAGATCGAGACGATTTGCCGCCGAGGTAGGGGACGAGAGGAAGCACGAACGATCAGTATAACAAGTGTAATTATTTCATAGCAATCATGTCCGAAATTCTAACACCCTTTATAACCAAGCAAATTACCGCTGCCTATAAGGCTGGGTACCGCCAGCGCATGGAGGATTGTGGAGAATTGCCCTACTACATGACTATGAATGAGGCTTGTGAAAAATATGGACGAAGAACCATAGAGAAGTGGATTGATGACGGTCTCCTCCAATCATTTAAATCTGGCGAACTCCGAACGAGTCGTCGCCTGATTGTCCGGTCTGAAATCGAAATGCTCGCAGCCATCAATGAGGTAAAACCGAAACACAGAAAACCTAAAACAAAGAAATCATGAACGACGAATTTATCATCACACTCGGCCCTGCTCCGGATTCAGCTTTGAATCCACTGAGGGCAAACCTTTCCCGGCTGGCTCTTTCCGATGAAATCAACGACGAGGATAGAGAAGCGATCAAAGAGTACATCGACAACCTGTAAAATCTCACCCCTTTGGTCTAACGGGAGAGAGACGGCGAACACGCATAACAGGTTATTGCTTGACTGAAGATGTTTTTGTGCGCGTGTGAGCAGGTAGCGGTTCGAGTCCGCTAAGGGGTACAAAAAGGGGGCGACCCGCTCAAAGCCGCCCCGAAGTACTAACCTATAATAGCCATGAAAGACCAACGTCTTCGAATGCAATTATAGCAATAAAATATTGAAATGAACAGCGGTTGTGAAAATATTTACGGTGAAGTTTTGCAAAGTCAAAAAGATTTTGCATATTTGCTACTGCCAAACACTGAGAATCGCATAGATTCACAGATTACATACACAACCGCTGATAAGGCGGGGCTCCTGTTCGAAGTTTCTACTTATGTAGATTCTCGGTGTTTGGCGACATTAGGGGGCTCCGCCTCTTTGTATATAAGTCATATTGCAAACTTTTTTCGAACAATGCCAAACACCGAAAAAGTTAGCGCAGGTACACCAGGTGTACCCAATGCTACGGCTAACGCCCGTAATAGCGTTGAATCTATCCTCAGGCTCTCGAATGAGGAAATAGCCAACACTTTTTCCAGACTAACCCATGAGCAGCTTATAGAGCTTGCTCCGCTCTTCCGTGTCTTTTTCTGTACGATTGAATGTTGGCAGAATGAGAGATCGTCCAACCCTGAAAAATCCAAAGCCTTATGAAAGCGATTCGATTTTTTCTGGCAGTAGTTGCCGGGTTGATGATCGTTAACGATAACCCCGCAGCGCAAGATTTTCGGATTAACTTCTGGGGGATGGTGTTAGCGGAGGTTCTGATCGCAACGACTAAGCGGGGTGAATCAGTTATAAAGAAATACTTAAAAACTGAGTAAGCCATGCGAGGACAAGAGTTTACATACAGCGAGGCGGCGTTGCGCGAGTTGGCCGCATGCCTTAAATCGGAGATGGGCGCACTGATCTGTGAACCCTACCCACATTTCAGGAAGGAGTATTGCGGCGAGATTACCGCCGTTCAAGATGGCGGTGTAATCAGCGTGTATGCAGACTATTACATTAACCATGTGGGTGATTACGATCTTCAGCTTTCGCAGGCATACTTCAAGCCTGAAGGCGAGAAAGAGTACAGAATCCATGAACCCGATCCAAGAGATATAGAGTACTACTACGCAGAAGCAAACGGTTCCTGTTACCGTAAAGCAGGTTAGGTTCATTATGGTTAGTATTTGGTTTAGGTTATCAGCCATTTTTTTAACGATCCGGACGGCAATCCGGGTCACCCCTCCGCCCTACGGGAGTATCGCGGAGTTTTTAAAGGACAAATTAAAACACTCAATATTATGGACTATTTAGCGGAACCCCAAAAGAAGATCAAAGCGGCCCTATTATCGGGTATCAGGCTGACGACCGCACAAGGTAACCGGATGGCCCAGACTGTGGATTTTCGCAAAATCATATCAAGATTGAAAAAGGATGGGATGGCGATAAAATGGTTTTGGAATGCTCGCAAAGACCAGGACGGTAAAATAGTCGCACGATATAAAACCTATTACTGTGAATCTCCGCTTCCCGCTAAAGGGACGAAGATCGATGGTTTTGGAGAACCGAGTTTTAACGAAATGTTTTGGAATCAGTAAACATAAACGACGATAAGATGAAACAATTTAAAAGTACTAAACGCGCAGAACGGAGAGGCCATTTAAAAACCGTATGGGATCAGGCATTACAGAAGTTTGTTTGGATGCGCCGAACCACTAATGGAAAGTGGGTTTTGTATTAAGACAGCCCGGAAAGACGGGCAACTGGACAGGTGGCGGAATTGGTAGACGATAATACATGTGGTAAGTATGCCGAACAAGGCGAGCAGCATTAATGAGTGTGTAAAAGACGCTTACCGTAAGCACTCATTGCAGGTTCGAATCCTGCCCTGTCCACAAGGTCAGATGAGAAGAGTAGACCATTATTGAACGCGAGACGCACCATCGATACGTTGGTTGACCGCCGGGAAAGACCGGCAGGATGGCGGCCTAATTGGCCAACAGGGAAACCGAAATTCTAATTCATATCAAGGGAAGTCCGTTCGAATCGGAGCCATCCTCAAAGGAGACCCTAATCTCCCTCAAACCTCAAAAAATATAACGTTATGAGCAATTTCCAAGCCTTCAATCAAAAGATCACCGACCCACGGACACAGAATTATTTGAGTCAGGTGCTCGGAGAGAAGCGGAGCAGTTTTGTAAATAACTTGACTGCTCTTGTGGCAAACAACAAGAATTTACAGGAATGCGACCCGTTGAGCGTCATGTATGCAGGCATTAAAGCCACAGCGCTCGATCTTCCCTTAGATCCAAATCTCGGTTTTGCCTATGTCATCCCTTACAGGAACAACCGAGAAAACAAGACAGAAGCTCAATTTCAGATTGGATATAAGGGTTTTGTTCAATTAGCCATCCGTTCCGGTCAATTTCAGACTATTAACGTTGCAGAAGTCAAGGAAGGCGAATATCTGGACGAAGACCTTGTAACCGGAGAAATCAAGTTTAAAAAACTTCCTGACCGGGATCAGCTTCCGACTATCGGCTATGTGGCCTACTTCCGATTGACAAACGGATTTGAAAAAATGTCCTACAGCAGCGTCGAGCAGATTGATGCTCACGCAAAAAAGTACTCACAAACTTATTCTTCATCAAAAGAGTATATCAGGAATAACAGTAAATGGGCTACGGATTTTGATGCGATGGCTAAAAAGACCGTCCTAAAACTTTTACTGTCGAAATACGCCCCAATGTCGGTAGAGATGCAATCCGCTGTCATTAGCGATCAGGCTGTAATCCGGGTAAACGGGGCCGACTACATGGATAATCCCAATGTTGTGGAGGTTCCGGATGTGAAAGAGATTTCCACCGAGCAAGAGGCCAAAGACGCGCTTTTAAAGGGCCAGATCGATAAAGCCAAGTACGACGAATTACTCAGCAAGGCCCTGGGAAGAAAAGACGAACCGGAGGAAAAGAGCTTTGCCGAGCAGCAGATCGAAAACAACGCTTTCGGTTTGAAAGATATAGCCAAAGAGCATGGAACAGCTACAGAGAACTCCTGAATGGTATTCGGGCAGATTGGAAATGTTTACGAGCTCGGAGCTGGACACCCTTCTCTCCGAGCCCAAAAGTAAAGCCGACAAGGAAGCTGGCAAACTTTCCGAATCGAGTAAGGATTACGTTTACGACAAAGTATCCGAGCAGATCACCAACGGAACAATCCTCGATTACAAGGAACTCAACAACAAAGAGATCAAATGGGGGCAGCAGTATGAAGACGAGGCCCGAATGCAGTATGAAGCCAGAACGGGTAATAAAGTCGATTTGTGCGGCTTCATACGTTATAACGAATATTTCGGTGGTTCCCCGGATGGATTGGTAGGTGAAGATGGAATCATTGAGATCAAGTGTCCTTACAGCGGGAAAGTTTATGTAAAGTACCTCCTATTGGAGACACAGGAGGATTTGAAGAAGCTGAACCGAGGGTATTACACCCAGATTCAGGGGAACCTGATCGTAACAAGTCGAAAATGGTGTGATTTCATAGCGTACGATCCTCGGGTTCAGAATCCGGATTTGGCTCTTAAAATCCTTCGGGTAGAACGGGATGAGCCTTTCATCGATTTTTGCCTGAAACAGCTTGAAAAGGCCAATAAGTACAAAGAAGAGATCAAGAGTAAACTTTTAAAAATGATCACATGATGGATGATATTCTGGTGGAGTGCAATGGGGAGTTACTGCCTGAAACAATGGTTGGCAGGCTCGAACCGCTTTGCAGGGAAGCCCACGATATACAGCAGTATCTCAACGCTCCTTATTCCGGTGAAATAAATGTCTTGCTCGACCGGCTATCCACTCTCAACGCCTACATGGCCCGATCCGGTGAGATGCTTGCCGAGGCTGTTTTCTTACAGGAGGAAGCCATCAATAGGGCTTTCGAGGAAAACAAAGAGCGAATCGATTGCATGGCGGCCACGGTAGCCAACAAATACCTGACGAGTTGCTGCCGGCATGAAAACAGGTTAGTCAAGTGGTTGGACCGGATCAACGCCACCTGCAAACATCAATCTGACAATCTCAGGACGCAGATAAGTTTCGTAAAGGAGCAGGTAAGATTGGATGGGAGGGGTTACTAATGAATTACAAGGCCAAATTAGACCGAATTTTCAGCGAATATGTCCGATTGAGGGATTCCGACAGCAACGGTTACGGACGCTGTATTTCGTGCGGAAAAGTGGTTTTTTGGAAGGATGCGGATGCAGGTCATTATGTCAACCGGAAACACATGAGCCTGCGGTTCGATGAAAAGAACGTGAATCTACAATGCAGGAGTTGTAATAGGTTCGACGAAGGCAATATGATCGGATATAATCACGGTCTTATCGAGAAGTACGGGGATAAGGTTATTTCCTATTTGGACATCAAAAGACACAACATCAGTAAAATCGGGCCGACCGAATATACGGTGCTTATAAAGCACTATCAGCAGGAGGTTAAAAGGCTTAAAGAGCAAAAAGGATTGTAATGGAAGGCTGGATAAAACTTCACCGTCAGATCATAGAGCATCCGGATTATTTCAGTGAGCCGTTTACCCGGGTTATGGCATGGATCGACCTGCTTATGCTCGCCAACCACAAAGGGATGAACATGTATGTGCGTGGAAACAAAGTCGAGATAAAGCGAGGCGACACGGCCATTGCCCAGGAAACATTGGCAACCCGTTGGAAGTGGTCGAGAAGTAAAGTAAGACGGTATTTAAATGAGCTCGAAAAAGACCGCCAGATAGTACAACAGAAATCCAATGTAATAAGCACTATTTCAGTAGTTAATTACGACGCATACCAATCAGACGATACAACAGAAAGTACAGCAGAAAGCCTGCAGACGACCCGCAGACGTACAGCAGAAAGCCTGCAGACGAACACAAACAAGAATGTAAAGAATGTAAAGAATGATAAGAAAGCACACACACAGTTTTTTTCTGGTAAAGACAAAACGCGCGCGCGTGAAGTTTCGCAGAAAGCCCAGGATATGCTGCGGTGGATCGAGACCCATACACCCTCGGTTCAGTTGATGGAGTTTCCGATCACCTTGCGCCAGGCTCAGGCGATTGTCGAGCGCATGGACGACGAGGATGTAATCCGCATTCTGACCGACATGTGCAACAAGGGAGCCACCAAGCGCTGCCGCAGCGCGATCAACACTTTCAACTCTTACGCCAGCCGGGATTTTATTCTCAAAGAGAAGCGCGAAAAAGCGCGTAACCACGAAGCCATACAACGGGGTTTTGTCAAGAAATAGCGATGAAAGATAACTACACCTGTTCCGAAGTTGCCGACACCAGATGTCACGACAAGGAAAGATTTACCCTCCTGATGAGTTTGGATGAACTGTTAAACTACTTCAAAAGCAAAGAGAAATGACCGTCCTTGAAGCTATCGAGCAACTGACCGCCGAGCGAAAAGAGAAAAGAATCGAGCCGCTGAACATTGTTTTTCGGAGTATCTACGACAAACTTTCGATCAGTTGGTTCGAGATGGTCGAAGAGCTCGAAAGGCTGAAAGAAGCAGGATTAATCCACATCGGGGATACGCCGAAAGACAGATACGCAAAACTATTAAAAACCAGACAATCATGAGTAAATACATTAGTTTGGACGTCGATACCAAAGTTGAATTTTATGTAGGCGATATACTGAATAAAATCGATAATGATGAGCTGCGTGGCGAGGTTATCCGCAGGGAGTTGTCCGCCAGGGTTAATCTGGAAACAACTACCGTCGAGAATTACAAACCCGGAGAATTCCGCCGCATCCTGTGCGATGTCCTTTCGCTGGGTTATCAAGTGTCCGATGATGAGATTCTCGGCAGGATTAAAGAGTGTATTTAACCTGAAAATTTGAGGCAAAATGAAAGACAAATCGAGCGCATGGTTAGGAAGCGCAAACGCATTCCCCTGCGAAGAGATGGTAAACTACGGGAAAGGGTATATGACGTGCGGGGGACTGAGCAAGCGCGAATACATGTCGTGCATAATCCTCTCGGGCTTAATAGCCGGCACTGATGCTGAATTTAACGACAAGAACGCCGCCGTAGATTATGCTGTAGACTTAGCAGATCGCCTGCTCGAAAGACTACGAAAAGATCAAGAAAGTTTGTAACCATCATAAACCTACCGCAATGAAAGTCGAAATCAACCAAACGATCGATCCGGAAATGGTAACTCTTTACAGCCATCGCACCGGTGAATTTATCGACGAAATCCCCGCAGGGAAAGTCAAGGAGTTGCAGCACCTTTCGGGGGGGTATTTCAGGTGACACGCAAGCAGATCAACAAGATTAAACGGGAAGCCCTATCGAGGACAGAAAGGAGTGAGAGATGACAACCGACAAGAAAATACTTGATGCCTGCTGTGGTGGTAGAATGATGTGGTTTGATAAAGCAGATCCGGACGCGATTTACATGGATATTCGGGAAGAAGAATTTATCGCATGTGACGGTAGGCGTGTTCGAGTGCATCCGGATCTGATAGCTGATTTTCGGGATATGCCTTTTGGGGATGAATCTTTCAAACTTGTAGTATTCGATCCGCCGCATTTTAACCAGTTGGGCGCAAACAGTTATACCGCACAAAAGTATGGCAGGCTATTCCCGTCATGGGAGACGGATCTAAAACGAGGCTTTGACGAATGCATGCGGGTTCTTGAGCCGTTCGGGATCTTAATCTTCAAATGGAATGAGGCTCAAATTCCGGTTAGCAGACTGTTGGAAATTTTCGGACAACAGCCCTTGTTCGGACACAAATCAGGTAAAGCCTCAAAAACCCATTGGATGTGTTTTATGAAAAGATAATGAGATGAAAAGCAAACGAGCAGAACAGGTATTAGACGTAGCTTCTTTTACCGATGAATTTGATTATCGGTATGTTCATTTTGAAAATGCTTGTGAAGCCGTCGATCTTGCCGAGCAGGACGCAGAAGAGGAAGTTACCCGCTACCGCACAGAGTTGGAGGAATCCAAGAAACGCGAAGAATTGGCCCGTAAAGTAATCGACGACCAGAGGAAGGAGATGGAGAAGCTGAAAGCAAGAGCGGTGGAGGCGTTCAAAGAATACATGAAACAAAAACGTGGAGGTTACCTATCCTCTGATCTGGATGATTTCATTCAAAAACTCAACGAGCGATGAAAACACCCCAAGAAGCGGCCAGTTATATCGAACGAATAAAGGAGTAAGAAGATGAAACCGATTTTATTGATTGTTATTGGTGCTTTGGCGCTTGTATGCAGTTATTTCCTCGGCCAACAGTCAACCGTCGAAGTCTCAGAAGGCATGAAATTTTGGTTTGGTTTTTTGTGCTTCGTCGGAACAATAAGTGGGCTTTTTATGCTTGCAATAGGAATGCTTGAAGTATTTGATGATTAACCCGCCTTCGGGCATAACAGGAGAAGAAGATGAAGATAAAGATGAAGATTTACGATAAAGAGCGTCGATGTATTTATGATACAGCGGTTTCTATTGCTCGATGTTTTGGAGACTATGTTGGAAGATGTAGACCTCCTGGATTTAGCGACTGTGATTTCACCCCGCAACCTGATCGATATGAACCCATAATATGCACTTTTTACAAAGATAGAAGCGGCCAAGAATTATGGAGTGGCGACCTTGTCCGGGTGCAACATCCCACTGCGGAGCCAAGCGTTACTGTGGAGTGCGTGATAGAATATTCGGAGTATGATGCTGCGTTCGTGTTTGTACCTCGCGAGAATCCAGAGTCCACCTATCCTCTCTTCGGAATGGATAGCGAGCTTATCGAACGAGTGGGAAGTATTTATGAAAAAACAGAGCGATGAAAGAGGTGGCTTTAGGAATACGTTGGGATGAGCTTTTCGGCAGGAGTAAAAAAGATGCTTCTGATGCCACCCGCCGGGCTAGGTGGGAGCAATGGAAAGACCTATGCCTAAAGAGCGATCATCCCGAGATGGTTGAATGGTGGGGCGAGGGCTCAATGGCTGACGACTGTTTTTCCTGTGAGCACAAAGATGGTGATTGGTGTTCTCTGCAATCTTTACCATGTACGGTGAATCCGGTAACGACTTTCTCATTAGGAGATATTGGGATGGCTTGCAGAGGAATTGGATTCAAACCAAAGCAAACTAAATTGGAATTTTAACCCGCCTTCGGGCATAACAGGAGAAGAAGATGAAAAAGATAATGTTTAACGACCGGTACGGACTTACTAAAGCGGTATTGTCTGGATATAAGACCGTGACCAGACGGATAATGAATCGGCAGCCTGATCCGGATGATATCGCCTACATGGAGCCGAAAGACTATCCTTGTCAGCCTCCCTATAAAGTCGGAGAGATCGTTGCCGTAGCGCAAAGCTACGACCAAATTGACCCGCAAATTGTTCATTATCGAATTGATGATCTGGGGGACTGGGGTGGAGACCACCCAGGGCAATATAACAAAATGTTCGTCCGCGCCGACCTTATGCCTCACCAAATCCGCATTACCTCTGTCCGCCCCGAACGGTTGCAGAATATAACCGATGAGGATTGTTTGAAAGAGGGGGTGCGTTTTGTCGAAAACAGCGATGGCCATTTTTCAAACGGGATGTCCGATGGATACACAACACCCATTTCTGCCTTCGCCGCTCTCATAGACGAGATAAGCGGTCGGAGAATCTGGGAACGAAACCCCTTTGTTTGGAGAATTGAATTTAAACTGGTGAAGTGATGAAAACAACAATCAAAATGTGGGCGGTGTTTGATCCGGAAGGGGATTTGATTGTCTGGACTACACGCACTCAAATTTACAATAGTCAAGAGTCTTTTTTAAAGAATGCATTTTGGCCTTTTGGTGGACATATACATTCCATTGATTGGCCTAAGTATGAGAAACAAGGTTACACCTGCCGCCCGGTGAGGGTGACGATTGAAGAAATAAAAAATGAGAAAAAATGAAAAAGAAGATAATATTTAAAGACAGCATTGACGATTCCGAAATGTCGCTCTCGATCAGCCCGGATAATGACGGCTACATACTTGCTATAACATCAACATCAGGTTATGGAGATGATGTGTGGTTCTCCCCGGAAGATTTCTTTGAATTTCTAAATGAGTGCCAGCAGTTTTATGTTGACAACGAGAGACGAAAATACCCACTGCCGCAAGGCGAAAAATAAGAGAGAATGAAGCCAACAAAATACCACTACAGGTATAAATACTGCTTTCTGAATAACCGTTGGAAACGACCCTATTATTCCCGTTCGGGTACATGGGTTATCATTGGTATCTGCAAAAGATGGTATTGCCCCGAAGAAGGTGAAATACAATTTAGCCTTTTCGGGATTGATCTAAGAATTGGATATAGCTGTAAAATCAAAAACTGAAATCATGCGAGATATACTTTTCAGAGGCAAGCGCCTCGATAATGGGGAATGGATGTGCGGAGATTTAATTGAGAACCAGGGAAGGTACTTCATTTACCACGCAATGAGTGAGACCACGATTGAGGATAACGATGACGGCCGCATCGTTGTTGCTGCGGTAGAAGTCGATCCGGACACCGTCGGCCAGTACACTGGATTGAAAGAAAAGAACGGAAAAAAGATTTTCGAGGGGGATATATTCAAAGATTATAGCGGAATTTTCCGGTCTGTCTTCCGAGTTCCCGGCGGTCTTGCTTTTGAGGATAATCCTGTGTCGTTTGGGTATGACCATAGAGCGCCGGTATATCCGTACTCTTCCATTGCTGAAATGCAAAACGCATCATGGTTATCGCGATATTGCGAAATCATTGGGAACATCCACGACCACCCCGATCTGCTGAAATAAAAAAGGAGGGTGTCCGCCTCACCCTCCTACCTTAGAAACTACTAACCTAAAATCCCGACTATGAAATCATAGGATAATGCAAATATAACAAAAACCTGAAATATGAAAAGAACCTTACTTTATTTTCTCCCTGTTTTGGCCTTTATAGCGGTGATTTTCGCCGCCTGTGAACTCAACAAGAGCAAGCCGGGCAAGATCATCTTCGACCGTGTTCCCTTTGTCTACGCCACGATAAACGGCCAAAGGGAGCTATTCTTAATAGACACAGGAGCGTCTACCTCTATGCTGGACAAAAAGCTCTGCGACGAAGCGAAAATCTACTACATGGCCACCGGCCTGGAAGTAATCGGCGTAGACGGAACCTCGATACCTCTAAAGACCACCGGCAGAATTCCGTTTACGCTCGACAGCATCCCGTATTCGGCCAGCTTCGCGGTACAGGACATGACCAGTCTACGACGGGCTACCGGAAAGAACGTAAGAGGACTTATCGGATCGGATGTGCTGGGATTTTACCGGTTGACGGTGGATTTTAACAAATGTGAGTTGAGATGATTACTGAGACTATCATTAATGAAATTGCCCGAAAGGTTGAAGCGGTAACCGGATTTTCCCTCGAAGAGATTAGGAGTAAAAGCAGGTACTGTCCGCTCGTTCGGGCCAGGGTTATTCTCGCATACGAATTAAGGCGGTGGAACCTGACGTATATCGAAATAGCTAACGCGATAAACAGGAATCATTCAACATTGACACATTATCTTACAGTCTATAGGGATAAATACGATGCCGATCCCGTATTTCGTAAGATGGCAAATTGTTCTAAAGGTAGACAAACCCTATAGGGAAAACAGTAATAAATGCGGTTGAAATTGGACTAAAAGTAGAATGATGAAAAAGATTATCTCAATAGAAAAAGTATCGAACGGCTTTATTGTCACCAATGGCAATCTAAAGCGCGTCTATGATAGCAGCCCTTTAGAGTTTGAATTAGACCAGATTCATCAGATGCTCTACAACTCCAAAGAAGGGGATTCGCATACTATCGTGATCGAAGTAGATCCGCCCGTCTTCACCTCACAGGATAATGATTCGATTGAGCTTTGCGGTTTGCTTTGGGATAAAGATAATATCTCGGTAGGTGGTACAGAAAAGGATGGTCATCATTATTTCACTTGGACAGAGGCAATGGAAGCCGCCCAAAAACAGGGTAAGCGCTTACCGACCGCAGACGAATGGGAGGATTTATGTGATCTTGGTTCAACATGGGATGAGGAATTAAGAGGGCGTTGGTTTGGCGGAAATCACTATACGGATCACAAAGGGTCTATTTTCCTTCCGGCTCGCGGTCATTATGACGAGGGGGGTGCATATATGGACCGTTGCGGTTTCTACTGGTCCTCTTCGATCTGGTTGGTGGCGTACGGCGGTTCGCAAACTGACATCTTGAGCTTTGATCCCGATGATTCTAATGTGTACCATGACGACATCAGCGCTCGCTTCTCTGTTCGCTGTGTACGTGATATTGCAAAGTAATTATCGGGTGAAATTCCGATAGTTGCCCTCAAAACAGGTAAAATGCCCTTATAAACAAACTATTTTTGTAAAAACACACTATATGGGAATTGTGACGGAGCATGAACTAACAAAAAGTGTGATCGACACCAAGTCAAAAGTTTCTCAATACGTCTCAAAAAAGAGGCGTGAAAAAGGCTTGTCTACATACGAACTTGCCAAACAGAGTGGTGTTGATTGGTCTACCGTCAAAAATATAGAAAATGGAAAGACCGTGAAGATCGATGTTTTATCTAGGGTGATTAAGGTTTTAGGCGGTAATATATTTTTCATGTGACATGCCTAAATTAACGATAAAGCAAGAAAAATTCGTCCTGAAATACCTCGAATGCGGCAATGCATCCGAGGCTTACCGCTTTGCATATAACTGCTCTAAAATGAGCGATAATACCATATACAATAAGGCAAGTAAATTGCTTAACAAGGGTGAGATTAGGGCGAGGTTGGATTACCTCAAAAACAACCTCGCAGAAGCCGCAGGTATATCAGCCCTCCAAATCATACGAGAGCATCAAAAGATCGCCTTTTCAAACTTTTCCCGACTTCGGAACGGATGGATGGAGTTAAAAGACTTTCAGGAGTTATCCGACGAAGAGAAAGCGTGCATCCAGAGTGTTGAAACAAAAAAAACGACAAGGTATACGAAAGAAGGGGAGCCCGTCGAAGAAGAGTGGGTCAAGATTCGTCTTTACGATAAGCAGAAGTCGTTGGACAGCATCTCGGAAATGCTTGGATACGATCAAAAATCTTCGGTTACACAAAATATGAATATAAACATCCAGCCGCCTCAGATAAATTTTAAGTAGGCTGGTTAAACCTTCTGTGTGATGATGCACAGTAATCCCGTAACGGAAATAACGTACAGTCGCAAATACGCACCCTTGTTTAATCTGACAACAAGGTACTGTATCGTTATGGGTGGGAGGGGGTCTGCTAAATCACATGCCGAATCAACGAACGAGGTTTGCAATACTTTCAATCCTGACCAGCTTACATTATTCACTCGTTACACGATGACGAGCGCGGAAATATCGATTATCCCCGAGTTCTGGGAAAAGGTCGAATTAATGAATTACGCGCCTATTTTTTATAAAACGAAAGCTTCAGTCGTAAACAAGCAAACTGGCAGTGGTATATTGTTTCGTGGAATCAGAACATCTTCCGGCAACCAAACGGCATCATTAAAATCTATATCCGGAGTAACCCGATGGGTACTGGATGAGGCGGAAGAATTAACAGATGAGACCATTTTCGATAAGATCGACCTTTCGATTCGAAAGAAAAATGCAGACATTCATGTTATAGTTATCTTAAATGCTCCTGATGAAGAGCATTTTATTATTCGTAGGTTCTTTATAGACAGGGGGGTTCCATTTAACTTTAATGGGGTGCATGATGATTGCACCTACATTCACACTACCTACCTGGATAACATCGAAAATCTTGACGAATCATTTTTACGTGTAGCCGAAGGCGTTAAAGAAAAAGACCCGGAAAAATACGAGCATATTTTTATGGGAATGCCCTTGAAGATGGCAGAGGGCGTAATCTATAAAAATTGGTGCAGAATCACATCCTATCCTTCCGATCTATACACTTGGTATGGGGTTGATTTTGGATTTGTGAATGATCCAACGGCCATTATTCGTATATGTTTCGACAAAAGGAGCAACAGTATTTATTTGCATGAAGTTGCCTATCTAAAAGGGCTCCAAAATGCCGATATCGCCAATTTAATAAAGCAGGATTATCGCAATAAAAAAACAGAATTATTTAACGATGGCTCGCATTCTATTGCTTATCATCATGAGCGTATCTATATCGATGGATCGGAAGTGAACAGAGATGAGTTATCCGTGGTATTAAAAGCTATCGGCCTTTCCCCATACTACCAATCCCTGTTAAAACAAATAAATTCAATAGATCATTGTCTAACAGAGGTGTATTGTGATTCCGCAGAGCAGAAGTCTATTGCGGAATTGAGGCAATACGGGATATCTGCTTATCCAGCTATTAAGGGTGCAGGATCGGTGGTTAATCAGATTCAATTTGTCCAGTATTTCAACATCTATTACACATCTGAATCATCTAACATTCATAATGAACAGAAGAACTACAAATGGCTGGTAAAAAAAGACGGCACATTGGATAACGAGCCTATGGACGCCTTCAATCATGCTATGGATGGGGCTCGCTATGGGATTTTCACACACTTAACACGAAATGGATATGAGTATGATAAAGTTTTGGGGGCGAAAAAAGCAGGTTGAGCGAAAGGGGTACTTTCCTGATAAAACAAACAAGGACAATGAATACTTCCGACAGCTTAACGAGAGTATTTACATGAATTCACGCCTTATTGACTTCCCAAAGGTTGACAGGCATTCATTGGTTAGAATTTACGAACAAAACTATGCTGTTTTCTCGATTGTTAACAGGTGCGCAGATGCTATTGCAAAGGCTGTCAGGTATGCAGAGCTAAATGATAAAGACAACAATGTTATTGATTCGCATTGGTCTATTGATCTTCTGAGAAACCCCAATGACCTAGAAAGCCAAAAGGAATTCATAAAAGCATGGGCAATCAACAAGCTTGTTTTGGGGGATGCTTTTGTTTACGGCATGGAGGGGGTTGGTCTCAAATCAGGTCAATTCATCAGTCAGTATATAATGCCATCCCAAGAAGTATTCATTGTGAGAGGCGGTCCATTTACTCCCATAAGCGGGTTTACGCTATCATCAAATTTAACCCTCAATTCAGAGCTTACCCCTAAAAATGTAATGTTTAGCCGGGATTACAATCCCGATGTTACCACCAATTACGGACTATCCCCTCTGGTATCAGCAGCCAAGTTAACTTACATTATTGATAACGGCCTGAAAAGGCAGAATACAACCATCCAACAAGGTGGGGTGTCTGCCATTGTTACCCCCAAAGAAGATATCACCCACGGCGGTCCTACTGAAATTGCCAAACAAAACACAGAAGAAGATTTAAACCAACGCAGGGACGGTCGGCACATCTCTTATATGAGGTCTCCTATAGATGTTCATCTGTTGGGCGACACGCCTGTAAATCTGGCATTACTGGATAGCTCCGATTCTGCTGTATCTGCACTGTGCTTTGTGTACGGGTATCCTTATGCCCTATATAAGAGCGAGACTACTTATGACAACCAGGCTGCCGCAAAAAAAATTCTCATCGAAAACATTGGAATTCCTTATGCGGAGGACTTTTTGGAGAAGTATACCAAGTTTTGTCGCTTTGAGAATGGCGAACATTGGATTATTAATACGGATAAAATTGACGAGCTAAAGAAGGATGTTACAGAGATGCTGAACGCATATGACAAATCATACCGATCATATAATGACCGGGCTAAGCTTTTAGAGCTCGATACAATTGATGAATCATGGGCCAATGAGCCTATTTTCCCCATAAATGTGATGCCAGGAAAACCTACGGAAAGTTTGGTTTCAGAACAATATTTGTCTGGCGACGACAATAGTACAGCGTCCGGAAGTACGGAGCATATACCGCCTAAGCAATAACCGGAATAAGGTGTATATATGAAAATAACCCCCGCCAAACGACAACAAGGATTAAACCGAATAATCAAGGTTATTCGAATGTCGGGTCCGTATGAAAAAATTCTGGCAGCAGAAAGATCGAAGGAGGTTAAAAAGGTTATGGGTGCTTTGTTGGGACTGCCTGTGAACCTTGTTCCTGATCTGATTCAAGTTAGAGAACAGTACCTTGCTTCGTTCTTTCGCAAACTATATTTAAACATTGGGCCTCAAGTGGCAGATGATGAATTTCGGGAAAAGATCGACCAGAAAAATGATCGGAGTATTGGATGGGAGAGAGGATTATATGATTTTATAGAACAATATTCCGGGACGAAAATAAGTATGGTGTCAGGCACTTTAAAGGAGTGGATTATTAAGCAGGTACAAGAGTATGTTACCCTGATGCAGAATGAGGGGCAAAGCATCGAAACCGTGACACGCAATATGAGGGATGTTGTTGTAAAAAAATGGAATACGGCTGAATTGTGGCAAGTTCGCAGGATTGTGCAATTCGAATCATTGGCCTGCTCATCCGTGGCAAGACAATTATCCATAGATTCATTAGGTGTTGAATACACTAAGACATGGATGATAAGCGGTCACAACACCCGTCCCGGACATCAGGTTATGGATGGTATTACCGTTGGTCAACAAGAATATTTTTATCCTGAAGGTGAGAAAATGGAATATCCGAGAGATATACGCTTTGGAGCTTCTGCGGGCAATCTAATCAATTGTATGTGTTCAGTAGTTTATAATGTTGTGTGATGGGTAAAACGTCAGACATACTTAGACAGCTAGCCGACATGATAGATGACGGTTGCTTCGAGCATCTGTCAGAGGATGACTTAGACGGAGCGAAAAGGGTATTAATGGCGCTATTGGATGTGGATGTTACCTATGACCAGGCAGCGAAAATAGCAGGAAAATCAAAACAAAGTATTTGGAGTAAAATTTCAAGAAGTGTAATAAAGCCCAAGCTTTTAAGGCGAACAATCAAATACTCTGAAGCAGTTAAAATTGGCAATGGAACCATTTAATCCTTACATGTAAAAATCTGTAATTCTTAATATTAAAAAGTATTTGCAAGGTGTTTTCCCGTGGGAAGGCACCTTGTTAGTTTTGTTCCATAAGCTTATCGTGAAACGCTCTACGTTAGTGGGTGTCAACCAATCAATTTCAAAGTTTATGGACAAAGATATTTTCATGTTCGGTGACAGTGGCAATTCCAGCATTGCCTCTATGCTTCCGGCCCTGATGCAGAACAAGGGGATGGACCCGAACCTCGTAGCCGCGCTGATGAACGGCAACAACAATAAGGGAGCCTGGGGCGGCGACGGTTGCTGGTGGATCTGGATCATCCTGCTGTTCTTCTGCTGGGGTGGTTTCGGCGGCAACGGCTTCGGTAACAACGCAAACGGTCTCCCCGCACAGCTTAACGGCGATGCCGGGCGTGAACTTCTGATGAATGCCATTCAGGGCAACGGTACCGCCATCAACCAGCTCGCATCTTCGCTGAACTGCTCGACAACCCAGCTTCAGGGTGCAATCTGCAATCTTCAGGGATCGATCGACAAGGTGGCCGGGCAGATCGGCATGACAGGCCAGCAGGTTATCAACGCCATTCAGGCCGGCAACTGTCAGCTTTCGGCCCAGATCGCAGAATGCTGCTGCAATGTCCGCACGGCTATCGAACGCCAGGGCTATGAAAGCCAGCTTGCCGTTTGCAACCAAACCAACACGCTGGTCGGCACGGCAAACCAAAACACGCTCGCTTTGCGCGATGCAGGAACGGCCAACACCAACGCCATCATCGGCA
>UMJJ01073369.1_pt1 | contig 22411 bp, 17 predicted proteins | sample 1966051 | NCBI WGS metagenome assembly UMJJ01 (sample SAMEA4836147, study PRJEB28245) | human gut metagenome | biome: gut microbiome; material: fecal sample | place: Denmark | collected 2008
GATGGAAGCGAAGGAAATCCATATACTTTAGCACCGTAATAGAATACGGGAGTTGCGGGAAGGCCTCAGGTCTTCCTACAGAAAAGAAACTGCCGGCCGAAGGTCGGCATAGGCGGCACGAATTCGCCGAGAAAAGGAGGAAAATATGAGTTTAGCTAATATGGTACGAACCATAAAACAAATTCATCCGGAAGATGTAGTACTTATTAAGATAGGAGTGTTTTATCACGCCTATGGAAAAGATGCCTATATTATCAGTTACTTGTTTGGATACAAGAGAAATGCATTTGGAGAAAACAGCTCTACATGTGGTTTCCCTAAAAGTGCTCTAAATTATGTAAAAACAGTGTTAGAAGAAAAAAAGGTAAACTACATTACCATAGATAGAGCTCATCAATACGAAGTAGAGGAAAAGCAAAATTTTAAAAAGGAAAATAGATATTTAGAAATCTACCAGAAAGCACACAAAAATATAGGAATACAAGATAGAGCCATGAAGATATATCATTATATGATAGAAAACATAGAAGAAGAAACAATAAAGTTAAAAATAAAAGAAGTAGAAGAAGTGCTATACAATGAAAAAAGAGAAGTTTGTAGTAATTAACGAAATAAGAGAACTAATTGTAAAAGTAGATAAATATCTTGTGAATTTTCCCAAAAAAGAAATTGAAATTAAACAAGAAATAAGTAAATCCTCCAAAGAAATGCTATTACTAGCATATGAAGCTAATAGTAGTGATAATATAGAACACAGGAAAAACTTGCAAGAAAAGATAATAGCACGAATAAAATATATAGATTTTTTAATTAATCTATGTTATGACAAGCAAATTATTAATGCAAAAAGATACCTAAAGTTTGGAGAAAGTTTAGACTATATTTTAAAATATGCAAATGGCTGGAAAAAAAGTACAAGTTAACAATATTCTAATACTTAGGGCATTGTTGTAAGACTAGCCTCCCGCAATGTGAATGCTAACTCTAGCAATAGTAACTTCAACGTGCGCAATGTGAACACGAGTGGCAACCTGAACAACAACAACCTGTGCAATGTGAATTCTGATGGTAACACGAATGGGAATAGCAACGACAATGGCTTACGTCTTGTAGCTCCTATTAACCCTGAGGGTATATATCTAAAGGATATATATGAGAAGAATAGGAACAAACAATGTCCTTTCCTATTAAAGTAGAAACAATAGGAAAAACTAAAAACAGATAAATATAGTTGTTAGTAGAAAAACGAAAAGGAGTATATTTTAGTACTGTTTTTAAGAGGTAACAAGATATTGCCTCTTTTTTGTTATTTAAAATAAGGTGTGAAAAAAGTATGAAACGAAAAACAAATTTATATGCCAATATATATCAATTCCAAAATATTATGGATGTATTTAATGAAGTATGTAAAAATACAAGAAACAAGAAAAAAGTAGAAGAATATAAACAATTAAAATGTACACATATTTATCAAATTTATAACATGTTAAAAAAGAAAGAATATAAAGTAGGACAATATCATGTTTTTACTATATACGAGCCAAAACAAAGAAGAATTGTTAGCCAAGAATTAGAAGATAAAATAGTAAATCATTTAGTGGCAAGATATATTTTATATCCAGCAATACTTCCTTGCTTATTAGATGTAAATGTAGCAAGTAGAAAAGACTTAGGAACGCAAAAAGGAATAGAATTAGCAATGCAATATAGACAAACATGTAATATAAAATACCGGAAGATACTATATTTTAAAATGTGATATAGAAAAGTTTTTTGCAAGTATAGATAAAGAAATATTAAAAACAAAAATAGAAAGAAGAATAAAAGACAAAGATGCTTTAAAAATTGTTTTTGATATATTAGATAGCGAAGAAGAGGGGTTAAGTATACGGATGCATGACAAGTCAAATATTAGCTATTTTTTATCTAAACGATTTAGACCACTATATAAAAGAAGAATTAAAAATAAAGTACTATATAAGATATCAAGATGATTTTTGCCTAATGCACCCATCGAAACAATATTTAAAAGAATGTAAAAGAAAAATTGAAGATTTTTTAACAAAGGAAAAACTAAAATTAAATCAAAAAACCAGAATATATAGCAATAAAAACAATTATTTATTTTTAGGAAGAACAACAAACAATAAAAAGGGAAATTATAGAGAGAAAGGCAGGAAAATAAAAAGAAGATATAAAGACTATCAAAAAGATTCTATTTTACTTTATTCCATGGTAGGGACGATACTTTCTTATAGAAATTAAAGTTACTGACAAAAGTAATAATTTTAACTCCATAAAAGTATCAAACTTCTAAGTACAGGCATTGAAAATTTTTTCCAAATCGGGTATAATAGGCTTTGAAAAAATATATACTAGGAGGAAGGCGTTCATGTTAAACGCAATTGGTGTAACCGTTAGGTTTGGAAAAAGAGTTTTATTTGAGGATGTTAATATTAAGTTTAATAAAGGAAATTGCTATGGTATTATTGGGGCAAATGGTGCTGGAAAGTCTACTTTTTTGAGGGTTCTTTCTGGGGAGTTGGAGCCTAGTAAAGGGGAGGTTTCTTTAGGAAAGGGCGAGAGGCTTTCTGTTTTAAAGCAGGATCACTTTGCGTTTGAGGATTACAAGGTATTAGATACTGTTATTATGGGTAACAAAGAGTTATACGATATTATGAAAGAAAAGGATGCTATTTATGCAAAACCAGATTTTTCCGAGGCAGATGGTATGAAGGCTGCTAAGTTAGAGGAAAGGTTTGCAGAGTTAGATGGTTGGAATGCAGAGTCTGATGCTAGTATGTTATTAAATGACCTAGGAATTTCTACAGAGCTACAAAGTAAGTACATGCGTGAGATAGAGGCAAAGGATAAGGTTAAGGTACTACTTGCACAAGCGTTATTTGGAAATCCAGATGTTTTGTTATTGGACGAGCCTACCAACGACTTAGATGTAAAGGCAATTGATTGGTTACAAGAGTTTTTAATTAATTTTGAGAATACTGTTATTGTAGTATCTCATGACCGTTACTTTTTAAATAAAGTATGTACCTATATTGCAGATGTGGATTTTGGAAAAATACAAGTATACCCAGGCAACTACGACTTTTGGTACGAATCTAGTCAGCTTGCTTTAAAACAAGCCAAAGAAGCCAACAAGAAAAAGGAAGAAAAAATTAAAGAATTACAAGACTTTATTGCAAGATTTAGCGCCAATGCTTCTAAATCCAAACAGGCAACTTCTCGTAAAAAGTCCTTAGAAAAAATCCAGTTAGAAGAAATAAGACCATCTAACAGAAGATACCCATATATTGATTTTAAACCAGATAGAGAACCAGGGAAAGAGATTTTACAGGTAAAAAACATTTCTAAAACAGTAGAAGGAGAAAAAATACTAGATAACATTAGTTTTACCGTAAAAACAGGGGATAAAATTGCATTTTTAGCAGATAACGAAAATGCTAAAACCGTGCTTTTCCAAATTATTGCTGGGGAATTAGAGCCAGACGAAGGAGAAATTGTTTGGGGTACTACGATTACACATAATTATTTCCCAAAAGATAATAACTATTTATTTGAGCAGGATATGTCTTTAACCGATTGGCTTAGAATGTATTCCAAAGACCCAGATGAAACTTATGTAAGAAGCTTTTTAGGAAGAATGTTATTTTCTGGTGAGGAAGCATTAAAACAGGTAAGTGTGTTATCTGGAGGAGAAAAGGTAAGATGTGTTCTTTCTAAAATGATGCTTTCTGGTGCTAATTTCTTAATTTTTGATGAGCCAACCAACCATTTAGATATGGAAGCGATTACTTCTTTAAACGATGGAATGAGTCGTTTTAAGGGAAATATTTTATTTACTTCTCATGACCATCAATTAACACAAACAGTGGCAAACCGTATTATCGATTTAAAGAAGAGTGGTATGGTGGATAAAGAAGTAACATATAATGAGTATTTAGGAATTGAATAAAAGAAAGAGGTCAAACAGATGAAAAGTATTACGCAAACAATAGCAGAAGAACTAAAAATAAAAGAAACACAGGTATCTGCAGCGGTTGGATTAATGGATGAGGGAAATACTGTTCCTTTTATTGCTCGTTACCGTAAGGAAGTAACAGGCGGTTTAAGTGATGAAACCCTTCGTAATTTAGAGGAAAGACTACAGTATTTAAGAAATTTAAAAGCAAGAAAAGAAGAAGTAGTAAGGATTATTGAGGAGCAAGGAAAATTAACAGAGGAACTAAAAAAACAAATAGAAGAAGCAAATACCTTAGCAGAAGTAGAAGATTTGTATAGACCATACAAACAAAAAAAGAAAACAAGAGCAACAATAGCAAAAGTAAAAGGATTAGAACCACTTGCTACTATTATTTATTTGCAACAAGAAACAAGACCGCTTGCAGAAGTTGCAAAAGAATATGTAAATGAAGAAAAAGGTGTAACTACGGTAGAAGAAGCAATACAAGGTGCATTAGATATTATTGCAGAAACCATTTCTGATGAACCGAAGTACCGTAAACAAATAAAAAAGACTTGTTACAGAGAAGCAAAAATAGTAACAAAAGCAGAAAATCCAGAGGAAAAATCCAACTACGAAATGTATTACGAATACGAAGAAGCCGTAAATCGTATTCCAAGTCATAGAATACTTGCTATTAACAGAGGAGAAAAAGAGGGCTTTTTAAAGGTAAAAATAGAAAAGCCAGAAGAGAAAATTTTGGAGTCTATTGAAAAAGACATTATTCGACAAAACTCTCCTTTTTTAGAAGAGCTACAGCTTACTATTCAGGATAGTTATAAAAGATTAATAGAACCTTCTATTGATAGAGAAATTCGTTCGGATTTAACAGAAAAAGCAGAGGAGCAGGCCATTAAAGTTTTTGGAAAAAATGCAAAACAATTGCTACTGGCTGCACCATTAAAAGGTCTTACAGTAATGGGATTTGACCCTGCTTACCGTACGGGTTGTAAAATAGCGATTATTGATGAAACAGGAAAAGTATTAGATACAACAACTGTTTACCCTACAGAGCCACAAAACGATGTACAAGGTGCTAAAAAAGAGCTATTACGTTTAATAGAAAAAGATAAAGTTGATATGATTTCTATTGGAAATGGAACAGCTTCTCGCGAATCGGAACAGTTTGTGGCAGATATGATAAAAGAAGCAAAACGAGAGGTACATTATACGATTGTTAGTGAAGCAGGAGCTTCTGTGTACTCTGCTTCTAAACTTGCAACAGAAGAATATCCAGATATTAATGTATCTATTCGAGGTGCTATTTCTATTGCAAGACGTTTGCAAGACCCATTAGCAGAGCTTGTAAAAATAGATCCAAAAGCGATTGGAGTAGGGCAATATCAACATGATGTGAATCAAAAGCAGTTAGAAGAAAGCCTTACTAATGTAATAGAAGATAGTGTAAATAGTGTTGGAGTAGATGTTAACACAGCAACACCATCTTTACTTTCTTATGTTGCGGGAATTAATAAACAAATTGCAAAAAACATTGTAGCATACCGTGATGCTAATGGAAAACTAAAAAATAGAAAAGAATTATTAAAAGTACCCAAACTGGGAAAAGTAGCATACGAACAATGTGCAGGATTTATTCGTATTTATGATGGTAACAATCCATTAGAAATAACTGCAGTACACCCAGAAAGTTACGAGGTAGCAGAAAAATTATTAGAGCAAATTGGATACCAAAAAGAAGATTTACTAAGTAAAGAAAAAGTACAAGAAATAAAGGAAAAATTACATTCTTTATCCATTCCTAAAACAGCTAAAGAGCTAGGAGTAGGTGAGATGACATTAGAGGATATGATAAAAGAGTTTGCAAAACCGGGAAGAGACCCAAGAGAAGATATGCCAAAACCTATTTTACGTAATGATGTATTAAAATTTGAAGACTTAACAGAAGGTATGGTATTAACAGGAACGGTAAGAAATGTTATTGACTTTGGAGCATTTGTAGATATTGGGGTAAAACATGATGGACTAGTACATATTTCAGAAATGAGCCACAGCTTTGTAAAAAATCCTTCTGATGTAGTAGCAGTAGGAGATATTGTAAAAGTAAAGGTAATTAAACTAGATAAGGAAAGACAAAAAGTAGGTCTTAGTATGAAACTATAATGAAATACAAAAAAATACGTAGCAAATAAAGATGCTACGTATTTTTTTAGGTTTTAATTTAAAATAATTGGTCCTTGGTCATCAGGATTGTTATCTTCTGCATTACTAATAGGATTATTAGTATCTGTAGGTGTTATTACTTCTGGTGTTGTAACAACTGTTTGTGATGTTTTGGTTGTTGTTACTTTTCCAGATACATCTTCATAAAAGATGATGCTTGCAATTAACATGTAAGGAATTAGCCAAAAATATCCAATTCCAAAAGTAAAGGCAGCAAGAAACATCCAACCAATAAAGGTAAGTTGCAACCAAACTAATTTCCAACGGTTACCGGTCATATAGTCGCTACTTTTTTCTACAAGTTCTTTTCCAGAAAGTTCTGGATAATCATATAAAAGATAAAAAGAAAGTGCATAACGTAATCCTTTTACTATTAACAAAATGTCTACTACTACTAGTGCAATTGCAAAAAGTGGAAATAGGCTAGCCATTCCAAATCCACTATGCATACTTCCTCCTAATACAGATAGTGCAGAGTGATAAACAAAGGAAGTAAGCGAATAGGTTACGCAAACCATTAAGATAATGGCAACAATGACAAATGGTAATAGTTTGAGAATAATGTTTCCGACAATACCCCAAACACGTTTTATGTTAGAAGTAGCAATCGTAAAAAAGTCAAAACATTCTACGGTATCTCCTCTTTTTAAACGAATCATAGAAACTAATAGACCATAGCTAAGAGGAAGGGCGATAATCCATGTTGCTACAACACATAAAAAACCAAGAACTGGTATTCCAGAAAGAAGTCCAGAAATAAAATTAATCACGAATTCTACTATTACAAAACAAAAGGTGATTAATGCTGCTTTTCCCCACTTTCCACTTAAATTTTCTCTTGCAGTACGCCTAATCTCAAAAGCAACCACAAAAACTCCCCCTTTCTAATTAAAGTTATGTGAAAAATAGAAAAATATTAATCATATTTTTCCATTATTTCCTGAATTTCAGAAAAATGCTGGTCTAGTAATCTTAAGAAAATATCGGTAATACTTGGGTCCCATTGTGTACCCATTCCTTTTATAAATTCTTCCTTTACACGTTCTATTGGAAGTGCGTCACGGTAAGGCCTCTTGGAGGTCATGGCATCAAAAGTATCTGCTACTGCTACAATACGAGCAAGATAAGGAATATCTTCTCCTGCTAGTCCAGATGGATATCCTTTCCCATCATAACGTTCATGGTGATGTTTTACAATAGGAAGAATATCTTGGAAAGTAGTGGCAGTAGAAAGAATATGAGCTCCTATGGTAGGATGTTTTTTAATTTGTGCATATTCTTCGTCTGTTAGTTTAGCGTCTTTTAATAAAACACTATCAGGTACTCCAATTTTTCCAATATCGTGGAAAAGACCGCCTACTCTTAAAATATTTATTTGCTCTTCTGGAAGGTCTAATGTTCTTCCTATAAGAACAGAATATTCGGATACACGGTCGGAATGACCTCGTGTATATGGGTCTTTGGCTTCTACTGTATAACGTAATGTTTGGATGGTATCTAGATACGATTGTTCCAATTTACGATTAGTATCTTTTAATTCTTCATTCATACGTTTTATGGTATTCATTTGTTCAATAGACTTTATACCAGATTCGATAAGAAGTAATAATTGGTCAAACTTATCGCTTTTTTCACAATACCCTTGAATATCTAATCTTCGAATAGTATCCAAAGGTGGGGCTAAGTCCTTGTGACCGGTTAATAATAAAATATAAAGTTCTTGGTTAAATTTACGAATTTCTTCTACTACTTGGTCACCATGAATAGGAGTCATAATAAAGTCTAAAATCATTAAATCAAAATGTTCTTCTTTTACTCTTTCAATGGCGTCTATTGGATTCGTAATTCCTACAAAATCATAGCCTGAACGTTTTAAGAAGATGGATAAAGAGTCTAAAATGCCTTGTTCATCATCAACAGCAATAATTTTATAGCCAGAGTGTTCTCCGGTTTGCATGTTTTTTCTCAAAATAAACACCTCGATTCTTTATGTTTAAGCTGATTATAACAGATATCTATGAAAAAAATCAACAAAATATGACAAGAAAGTCGAATTCTTTCATGTGGTAATTTTTACCATAGAAGTTTTTACAGCATTGGTAATATAATGTGGAATGTGGTTCCTTTTCCTTCTGTAGATTCAAAGGTAATAGTACCATTAAAATGAGCACGAATGTTAGAATAGGACATAAATAATCCTAAGCCTGTACCATTTTTACCTTTGGTAGTAACCATTTCCTTAAATAATTTTTCTTTTACGGTATAGCTAAGTCCACAACCCTTATCAGAAATAGAAAGAATAATCTGGTTGTTATCCATATCTTTTTCAATGATAAAATCAATTGTTTCATTTGGTTTTCCATTGTATGCTTGAATAGCATTGGATATCATATTATTAATTACTTGTACTAAACTATTAATATTTCCTTTTAACTCTGTTTTTGCGTCTACTTTTAATTGGACGTTTAGTTCAATTAAGGCATTTTTTAATTCATGACGCATTAATATATTTACTTGTTTTACAAGGTCTTCTACGGTAAAAGAATTATTTTCATCTTCTGCAAAAGTAACAGCTTGTCCTTTTACTGCAGTAATAATATCGGACATATAGGCAACATGTGTTTTAATTTTGGCAACCCATTCTGCCATATCTTTGGCAATAGCGTGATGGTCTTCTTCTGTTACTTCTGGGTCTCCAATGGATAAATCATATTCTCTAATTAAATCGTGCAGACCTTCTGCTGCACCAGAAATAGACATAATAGGAGTTTTTAAGTTATGGGCAATACCACCAATTAACTGACCAAGTGATGCAAGTCGTTCTTTTTCCATTAACATGTCTTGGTTATTTTTTATAGTTTTCATATCTAACATATGTTGAGTGGTATCTTTAAATAAAATAATAGTTCCTAAAAAGTTGCCATCCGTATAAATTCCACTGATTTCAATATTAAAATATTTTGTCTTGTCCGTTAAACTGGTTTGAAATTTAAAGGTCTTAGGGTTGGTTCGTACTTCTTGCATAGTATCTTTTAGCACTTCAATATTAAATTGAAATAGATTATTTTTTTGCAAAATAGTTAGTAGATTTTGGTTTCGAATTTGTTCTGGTTCAATTGAAAATGTATGCAAAAATGTTTTGTTAAAATCAATGATGACATTATCGGAGTTAAGAACAATATAGCTGTCGGAAATGCGGTCTACTACTTTTTGTAGTGCAATTGGTGTAATGGTTAAAAATTTGAACTTAAAAATAGCAAGTACAAAGAAAAGTAGGGTAAAGGTAAAGGAAATAGGCATTAAATAGACAGTCATTGGAATGCCAAATAACCCTAAAATATTAACTGCAATTGGAATTAACATACCAATTACTAATAAAGCGGACTGCTTGGAGAAAAATCCAGAGTTTCGTACAGAGTAACGTAACAAATGGAATAAACCAAGTGCCAAAAATACATAAGTATAGACAGAGTGAATAGGAAAATATGTTCCAAACACAGTATCTTGTATGTAAATAGAATATCTTTGATAAAACAAATGATGATAATCGTTTGTAAATAAAAGAACAATGGAGGTAATTGGTATAATTAATAATAGAGAATAGTACCATTTCCATTTTACCTTGGTTTGTTCAAAAATAATACCAATAGCATAGTATGCCAAAGGTGCAAAACATGCACCAAAGGCAGCATAACATTCAAAACGAACCGGTGGAATGTCGGTATTTTGTAACAGAATTTGTAACATTAAACAAGTGGTCCAAATAAACATAAAACCAATTAATGCCATAAAGGCTTTCTGAATTTGTCCTTTTTGCTTTTTGGAAAATAGGATAGCAATAAACAATACTACAATAATAATTTCAGAAAATGTCATTGCAATTAAATATGGTAAATTTTGCATCGATAAACCCTCCTAAATAAAATGAATGGATTGTAAATAGGTAATATATTTTTGAATATAGGTAGCATCAATCTCAGGCCAGTGGAACCCAGCGGTATGTAAAATAGCTCTTGTAAATTCGGATACAATATGAATATCAGAAGTGTAAACCAATTCTTTTTTTGGTCCAAAATCATTTACAATACCAGCTAATATATCTTTTTTCGTATCTTCTTGTAGCAGTTTGTTTACTAAAGCTTCAAAATCAGAAGCAGATAAGTGCTTTACTAAAATTCCGTTTTGATTTAGATAGGTTACAAAATCGCGTATCCATAGGTGATTAGCATCATATATATGGAATACGGAAAATTCTTTATGGTAGTGTTGAATTAACGTAACCATTGCTTCTGCACAAGAATCTACTGGGGTAAACTCAATATAAGAGTCTAGCAAGTAGTCTGGAACAGAATGGATGTTACAAATAGTTTGAATACGGTTTAAAAAGGCATTTTCCGTATGATTTTTTTGGAATACACCATCGGAATAACGACTAGTAATATTTCCTAAACGGAAAATTTGTGCTTCTAATTCATCTTCTATTTTACTTTTTAAAATAATTTTTTCTGCATCAAATTTACTCTTGATATAATCGTTATTTAGTTTTTGTCCAATAAATAAATTTTTCTCACTAAAATTGATTTCCGTTCCGGGTTAAGTCTGTTCTGTCAGAATGATTTCCATCTAATGACATGTTACCAGATACACTAAGGGAAGAAATGTGGAATAAAGGCTTATGGAAACGATTACAAAATTGTACCATTTTGCTAGTAGAGTCTACATTGATTTTTTTGAATTTTTCAATATTTCCATAATGCTTTACAATGGCTGCGGCATTTACAACAATGTCAATTTTTTGTGCTAAATTTTCATATACATTTCGTTCTAGTCCAAAGTTATCACTGATAATGCTTCCAGAAATAACAAAGATACGTCGATTTAAGTAAACATCCCATTTACTACCAAAGTAAAAATGTAAAATATCCATAAAACGTTTTTCTGCTTTAATGCCATCTTTGTCGCGAACAATACAGTAAATATTTCCTGTATCTTTTTGTAAAAAGCTATCTAATAGATGCATTCCTACAAAACCATTAGAACCAAGTAGTAACACATTGTGATGGGTACAAACAGGTGTCTTTTGAAAGTATCGAATATCATTTTTTTCTAGTAATGCATGAATAGCAGAATAATCTTCGGTATCGCTTTCTGGGGCACATTCTTTTTTTACTTCTGAAAGTGTTCTTACGGTACGATATTTAAAAATATCTCCATAAGTAATATCTATATTCTTTGCTAATAATTCTACTTTAAATTTGATAGCAAGTAAAGAGTCTGCGCCTAATTCAAAAATATCGTCATCAATTCCTACTGTGGTATGTAATAATTTTTCCCAAACCTCACATAAAATTTTTTGGGTAGGCGTTTGTGGTGGAACGTAATTACGTTCTTCTTGTGCGCTAAAGTTATACTTTTCTAATGCTTTTTTATCAATCTTTCCATTTTTGGTAATAGGTAATTGCGCAATTGGTATAATGTATTTAGGAACCATGTACAGTGGTAGTGAATTGGATAATAAAGTACGAATATAACTAGTTGCTAAGGTTTCGTCTGCTACGTAAAAGGCTGCAATAAATGGATTTTCTGCTTGTTTTACATAGACAACAGTTCCTTTTTTAATTTCTGGAATTTGCAATAACCTTTTTTCGATTTCGGATAATTCCACACGTAAGCCTCTTATTTTTATTTGAAAATCGTTTCTACCAACATATTCTAATTCTCCGTTAGCGTTTAGTTTACCAATATCACCTGTTGCATATAGTATACCTTCACCAAATGGGTTTGGAAGAAATGCTTTTTTGGTGGCTTCTGGATTGTTAACATAGACAAGGCTTACACCATCTCCTACTACGCAAATTTCTCCTTCTACTCCGATAGGGCAAATATTTTTATCTTTATTGCATACATAAATTTGGGTGTTGCAAAAAGGTTTTCCAATAGTAATATCTTCGGCAGAGGTTACTTCTTTACTAGAACAACATGCCGTTATTTCGGAAGGACCATATCCATTAAACAGGTGTGCATTTGTATATTCTCGAAGTGCTTTATATAGTGTTGGGGTAAATACTTCTCCTCCTAATTGGATTATCTTTAATCTCATAAGACAATCTCTGGTTTCCGGAGAAAGTAGTAATTCCATACGAGAAGGTGTAGTTAGCAAAAAGTCTATTTGTTTTTCTAATATAATTTTTCGCATGTAGGTTGGAATTTTCTGTTCCTCTTCATTGGAGAGTACTACACTTTTTCCAGAAAGAAGAGGAATAAAGTTTTCTACAATAAACATATCAAAAGAAACAGCACTAATACTAAAGAAACGTTCACAACAATCGGTATGTAATATTTCTTTATAACTTAATAGCATATTTAAAATACCCTGTCTTTTTAAGGTAACACCTTTAGGAACACCAGTAGAACCAGAGGTGTATATAATACAAAAGATGTTTTCATTAGTAGACTTAATAGGAAGATTTTGTGTATCATTTGTTACAATTTCGCTACTTCCTATTGCTACACTAGGATAATGTAATTCTTTTATTCCTTCTTCGATAAAGCAAAAAGGAGCTTGGGCGTTGGTAAGCATGTATTCTATTCTATCTTCTGGTAGGGAAGGGTCTATCAAAAGATAACCTGCTCCTGCTTTTAAAATACCAAGCATATAAATTTGTAAGTTAGGAGTGCGAGAAGCTAAAATACCAATAATCGTATTTGGCAAAACACCTTTTTTTACTAAAAAGTTAGCTACTTGATTGGATTTTTGGTTTAAGTCTTCGTAAGAAAGACAAGTGTTTTCATAAAAGCATGCAATCTTTTTTGGGTTTTGTTCTACCATACGATAAAAGGTTTCTTCAATTGTTTCTTCTCTTGCATAATCTTTTTGGGTGGTATTAAATGCTATTATTTTTTTCTTTTCACTACTGGTAAGCATAGAAATAGAGGCAATAGATGCTTGTATATCTTCTAGTACAGTAGATACAATAACTTGGTAATGCTTACAAAAGTTATCAATATATTCTCTAGAAAATAGAGAAGTTGCATATTCAAAAGAAAGAGAATAGCTACTTTCTTTTGGAAAAATTTCTAGAGAAACATCAAATTTAGAAATGGTATTTGGAAAGTCTAGTAAAGAGGCATTGATGTTGGAAAAAGAAAAATTTGGTATTCCTTCATTTTGGTACACAAACATGGTATCAAAAATAGGGTTCCTAGAGGCATCGCGTTTTTCTTTTTTGTCTTTTACCATTTCATCAAAAGGATATTCTTGATGGTCTATACAATCTAAAAAGTGGTTGCTAAGGTGTAGAATAAAGTCTTGTATTGTCATTTTTCCTGAAATAGTTTCGCGAATAGGGATGCTATTTACAAACATTCCTACCATATTTTTTAATTCTTCACGATATCTGCCACTAACAGGGGAAGCAACAATAATATCTTCTTGACCAGAGTATTTATATAATAAAATGTAATAGCAGGCAAGTAAAATAATATATGGTGTGGTATGTAGTTGTCCTGCTAAGCTTTTGATTTTTTGGGCTTTTGTTTTTTCAATCGTAGATAAGTAGTGGTTCCCTTTAAAATCTCTTGTTTCCGGTCTTTGATAAGTGGTAGGAAGAGCAAGAAGCGGAAGTTCTCCTGTAAGTTCATTTTGCCAAAATTCTTTACTTTCCGCAAAGGAGTTATTTTGCAAACAAGCATCTTCCCATACAGCAAAGTCTGGGTAATCAATAGCAGATTCTTCTAAGGTAAGCCCATTATAAAGTTTAGATAATTCCTCTAATAAAAGAGAGACAGAGCTACCATCAACAATACTATGGTGTAAATCTAAGAAGAGATAACTGGTATTTTTAGTAGAGGAGAAAAATGCTACATGCATTAATGGGGCCTTTTCTAAAGCAAATGGCTTAATAAAGTCCTGAAACAAGGATGAAATACTTCTTTTTTTCGTTTTTTGTACAGGAAGGGTAAAAGAAACAGTATCTTTTATTCTCTGTACTACTTCTCCAGAATCGGTTACGGTAAAATAGGTTCGTAAAGAAGCGTGTTTTTGAATAAGTTTTTGAATGCACATTTCTAGTCTTTTTTCGTCTACAGGACCATCTAAACGAACAATCATAGGCGTATTGTATACGGTAGTGTTTTGTGAGGTCATGGTAGTAGAGTAATAAATCCTTCTTTGGGCAGAAGAAAGAGGATAGCTTTCTTTCTTTTCCGCTTTTGGAATTGGCTTATTTTCTTCTACTTCATTTGGGGAAGAGTCAATCCTTTTTGCTAAATTTTTGATGGTATGATTGGTAAAAATATCTTTTACCAGTAATTTTACATGAAATACTTTTTCAATTTGTGTAATCATACGAATAGCACTTAAGGAATCACCACCAATAGTAAAAAAGTTACTTTCTATACTAATAGGAGACTTAGATAATAAAGTTTCCCAAATAGTGCATAATTTTTGTTCTGTTAAAGTACTTGGTGCTACATATTTTTCTTCTATTTGTATTTCTGGAAGTGCCTTGCGATCCACTTTTCCGTTGGCAGTAAGTGGCATGTTAGTAAGATGCACAAAATAAGAAGGTATCATATAATAAGGTAATTTTTTAGAAAGAATAGCCTTTATTATTTCTGGATTTATTTCGTGCTCACTTACATAATAAGAGCAAATAACAGAGTATGTATTTACAGTTTGTAACATGGTAATGGCTGTTCGAATGCCTTCAATTTCTTTTAAAGCAGTAGTAATTTCTTCTAATTCAATACGTTGTCCGTGTAATTTTACTTGAAAATCATTTCTACCAATGTATTCTATTTCGCCATCTCCACGATAACAAGCAATATCGCCAGAGCGATAGAGCATTCCGGTATCAAATGGATTAAGAAGAAAACTTTTGGCAGTAGCTTCCGCATTATGAATATAGCGTTTGGCAATTCCCATTCCACCAATACATAGTTCACCAGGAATGCCAATTGGGCATAAGTTTCCATCTTTATTACAAATATATACTTTGGTGTTACAAAGAGGTTTACCAATAGTAATATTAGAAGAGTCTGTAATTTGTTTTGTAGTAGTACAAGCAGTTGCTTCTGTAGGACCATATCCATTAAAAATAGCAGCTGTCATATATTGTTTTACTTTTTCATAAAAAGTAGGAGTTAATACTTCTCCACCAAGTTGAATTGCTTTAACGCTTTGCAAAACAGAAGGTGTATCTAGCAATAAATCCATTTTAGAAGAAGTAATAAGCATAAATTCGATACGATTTTTTTGGATACATTCTCCCATGGCAATTGGATTTTTTTCTTCCTCTGTGTCGGCAAAAAATAGTGTTTTTCCTGTTAAAAGAGGCAACCATACTTCTACAGCAAACATATCAAAAGAAGGAGAGCAAATACTCAAAAACCTCTCTAAAGGCTCTAATTTCATAGAAGTTTGGTATAAATATACTACATTTATCATACCTAGTCTTCGTAATAATACTCCTTTTGGGGTTCCAGTAGAACCAGAAGTATATACAACAGATAAAGAATCTTCGTTACTACCTTTTTCTAAGACATTACTAGCAGAGTAATTATCTAAGAAAATCGTATCAAGTAGTAGTGTAGAAGGATAATCAATAGAGCAGTTTTGTGTTGTTGTAAGAACTGCCTTAACATCTGCTGTATCTAACATGTATTTTAGTCTTTTTTCCGGTAAGCTAGGTAAAAGAAGGGTATATACGCTACCTGCTTTTAAAATACCAAGCATACTAATAACAAGTAAATCCGAACGTTCCATTAAAACGGCAACGACTTGTTCCTTTTTTATGCCTTGGGTTTGCAATAAGTGTGCAATTTGATTTGCTTTTGCATTCAGTTGTGCATAAGTATAAGTATGTTCCTGAAATACAAGAGCAGTTTTATCTGGATGTTTTTGTACTTGTTCTTCAAAATATTCTATCATTGGTTTTTGGGTATCAAAAGCAAAATCGGTAGCATTAAAAGTGTGTAATATTGTATCTCTTTCTTGTGTGGTTACTATTTCTAAATCTCGGATACACATTTCTGGGTTTTCTAAAACTCGAGAAATCATTTCTAGTATTCTTTCATGAATAGAGATAATATCTTGCTCTGTAAACTTTGCTATTTGATAATCATAATAAATAGAGAAGGTACCTGTTCCATCCATATCGTAAAAATGAATTTCTAAACTATCACCAATTGTTCCGTTAAATAACCATTCTGTGGTATAAGGAATGGCGAAAGTAGCAGAAGTATTCTTCGCATTTTGATAAGATACTACAATATCATATAAATTATGTTTGATAGCGTATTTCTTTTTAACATGTTCTAACACTTCACTATATGGGTATTTTTGGTGTCTAAAAATACGAAGTTGCTCGGTGGAAACTTCTTTTACGAGTTCTGAAAATTTACTATCGGAATGGATGCGAACGCAAAAAGGAATCGTACTAATATACATACCAGCGGTACTTTTTTCTTTTTTATTAGTACGGTTCAAAATTGGTGTCCCTATAATAGGGGCAGTTATATTGTTGATTTTGGATAAATAAATAGAATAAATCGTCATTAAGAAAGTATAGATAGATATATTTTGTGTTTTACAATAAGATAGTAATTGGTGATAGAGTGTAGAAGATAACGTAAAAGCCTTACGAGAAGCTTTTACTAATATTTCACTTTGTTTTGAAGAGTAGTTCATAATAGGTGCATATTCTGGTTCTGTAGAATAAGTTTCTTCCCAGAAGCTAGCATCTTTCTGATATTTATCACTTTTTATATATTCTTGTTCGGTTTGTAAATATTCTAAATAACTAGGATTGGAAGAGTCGTAAAGAAACTGGTGTTGTACTAATTGATAGTACAATTCCATTACTTCGCTAACAAATAAACTCATTGTCCATGCATCTGCAATGAGATGGTGAAAGGTGACGTTTAGACCACCACTTCCGTCTTTGAATTGAAACAAAGTGAAGCGGAACAAATTGGAATCGAGAATAGAAAAAATAGGTTGCACGATTGTCTGATTAAATTGTTCTAAATCTTCTTTGGTACTTAAAGAAACAAGTGAAACAGAAAATGGTGTGTAGTCTGCGATGTATTGTTTTACTTGGTCTTTTTCTTGTATAATGCGGATGCGGATAGCATCATTTCTTTGCACATATACATTGAGTGCCTTTTCTAATAGTGTGAAATCTACTTTTTTATGGATGATAATATTTCCACTAATATTATTGATATTAGTTCCGATTAAAAAATTCTTCTGTCAGCCATATAGATTTCTGTGGATTTGTTAGATCATATGTCTTTACATTCATTTTAACATCCTCCATAAAACTCTAAATAAATGGTTCAAATCATACAAAATTATATCTCAAATAGACACGTATTTCAAGGGTTTCAGACGAAAAAATAGAAGAATAGTAAAAAGAAGTAGGAAAAAACACAAAAAAATCGAAACTTACCAAACAAGAAAAAGGGTAGGATTGTTTAAAAGCAGTAAGAATGGAAACACTATTAAGGGTGATAAGAAAACATGTATCGATATAAGAAAAGAGAAGAAAATAAAAAGATAATCAAATTATTTGTGGGAGTTTTTATTGCTATATTACTACTTATGCTAGGGCTTGTACTGTATCAAAGATACCAAGAAATAGAAATAGCAGAAGAAAACCAGAATAGTAACTATACGGCAGAAAAGACAAAAAAGACGATAGAGGAAGTAAAGGAAGAAAGTAAAGAAGTAGCAGATATGATAGAAGAAGTAACCAGCAGTGTAGTGGGAATTTCTAAGATAAAAAATGCAGGAAGTACCATTTTCTTAAACGATAGTGCTACTAGTTTAGGACTAGGAACAGGAGTTATTGTATCAGATAATGGATACATACTAACCAATGAACATGTTTCAGGAAGTAAATATGGTAATTGTTATGTTACTTTGGAAAACGGGAGTACCTATAATGCTAATGTAGTGTGGTCTGATAGTGATATTGACTTATCCATCATCAAGATAAACGAGAAAAATTTAAGTTATGCAAAATTAGGAGATTCGGACAATATTCGTGTTGGAGAAACCGTCTTTGCTATCCGGAAATCCAATTGGATTTGAATTTCAAAGAACCGTTACTTCTGGAATTATTAGTGCAGTAGATAGAACCATTAAAATTGAAGAAGAGGAAACAGCAAGTTATATGGAAGATTTAATTCAAACTGATGCTACTATTAATCCGGGAAACAGTGGAGGTCCCCTTATTAATGTAGATGGAGAAGTGATTGGTATTAATTCTATTAAAATAACCTCTGCAGAAGGAATAGGTTTTGCGACACCGATTAATTATATTAAACCCATTATCGAAAAAATAACGCAAACAGGAGAATTTAACGAAGCAAATCTAGGAATTTTTGCCTATGATAAAGAGGTAATTCCATATTTGGATTCTAAATTAAACTTTACAAAGGGTATTTATGTAGCACAGGTAAGCGTAGATGGACCTGCTTATACTTCTGGTTTAAAAGTGGGAGATATTATTCAAAAAATAGATGTGTTAGACCTTCAAAAAATGAGTGAGCTAAGGGGGTATATCTATACCAAAAATCCAGGAGACGAAGTAACACTTCAAGTAACAAGAGGAGGTAAAACATTGGAAATAAGATTAAAACTAGGAAAAAAGTAGAAAAATGCAATGTCGAAAAACAATAAAGAAACATTGACAAACGAGAATAGAGAAAATATAATATAGCCATCTTAGGAGGTGGAACAATGAAAGTAGTTGTTATGGGAAGCTTAGTATTAAGCATTCTACATTCTATTTTATTGTATGGTCAAAGACCAGGAATATCTGCATTTTTCTTTTGCATTGTTTGTCTATTTTTTATTTTTTATCTATTGGATAAAAAAGGAAAATTGAAAAATAAAAATGCACTTTGGCTTTGTGTTCCTATTTTATTTTTAAGTATCACATATGGAATATGTAATAATGAAATACTAAGAATACTCAATGCCTTTGTTATGTTAGGATTAACTGGGTATATGATTCTTAGGTTGGAACAAAAAGATGTTACCTTTGTAAAAACCGTGTCTAAAATATTTAGTATTTTTATAGGAGGAATAGAATATTTAGGAAATGCACTAGGTGCAATAAAAAATGTTTTTATTGCAGAGCCGAATACAAAAGTAGGAGGAAAGGGTAAAAAAATATTTAAAGCTATTTGTATTACGATTCCTATTGTACTTTTTGTGCTAGCACTACTTATTTCGGCAGATAGTATTTTTGCCGGTATGTTTAGCAATATTATTTTACAATTACAAAATATTTTTACCGAGGAAGTGCTATTTTCCTTATTTTTCCGTATTGTTGTTCTTTTACTTTTATTTTTGTATCTGGTAACCATTTTTTATAATGTATTAGGAGAAAAAACAAGTTACACAGAAATTGATAAAAAAGAGTATATACCAAAATGGAAATTAGATTCTTTTACCTATCATCTCATTGTTACCATTTTAAATGGTATTTACCTTGTATTTTGTGGAATTCAGATAGTATTTTTGTTTACGAGAATGGGAAGTACGGGAGGAATTTCGTATGCTGATTATGCAAGACAAGGCTATTTTCAACTTGTCATTGTTTCTTTAATAAATCTAATGCTTATTGTGCTTCCTAAATCTATGGGAGTAAAAGAAAAGAAGTATACTACTGTTATGAAACTGTTATTGGTAGTGTTTACCGTTATTATATTACTTTCTTCTTTTTATCGTATGTATTTATATGAGCAAGAATACGGATTAACCTTTTTACGTGTGGCAGTGTTTTTGCTATTGCTACAGAACTATTACTGATGATTCCTACTACACTTTATATTATGCATAAAAAAGTGGCTTTGTTTCCTAGTTATGTAGCTATCATTCTAGTAATGTATGCTCTGTTTAATGGGATAAATGTGGACAGAATGATTGCCAAAACAAATATAGACCTTTTCTTTGAAAAAGGAGAACAAACAGAGGATATTGATTTATCGTATTTACTATATCATACAAGTATAGATAGTGTAAAAGAAACAGAAAGGCTACTTACTTCTCGCAATACAGAAGTAAGAGAGAAAGTAAAAGACTATTTTGTACAAGTAGAAAAAGAACTTCAGGAAGAGAATAGTATTTGGGAGTGGAATTATAACCAAAAAGCAGTACAAAAAAGTTTAGAAACGATTGGTAGAAATGAGGAGATATAGTATGCAAAAAAAGGGGGGAAGATAGTATGCCAATTGTTGTGAATTTAGATGTTATGATGGCAAAACGAAAAATATCTTCTTCATAAAATACATAAACTTCCTTTTTTAGGAGATACTAAAAAGGGAGGTTTTTTTATGCAATCATTATGGTTATTAGAAAATAAAAAAGAAGAATATAAAAGCTTAAGAGAAAATAAAGAGGTGGAGGTTTGTATTATAGGAGGAGGACTAACGGGCATTACCTGTGGCTATTTACTCTCTAAACAGGGCTATCCGGTGTGTATTCTAGAAAAGGATACTATACTTAGTAAAACCAGTGGAAATACAACTGCAAAAATAACAAGTCAGCATGGTTTATTTTATGAATATTTAATAGATACTTTTGGAAAAGAAACGGCCCAAAAGTATTATGAGGCAAATGAAAATGCTATACAAGAAATAGAAAAAATAATAAAGCAAGAAAAAATAGATTGTGACTTTGAAAAACAACCATCTTACGTATTTACAAATGAGCAGGATGAGGTAGAAAAAATAAAATTGGAAGTAAAAGCAGTAAATTCTATTGGGGGAGATAGCAAGTTTGTAGAAAAAACAGAACTACCATTTCCACATTTAGGCGCAATAGTTTTTCCAAATCAGGCTATGTTTCATCCTGTAAAATATGGAAAAGCACTTGCACAAAAAATAATAGAGCAGAAGCGGAACGATTTATGAACACACCAAAGTAATGAATGTCAAAAAAGAAGAGGATGGCTATCGTATTTTTACAGATACCAATACAATTCATGCAAAATATGTAATTATGGCATCTAGATATCCTATTATCAATGCACCGGGATTCTACTTCCTAAAAATGTATCAGCAAACATCATACCTTATAGCAGGAGAAGTAACAGAAGAATTATTTTCGGGAATGTATATTAATAGCGAAAAACCAACAATCAGCTTTAGAACAGCAAAACAGGGAAATAGTAGACTACTGATAGTAGGAGGATTAGACCATAAAACAGGTACCAATGAAACAATAGGAGATAGATATAAAGAACTAGAAAACATAGTAAAAAAGCAATATCCAAGCTTTAAAAGAAAATATCAATGGAGTGCAGAAGATTGCATATCCGTGGATAAAATACCCTATATTGGGGAATATTCTTCTGTTATGCCAAATATGTATGTAGCAACAGGATATAAAAAATGGGGAATGACTTTTTGTTATCTTGCTGCAAAGATTATTACTGACAAAATAATGAAAAAAGAAAATGAATACGAAGAGGTATTTACCTCTACCAGATTTGAACCAATAAAAAACAAAGAGGAAGTAAAAAATATGTTAAAAGAAGTAACATATTCGCTTGCAATAAAAAGATTAGCCATTCCAGAAGAAACGTTAAAAGAGGTAAAAGTAGGAGAAGGAAAAATAATAGAATGGGAAGGGAAAAAAGTAGGTGTTTATTGTGACGAAAGAAAAGAATTACACATGATAGAGCCAATCTGCGCCCACTTAGGATGTGAACTTTCCTTTAATAGTGTAGAAAAAACATGGGATTGTCCATGCCATGGTTCTAGGTATTCGTATGATGGAATTTTAATCGAATCACCAAGTGTAAAAGATGTGCATAAACTCTAAAATATGTGAAAATGATTATGTTAAGAAATAAAAAAAATAGAACAATCCAGAAATTATCCACAAAGTTATCCACATTATCAACACCTAGAATAAAACCAATTTCGACAATTTCCACAAAAAAAATAAAATAGTCAAATAGTAATAAGAGTAAAGAAAATAGAGTGGAAAAGAAAGGTGTGGATATGTGGATAAATAAAATAGGATAAAGAAAAACGAGAGCTATGAACTAGCTCTCGTTTTGGTGCGTCTGGAGGGATTCGAACCCCCGACCTCGAAGTTCGTAGCCTCGCACTCTATCCAGCTAAGCTACAGACGCAAATATAGAACACTACTATTATACTGTGAAAACTAAAAATATTCAAGAGAAA
>UMJJ01015403.1_pt1 | contig 21955 bp, 20 predicted proteins | sample 1966051 | NCBI WGS metagenome assembly UMJJ01 (sample SAMEA4836147, study PRJEB28245) | human gut metagenome | biome: gut microbiome; material: fecal sample | place: Denmark | collected 2008
ACCATCTTCAAACTTCTCATAATAATGATTATCTGAAGGATCTTTATATATTTCTGAGTATTTTTCTTTTTTTATTTTCTTTTCTTTGATTAATTTTTTACGTTCTTCTTTTATTTTTTCAAGCAATACAGTTGCTGGTTCATCATTCGGATCTTGCTTTACTAATTTTCCTTGTATTGCTAATTGAAGAATTGAATTTTTTAATTCTTGAGCAGTCATTAGTCTTCCTCCAATAATTTACTTACTTCTTCTAAAATTTTATCAATTTCCGCATTCAATTTAGCTCTTTCTTTTTGATACTTTGCAATTAATTCTTTAGGCTCTAATATTATTTCTTCTTCATGAGGATATCCACACAAATCCAAATTATATCCATTTTCAATTATTTCTTTTACTGAATAACATTTAGATTTATAAGTTGTAGTAGATTCCTCGTTTTGTTTTTCGTCTATAATTTCTTTTCTATTATCCCACCACTCGCTTACTTCTTTAAAATGCTCATTTTTTATTGGTTTTGTTTTTGAAAAATTCTTGTATCCCTCTGGCATATCCAATCTATAAAACCATATTTCACTTGTTGGCATTGATTTATCAAAAAATAATATGTTAGTTGTTATAGATGTATATGGTGCAAAAACAGAACTTGGTAATCTAATTATAGTATGTAAATTAAATTCTTTTAGTAGTTTTGTTTTTATATTTATTTTAGTATTATCTGTTCCAAACAAGAATCCATCTGGAAGTATTACTGCCGCTCTTCCAAAAGACTTAAGTCTATACATGATTAATGCTATAAATAAATCTGCTGTTTCTGATCCTCTTAAATTTGATGGAAAATTAACTAAATATTCTTTCAACAAATTTCCCCCATAAGGTGGATTCATTAATACTACATCATATTTCTCATCTTCAGAATAATCTTTTATGTTTCTATCAAAACTATTTCTATGCTCTACTTTAGGATTATCTATGTCATGTAGCAATAAATTAGTAATACACAATAAATATGGTAATGATTTCATTTCTACACCATATATTGAATCATTATATAAATCCAAATCCTCTGCTGTTTTTACTTGCTCTTTTAAATAATCTAAAGCTGAAGTTAAAAATCCTCCTGTACCACAAGCAAAGTCTGCAATCTTTTCTCCTAATTTAGGCTTTATCATATTTACCATAAAGTTAGTAACTGGTCTAGGAGTATAAAATTCTCCTGCATTTCCTGCACTTTGTAACTCTTTTAACATAGTTTCATAGATTTCGTTAAATTCATGTCTTTCATTAGGGTTAGTAAATTTTATTTCATCAATAATATTGATTACTTGTCTTAGTAATATACCATTTTTCATATAATTATTAATGTCTGTAAATGTATATTTTACAATTGCCTTTTTTATCGGTGTGTCTGCATCTATATCTAAGTTCTTTAATCTTGGAAACAATTCATTATTAATAAAATTAAGTAATTCTTCACCTGTCAATGCTTTCCCATCTTTCTTATCTACCGCCCAATTTCTCCATCTTAATTCTTCTGGAATTACTGAGACATATCCTTCGTCATCAAATTCCCATTGTGTTTCTTTAGCATCATACACTTTTAAAAACAATATCCATACAATTTGTTCTAATCGTTGTGCATCTCCATTTACTCCTTCATCATTTCTCATGATATCTTGTAGTCTTTTTAATATATTTCCTATTCCCATTATTCTTTCTCCTAACTTGCATATAATTCATCTTCTAATTCTTCCACAGCTTCTATATATTTCTCTTTTCCTCCAAATACATCTACAATTTCCATTGGAGATCCATACCCCTCAAATGGTTCTAATTGTAATATTTTGGTATCAGTAAGTTCTAATTCATTATTATCACTATATTTTTCTAATAAATCTTTTAAAATATTTTGAGCCATCTCAGAATATTTATATAAATATCCTTTTTTTAATACTTTATTTACTCTTTCATATCTGGTAAGAGGTTTTTTATCATAAGCAATATGTAAAATCAAATCAAAATCTCCGATATCTTCATTTCCTACATCTTTTCGTAGTTCATCAAGTAATACTCCTTGTTCCTTTAATTCATCTAGTATTGCTTGCTTCCTATCTGTTGAATTCCATTTATTAATAAAATCATTTAATGAAGCATATTCGTTTAAAATACTTCTTTTACTAAAATCTTTCAATGATTCGGTTACTAATTTTCCATCTTTATCATAATATGAACATATCTCATTATAGATATTTACATCTACACCATTAACTCTAATTTTTGTATTCGTATTAACTGTTTTTCCGGGATGATTTATATCTACATTATTTTTATCAGTAGGTTTAGTATCATCGCCACTATTTTCAATTTTGTCTTCATCTTCTGTTGGCATTGGTTCACCAGGTTTTACTACTTTTATTGAAATTGGTTCACCATCAAAGTCAGGATCACTAAATAATCTACTTGCATTTCTAAAATCCAATATTGTAAAATATGTTTTACCAAAATCCTCCCTAATTCTAGTTCCTCTACCAATAATTTGTTTAAATTCTGTCATTGAATTAATATTAGAATCCAACACTATTAATTTACAGGTTTTACAATCAGCTCCCGTTGTTAACAATTTGCTAGTTGTTACAATTGTTGGATATTTTTCTTCAACATCTATAAAATTTTCTAATTGATCTTTTCCCTCTTGATTATCACCTGTAATTCGCATAATATAATTTGGATTTTCTAACATCATATCTGAATTTTCATTAACTAATGCTTGTCTCATTCTTTCAGCATGTTCTATATCGATACAAAAAACTATTGTTTTATTATATCTATTTGTATTCTTCAAGAACTCAGTAACTCTTTTTGCTACTACTTGTGTTCTTTCATCTATAATTATTTTCTTGTCAAAATCAGCTTGATAATATGTCTCATCTGTATCTATGATATTACCATTTACATCAGTCTTACCTGCCTCTGGTCTATATCCAACTAAATCTTTATCTAAATTAACTCTTATAACTTTATAAGGAGCTAAAAACCCATCATCTATTCCTTGTTTTAGTGAATATGTATAAATTGGTTCTCCAAAATAGCTTATGTTAGATACTTCCTTATCTTCTTTTGGAGTCGCAGTTAAACCAATTTGAGTAGCACTACTATAATATTCTAATATTCTTCTCCAATTTGAGTCGTCAGCTGCACTCCCTCTGTGGCATTCATCTACAATAATTAAATCGAAAAAATCTCTCTGGAAATTTTTAAATATATCTGTCCCTTGTCCATCAGTAAGTTGTTGATATAATGCCATATATATTTCATAAGAGCTGTCCATTTTTCTATTTTCTACTTTAGTCATTATATTACTAAATGGTTGAAAATCCTGACTCATAGTTTGATCTATAAGCATATTTCTATCTGCTAAATAAAGTATTTTCTTTTTTAATCCCGCTTTTCTTAACCTATGTATAATTTGAAAAGCTGTAAATGTTTTTCCAGTACCTGTAGCCATAACTAATAGTATTCTTTTTTGATTTCTTGCTATCGCTTCACATGTTCTATTAATTGCTATCCTTTGATAGTATCTTGGTTTATTTGTTCCTGGGGCATAATAATATGGTTCATTAATAATTTTTTCTTCATCCAATGTAAGATTTTTCCCTATCTTATATCTATTCCACAATTCTTCTGGAGAAGGAAATTCATCCATTGAAATTTCTCGCTCTTTTCCAGTTAAAAAATCATGTTCTAAAAAAGCTTTTCCATTAGTTGAATACGCAAAAGGAATATCTAAAATTTTTGCATAATTCATTGCTTGTTGCATTCCTGCTCCTACTGATAGCGTATTCTTTTTAGCTTCTACCACAGCAATAGGTTTAGAACTATTATAATATAATATATAATCTGCTTTTTCTCCTTTTTTTCTTGCAGACATATTTCCTCTTACAATTACTCTTCCAGCAGTAAAATAAACTTCACTTCTAATTTGCTTTTCCAGACTCCATTTTTTGGTCAAAGCCGGTGTTATATACATGTTTCTTACATCTTCCTCAGATAATTGTTCTTCTATTCCCATAAACGTTCCCCCATAACTTCCGATAATTTTTATTTATCCGAAGTTATTTTATCATAAAAGTAAAAAACATTCTACATTTTACCTCATTTTTTTACAATTTTATCCTTTTATTCTTTTTAATTTCTTCCAAAATACTCATCATAAATATATCCTTTTTCAATATATAACTCTGTTAACTCCATCTTATATTTTTCCAATAGTTCTAAATATTTTTGTTTAAAAACATTTTTACTTAGCCATTCAATACCTTTACTAGAAATAACAACTTTGTTATTAATTAAAAATTTATACTGTTCAAATCCACTATCACACATTTTCTTAATTGATTTTCTTATCGTAATTTCTTTTCTATCAAAATATTTGCATAGTTGTTTTATATCCATGTTTTTATTCCACCAATTTTGATTATTCTCCACTTTTAATAGTTCCTCATATTGTTTAATTCTATCTTCAAAAAAATCTATATCTGCATCAATTAATGATTTTTCTTTTTGAAAATATACATTTAATAACCAATAATATCCTTCAGTCAAAATAAAATATTTTCTGCTTTTTATTTTCTCACTTCTCCATCTACAAGTTGGATGCTTTTCTAACATAACATCTATTGCTTTTCTTAAATCTAATTCTGTTATTTCTTTACCTTTTTTAGTAGTTAATCCAAGTAGATGTAATTTCTTTAATATTTTATCGTATGATAAGAAAACACTATCTAACGCCTGTTCCGAATTAACATACATTTTTTTCACTTCCTATATATAAAAATTTCTTAATGCTAGTTTACGTAGCATTAAGAATTTGCAAAATTTATTTTGCTCGAATATTGGGTAGTATTTTTTAGTACCTAATATTCGCCAGCATGGTGTTTTGACACCGTTTTAGCTGCTTAGGGCAAAATGCCCTAAAACCTTTTTTGCTCTCCGAGGGATATTTTTTATATCACTTTTCTTCTTTTGTATTAAAAATTTTCTAAAATATTTAAACTTTTTTAGTTTAAAATACTCTTTACTTTTGTTTATAAATATTTTATAATAATTTTAGTTTTTGGATTAAGTTAGTATTTAGTTTAGTCGCTTTTGCTAACTTTTTCTTTTTCATTTTGATCATACTTTTTCAGTTCAATTCCATAACAAAATTGATACAACTTTTGAATAACAGCTTCTGATAATTCTTCATCTTCACTTTGACAAAATCTATCTAGTAAGCTTTCTTTATTAAATCTAGTTGTTACTATAATTGGTAATTTATTTTCATTTCTATTTTCTATAATTGTATATAATTTTTCTAGTGCCCAACTTCTAATTCTTTCTGTTCCTAAATCATCAATTATAAGCATATCAACTTTAGAATACAATTCTATTATGTCTTTTTCTTTACTAGAAAAATCTTTAAAAGTATCTTTAATTACATCCAGCAATACAATTAGTCTTCCCATTAAAACTAATATATCTTTTTCAGTTAGTTTATTTAAAATAGCTGTTGCTAAATGTGTCTTTCCAGTTCCTGATTTTCCAGTAATAATAAGCCCATTTTTTTGATTTTTATTAATACATTTTTCTGTAAAATCTTTTGCAATTTCTACTTCTTTCTTATTGATTTCTGTTATTATAAAGTTTTCAAATTGATAATCTTGTATTCGTTTGTTAATATAATTTTGTATATAAAATTGTCTAGTCATTTGCTCAAATTGTTTCCTTTTCTTTTGTTTTTCTTCTTTTAAATCTACTTCTTCCCAATAATCCTTTGACTGTTTACAATCGCATCTTTCATATTCTATTGAACTTAATGGTATATTTGCATATAAATAATCTAAGCCTATTGCTTTTAAATCTTTTCCACAAAATTTGCATTTATTGTGGAAAATCTCCTCTTTAGAATTACATTTCGTATTTTCTAAATCCATTTGTGTTCTCTTCTTCCTTTCTTATTTCTTTTCTTTTATTTTCTTTATTCTCTTCTTCTCCGTTACATAACGTTACTGTAACGTTACTTTTTCCATTTTCACTTTTTAATTTTTCACGATATCTTTGTTGCCTTAATCTTCCTTGTTCTTTATATTTTTCATATGTTTCAATACTTTGATATTTATTCCAATTTTTAATTTTGTAAACTTCATTTTCTAGAATTATCATTTCTAATTCTAAAAATTTTTTAATTATTTCTTCCATTTTTTCAAAAGACTTTCCCATAATCTTTGAAAAATATCCAATTGTCATTGGTTTATTCTCACCTATTACTAAATTTCCTTCTTTATTACATTCCATAGCAATAATTAATAATTGTATCCAGACTCTAATATATGTATCTCCATCAGGTTCTTTAAGTAATATTAGAATTTTCCTATTTGCAAATAAATTTGCATCAATTTTTAACCATTGTAACTTATACATTGCCTCCTTTCCTCTCTTTCTTCAAAATTTAAAGCATAGATTGTAATTCCATATTTCTTAAATATTCGTCTAGTGCTTGTACTCTAAATAAATATTTTCCACCAACTTTACAGTACGGAATTTGTTTTTTCCTTACCAGTTGATTAATTAACCAATATGAAATACCCAAATACTCTGATGCTTCTTTCATTGTTAGTGTAGTTCTTTGAATTTGATTATTCATCATAATGCTTCCTCCTCTCTTTATCGTTTAAAAATTCATTTTCTCCCTCCCTTCTACTATAAAGCTCAGTACAACCATAAAATCTTGTGCTATTTTTTAAAACTTTTTAATTTTTTTATTTTATTTTCTTCTTTTATAGTGTTTTCAATAGTTATATGGTTTTTGATTTGTAATTTTTATTGCATTTTTCACTATATTTTTGTATAATTAAGATACTTTGTTAGCAATTTTATTTTATAATATGTATTGCAATTTATATTTTGAGGTGTTTATATGTTAAGAGAAGATAATATTCCAATAAAAGATTACTTTAACATTTGGTTTAATAGGGAAAAAAGAAAAGAGTTTTATACAACTTCAATTTCTTTGTATAAAACTACTTTTTATCATGATAAAAGTAATAGATTCTTAAATATACTTTTTAATGATTCTAAGAACGATAAAGAGATTTATTTTTCCTCAGCCACTTTATTAGAGCCTTTTGAAGAAAGTTATGGAACTTTTTTAATAAAATTTCTTAATGCGAATTTTGCGTCTTTTAAAACATTTTATCGTACTTTCTTCTGTTTTTATGGTTTCTCTATTTTATGTGAATTTTATGCATCTATTCCTTCATTAAAATTCTTTAAAACAGAAGATGAATTTATAGAAACTTATCAACCAATTTTTAATAAAGTTAAACCTAAGTTAAAGAAATTACAATATTTGATAAAACAATGCGTAGACTATATGTATAATTTAAATAATAATTCAATAGATAAGAATTATACACCTTTAGAAAAGTATCTTTCTTATTCTATTTTTAATAACTTATTTAAATATTCTACAAACATAGAAGTATATTATTACCAACAATTTGCACATGATATATACCATATAGCTTCACAATCTATAACACCTAAAATAGTTAGAGAACATTTAGAAAATGGAATAATAAATATAGGTGATAGTCCTATTTTTCATACATCATATTTATCCAATATACTGTATATTTCTTTATTTGAAATAGCTTCTAATACTAGTATAAGAATTAAAGTTTGTAAGAACTGTGGTAAATATTTTATTCCACTTAGAAATACTGAAAAATATTGTGATATTGTATATTGTGAAAATGAAGTAACTTGTAAAATGATTGGTGCTAATAATTCTTATTCTAAAAAGAGAAATACTATTGAAGGAATTAAATTTTATAGAAACAATTATCAAAGAAGATTAATGCAAGTTAAAAGGTCTAATGATGAAGAAATTCGAATAGCTTTTGAAAATTGGAAGAAACTTGCTAAAGAAAAAATAAAGGAATTTAACAATAATAAAATTTCAGAAGAAGAATTGCTCGAATGGATTAAAGAAAATTAAAATATATAATTAAAAAGTCTATACTTACTTTGTATAGACTTTATTTTATTATATCTAATCCATATTTATATAATGTATTCATTAAATTTGGTTTCTTTTCTACTATTTCTCCATATAAACTATCAATATCACTATTTACATTTTGAATTCTTTCAGTAAATAAATCTTGAATATTCCTAAATTCTTCAATAATATCTTCTGATAAATCTCCTCCCATTGTTTGCAACAATTCGGATAATCTTGTTTTTGTATTATTATTTGATTTATTAAAATTCCATATTGTTGTCTCTTGTAAATATCTACTATATTCTTCTACATTAGGACCAGACAATTTATATCGTTTGCATTCTTCTAATATATTTTTACAATTATCAATATGTTCTTCTATAATATTTATAGCATCTTTTAGTACATAATCTTTGTACCAAAAAAATTTATAATTTATTTTTTGATCACTTTCTCTGTTTTTTTGATCATTAATATAAAAAGCAACTATAAATATCAAATTTATAAAACTTATTGCCATTACTAAAACATCTGTCCAACTTGTTGTATCTATGACTATTTTATCACCAATTTCATTTGTAGCATTCACTTGTCCAATACACATAAATATTATAATTATACCAATTATAAAAATTTTCTTTATCATTTTTTATCACCCCAATGGATTAGCTTTATTTACCGCATCTCTTATGCCATCTTCAATATTCATTCTTATTAATTCACTACATTTAAATTGGTATTTTTCTCTAAATTTTTTCTCTCCTAATTTTTTTATGCTATCACTAAACAAGCCCAAAAAGCACGAAGAATTAAAAGAATACACATCTTGTGCTATTTCAAATTCATAAATCTCTTCATCTATATCTTTTTCATCTATTTTAAGTTTTTCTCTAAGCTCCATTCCTCTATCTCTACCCGAAATAACCTTTATATTTTGTGTTAACTTACTTAAATCTATGTTTTTCATATTCTTACCTCCATCTGCTTTTCTATATATTCTTTATCTAAATAAAATTCCATACTTATCATAGTTCCAGGAAAATTTTCATCTATCCTTTTTACATATTTACTATCTGGTTTTTTAGATAAGTCATTTTCCTCATTAAATGCTATTATCGGTATTTTTTTGCCATTCACTATTTCTTCTTTTAATGTATATGTTGAATCAAATAAAATATAACCATTTCCACTTATTATTGCCATTATCGGATTATTGCCCTCCATATTTTTTCCAATATGCATAAAATTATTTATTAATTTTATAGTTCCTTTTCCTCTATCATCATTCACATCTACTCTTTTTCTACTAACATTATATTGTAAAACATATAGCATCCATAAAGGTTCTTCGTTCCATTTTTTGTTAAATATATTATAATGCTCTTTTGTTTTATTTTTTAATAGTTTTTTTGTATATTCTGTAGTATCTTCTCTATTTAATCCTTCATAAATACTATCTCCAAAATCAAATAATACTAATCTACATTTGCCATCTTTTCTATCTTTATCTATGTTAAAGTGACCCGATGCATACCAAGTGGCTAATTCACCTGCATGTTGACTTACATTATCTAAAACTTCACCTATCATATGTGCAAATTTACTTTTTCCTTGTACCGTCAGTTGATAATTTTGGGTATTTAAACATTTATCATAGTATTGAATAATTTCATCTGTCATTTTTGATTGTTCCTGATTCTGTATTATATCTAATCTAACAGTATTTATATTTTCTATTTTTGAAATTCCTAAATGCTTTACTAATCCACTTATTATAAAAATTTCTTTGGCTTCATTGGATTTTGGAACATTTCCTCTTGTATTTAAAGGCTTATTTAATATTCTTCTATATTTATAACCATTAAGTATAATTATATCTGTTACTGAAGAAGCACATAAGCCCAATTCTTCACATTTTGAATAATCCAAAAATAATTCTTGTACTTTTTCATCATGTATAGCTGTAAATATTTTCTTTAAAGTTTTTAACGATTCTTCTGGATTTGTAATTAAGGAAAATCTAAGTGGAATTTCTATAATAACAGTATTTTTATTTCTTTCTATTTTATGATAAAACTTTTTTAAATCTAATAATTTAACAACTTTATTAGGAATATATCTTTTCTTCGCATTTTTTCCAGTTTTAACCCCCTTTATATGGTGGTACTTTTCTCGATGCCTTTGTCTCATTATTTTATTTGTTTTATTTATTCCAAATTTTCTAATTCTATTCTTTCTTTTCTTATTCATTTCTATCCCTTACGCTAAGCATTATTTTTTATTTTGTTCTTTAGTGCATTTGTCTTGTATTCTATCATAAAAATTATGATTTTACCATATCTTATTAATTTTTTATTACATTTCTTTTAGTTCCTTTATGTTTTTCATATATTCTTTTATGAATTTTATTGTAATCTTTGAAAGTAGCTAAAAATAAGCAAAAATAGCTGGTAATTTATCAAAAAATACTATATAATACACATAAATACTCTCCCTTCCATAGTTATACTTGAAAGGAGGTGAAATAAGTAATGGCTGGGAGTATAGAAAAAAGAGGAAAAAATAGTTACAGGTTAACAGTATCAGAAGGATTTGACCTAAGTGGAAGGCCCATGATACACAGAAAAACTATTCATGGAACTAAAAAAGAAGCAGAAGTTGAACTAGCAAAATTTGTTACTGAAGTACAAAACTGTTTAGTCATAGATGGTAAATCTCTTAAATTTTCTGAATTTGTTGAATTATGGAAAAGAGATTATGGTTCAAAAGAACTAGCTCCTACAACATACAAACGATATTGTAGAATGTTAGAAACAAGAATTTTACCATATTTCGGACATTTCTATATTAACAAAATAAGACCAACTGATATTATGAAATTCTATGACTTACTTGAAAGAGATACTCAATTAGTTAGAAAAAAAGGTAACAATGGTTCAAAAACTAAAAAGCCTTTATCTGGTAAAACTATTTTAGAACATCACAGACTATTAAGAGCAATGCTTCATAGAGCAGTTTACTGGCAATTAATTGTAAGCAATCCTGCTGAACGTGTTCAACCACCTAGAGCTAAAAAACCTAAAAGAAGATCTTATGATGATGAGCAAACTAAAATATTGTTAGAAAACTTAGAAAAACTTACAATAGAAGATACTAAATACAAAGTTGCTATCATTCTTACTATCTTTACTGGTGTTCGTTTAGGTGAATTAATGGGATTAGAATGGCAAGATGTTGATTTTAGAAATGGAATTATAAGTATTAACCGTTCTAGTCAGTATCTATCAGATATGGGAGTATTTACAAAAGTTCCTAAAACAGAAAGCTCCATTAGAGAGATTGCAATACCCGAATTTATCATTTCTTTGCTTGAGGAATATAAGTTATGGTATGAAGATCAAAAATCGCTATATGGCGAATTATGGACGAATTCTGATAGGTTATTTGTACAAGCTGATGGCAAACCTATGCATCCTTCTTCTATAAGTAAATGGTTTGTTAAATATGTAGGTACAATAGGACTACCTGTAATTAATTTTCACGGATTAAGACATACAAATGCAAGTTTACTAGTTGCACAAAATGTTGATATAGCTGTTGTTTCAGCAAGACTTGGTCATGCGCAAATAAGTACAACACTTGACTTTTATGTACATCCACTACTTTCTCATAATAGAAAAGCTGGATATGCACTAGAAAACTTACTATTACCAACAAGGTCTTAATTTTACTTTTTTCTAATTTTCACAAATTACAAATTTTCACGATATAAAAAGTAAAAAACTTTGAGATTTTATATCTCTTTCCCAAAAGTTTTTTACTTGTAGATTTTTATAAAAATTATAAATTTTTAGCAAATTTTTTATTGAATTTTTATTAGAATTTCGGGCATTTGAGGTGGTTATTTTACCCAATTTTTACCCAATTTGACATAATAATGCCATTTTCAAGCATTATTGCAACCAATTTTTAAGCAATAAAAAATCACTAAAACCTTTACAGTTCTAGTGATACATACTTTGGTTGCGGGGGTAAGACTCGAACTTACGACCTTCGGGTTATGAGAAATTCATTGTATATCATCTTGTCATAATATTATTTCAAACAAATTAATTTATCTAATTTCCTATAAACTATTGACATTATCGCTTTAACCACATATAACTTTGTTAAAACATCACAATACTCAACCTAAAAATCCTCATCGATAAATTGAAAAAATAAAAGTTGGAGGTTATTATACATGTATACTAATAAAGGAAAGCGTGACATTTTAATTTTCAACCTTTCTCTATTACCTTTCAGGGTATTTCTTTGTCAGAGGATACTTATACTTTTTCAAAAAGAATTAGAATCTTCTCTCTATAAATTTGAGACCATTGTCGATGAAATTTCTGTTGAGTTAATTGGAAAACATGAAGAATCCATTATAATTAAAAATTTGAAATTAAGAAATAACTTCTAACAGCGTGTTAAGAAAAATTTTTAACAACCGACTCTATTAATTAAAACTTATCCATGCTAAAATATAATATGAGAGGTATTAACAATGAATAAATTTGAAATACGTATTGCAACTTATTCAGATTGTAAAAAATTAGCTGTACTAAAGCGAGAGGTTTGGGAAACTACCTATAGAGGAATCTATCCCGATAATAAAATAAACTATTATAGCTTTGTAAGGAATGAAAAGAAATTTAAAAACATTATTGCCAATCCGGACCAACAATTATATGTCGCTATATATAATCAAGAACTTATTGGGTATGTGGAATTTGGGAAGCCTATTAGACCCTTCCGTGATTATACACAAGAAATCGGATTACTTTATTTAAAGAAAGAGTATCAAAGACATGGTATCGGAAGAGAATTATTTCATTTAGCTTTCACCCACATTCAAAACTCCGGTGCTAATAAATTTTTTATATCTTGCCATAAATATAACCAAAACGCACAAAAGTTTTACGAAAAAATGGGAGGTAAAATAGTAGAAATTGATAGTGATTCTGCTAACAATAATCTTCCTCAAATTAAATTTGCATATAGCATTTACAAATAATTATATCATCTTTTTCCTATAATTATTTGTAAATTAAGAAAGGAATATTAATATGAGTATTATTGATTCTTTTGATAATCAAACTGAGGAAATTATTTCTCCTACAAATATGGTACCTAAGATAGAAAACTTCCCAGAAATAGCAATCTTAGTATTCAAAGAAAGATTTTTTAGCTATCTCCGTGAAGAATATGGTATGAAAGTTATAGGTCATATTAATGCTGGCTTACCGGTTCCTGTTTATCAACTAAAATTTCATGACAAGACTTTTGCTATTGTTAGAACCATCATTGGCGGTGCAGGTACTGCTGGTACTGTGGAAGAATTAATCGCAATGGGTGCTAAAAAGCTGCTAATTTATGGTACTTGTGGTACCCTATCTAAAGATATTTTAAAAGGCCATTTTGTTATTCCTACAGCAGCTTATCGTGACGAAGGAGTCAGCTACCATTATATGAAATCTAGCGATTATATAGAAGTAAAAACTGCTAAGACGCTTTGTTCTATTTTTGATGCATTACATATTCCTTATATAACTGGCAAAACATGGACAACAGATGCATTTTACAGAGAAACTAGAGGTAATATGGAAAAACGAAAAAAAGAGGGATGTATCGTAGTAGAAATGGAATGTGCCTCTGTTATGGCTATTAGTCAATTTAGAAACATTCCTATTTATCAATTTTTATATGGTGACGACACATTAGATTGTACTGCATGGGATAGAAGAAAAATGGATGATGATTCTAAAGAAAAAATGGAAAGAAAAATATTAGAAATTGGTTTTAAAGTTGCGGAAAAGTTATAAATTTGCAATTATTTTATAATTTAATGTGAATTAGAACTTTCCGTTTCATAGTGAAGTGATATCTTGAATATTTATAATTGTATTTCTTTCTCGTGAAAATTTTCGCCCACAATAAAAATGCCAGTAATCTTAAATGATTACTGACTTTTTTTGGTTGCGGGGGATAGACTCGAACTATCGACCTTTGGGTTATGAGCCCAACGAGCTGCCAACTGCTCCACCCCGCGATATTTTTGGTTACTTATTTAGTATAACTCTAAAATGCCTTCTTGTCAATAGATATTCTAATTTTTTTCGCCTATTTGTGTCTCTTGTCTGGTTTTATCGGTCCTAAGATAGGTAGTTTCGTTGTTTCTACCTATCTTAAGATAGAGATAATATCTTTTTTATATAGTATATGCATTTTGTTTCAAAAATATTCCTATTTATACACAAATATCATCTTTAATGCTTTCATATTTACTGTCTCCAATACCACTTACATTTTGAATTTCTTCAATAGATTGGAAGTTTCCGTTTTGCTTGCGGTATTCTATAATTTTACTTGCTGTAGAAGGACCTATTCCATTTAAGGTTTCTAGTTCTGTTTGTGTTGCTGTATTAATGTTTACTTTGCCTTCTGCTTCATTGTTTTTTTCTTCTTCTCCTTCTTCTTCTAGAATTACTCCTCCGCTTCCTTCTGTAATATATTCTTCCTCCGCTTCTTCTTCCTCTACTTCAAGTATGCTAGGGATATAAATTTTTTGACCGTCTTGTAAAACATATGCTAAATTAACTCTACTTAAATCCGCTTCTAAAGTAGCACCTCCTGAAGCTTCAAGGGCGTCTGCAATTCTGGCTCCTTCTGCTAATTCTACCATTCCCTCTTCTTCTACATAGCCGGCAACATGTACTTTAATTTTGTTTTCTCTTTTCTCTTGTTCCTGTTCTATATTATTTTCTTTTGCCTCCTCTTCTGGTTCTAGCATAAGCATAGAATAATCGGTATCTTGTGTCCTTTTATACAGGAATATCCCTATTACTATTAGAATACAAATAATACCAACGGCAATAATAATTTTTTGTGTTTTTGTTAACTCTACCATCTGTTACCTCCTAAATTCTTAAAACTTTAAAAAAATGATTGAAATTCTATTTTTTTTACGATATGATAAAAAGGATTTTTTAAAGGAGCATCAAAAATGAAATTAAAAAAGACTTTACTTTGTTTATTACTATTTTTTATACTATGGGTATTTTCTTATCCTGTGCATGCCACAGAAGAACCTACTACCTATTCTCCCGCCTGTCTTTTAATGGATATGGATTCTGGTAAAATTCTTTACGAAAAAAATATGGAAGAAAAAAGATATCCTGCTAGCACTACCAAAATAATGACAGCCATTTTAGCATTAGAAAATTGTGATTTGTCGGAAAAAGCAGCTGTGAGTCATAATGCCGTATATTCTATTCCAAGTGGATATACTACAGCAAGCATTCAAGTAGGAGAAGAATTTACCATTGAGCAAATGCTATATGCTCTGCTTCTTCCTTCTGCAAATGATGCTGCTGTTGTAATCGCAGAACATATCTCTGGCTCAGTAGAAGAATTTGCAAAATTAATGAATGAAAAAGCAAAAGAAATAGGATGTAAAAATACACATTTTGTTAATCCAAATGGTATACAAGATGAAGACCATTACTCTACTGCCTATGATTTAGCTCTTATGGGCAGGTACGCTATGCAGAACGAAACTTTTCGTAACATCGTAGCTACTACTTCCTACACGCTTCCTGCAACGGAAATATATGATAAAGAAGATCGTATTCTTGTAACAACAAATGATTTAATTCGTTCTAGTTTAAAAGATACACCAGGCAATTACTATTATCCTTATGCCAATGGCATAAAAACAGGATATACCTCACCAGCCGGAAATTGTATTGTTGCTAGTGCAGAAAAAGACGGTGCAGAGCTTTTGGTCGTTGTTTTAGGAGCCGGTCAAACTGATTCTTGGGAAAGCGAAAGATACTTAGATTGCATTTCTTTATTTGATTATGGATTTGAATCTTATACATCACAAACGCTAACAGAAGAAAATGAAGTATTACGACAGATTAAAATTGCGGGTGCTACTAGCGAAACCAAAAATCCTGATGTTTTGATACAAGACCAACTAAAAGCCCTCGTTCCTTCAGAAACAAATTTAGAAAATATAGAACCTACTATTACGTTACAAGAAAATTTAAAAGCACCATTAAGCAAAGGAACTACTGTTGGAAAAATCACCTATCATATTGATGGAATAGAATATTCTAGTAATTTAATACTAGGAGAAAATGTTGAAAAATCCTCTTTTTGGGTTTTGTTATTTCGAATATTACTTATTGTATTTATTTTATATATCATAATACGTTTGTTAAAATCTCTTGATGGAAAAAAGAAAAGAAAAAAATATAAACGATTAAAATATTACGAATTCAAATAAGATTTTATAGAAAAAAGCTAATTTAGAAAAACTCTAAATTAGCTTTTTATCTTTATTTATAGTCTTTCCCAATAATAATGGTAAAATCTACATTTGCATTATTCTCGCCACTAGAAACAGTACCTGCCTCAATTGCTTTTTGTATTGCATCTTCTATCGTGGTAGATTTATTAGTTCTATTAATAATAATAGTTTTAGAAGTAGAACTTGTATTACCAGATTTTGTTACCTGATAACCTAAGTCTTCTAATGCTTCGGTTACTTCTTTTAATGCTTTCGTGTTTCCAGAACCATTTAATACTTCTATTGTTATCGCCTTGTCTTCTTCTGTGCTTGTTGTTCCTTCTTGTGTGTTGGTAGTATTACCAGAAATAGTGTTTCCTTCTTCTGCTACCTCTTCTTCCTCACCAAATAATCGTTCCACTACTTCTTTTGTTTCTTCTTCATCTGGTTTAAAGAACCAAAGTCCATTCATTTTTTTAGATGCTCCCGGAACATCCTCACTATATAAATTATCGGTATTAAATTCTACTGCATAAGGAACGTAATCTTTTAATACATTAAAATCTAAGTTAGTGTCTACATTTCTATTAACAATATCAATTAATTCTGTAATTTTGAAGATGTTCTCTACTTTCATGGTTTGCTCTATAGCTGCTTTGATAAATTCTCTTTGTGTTCTCATTCTACCATAATCTCCCTCTCCATACCATGCAGGATAGGTTGAACCATCTTGGTTATGACGGAATCGAAGTAATTGTTCTGTTTTATTTCCATTGATTAATTGGTATCCTGCATCTAAATTAATAAATAGATTCTGTGTATAATCACGATACCTCATTTTGATTATAACATCAAACCAAACTCCTCCGATAGCATCTACTACTTCTGTAATTGCTTTTGAATCAATTGCCACATAATACTGAATGTCTAACCCTGTTAATTCATTTACTTCTTTTAAGGCTTTTTCTGGTGATATTTGATAAACAGCATTAATTTTGTCAAATGTATCGGCATTTGCTTCACTATCTCCTATAAAGGTATCTCTTGGAATGGATAATAAAGATGCTTTTTGATTTTTGGGGTCATAAGAACATACCATAATAGAATCTGTTAGTTCCATTTCATCGCTTTTTCCTAATACCAAGCAATAAAGTGGTGGTAAATTTTTTCTTGTTTCTTCATCATGACCTACTGCTGTTGCTAAAAATCCAGAAACTCCTCCTCCATTTTTTTGCATTCGATATGCAAAAACTCCTGCCCCAATGAGAAGTGCAATCAGAACAACCAACAATACAATACGAAAAATTTTCCATCCTTTGGATTTTTTCTTTTTCTTCTTTTTTCTTGTTTCTACATTCATTTCTATATTTGGCTCTTTTTTTGATTTCACAATATGACACTCCCTATATAAAAAATAGCATGTTCTATCCGAACATGCTATAAGTATAACAAACTGAATGAAAAATAGCAAGTTTTTAATCATAATTTAAGAAATTAAAATAAGATATTAATTAAAATATTATGTTCATACATCATGCTACCTATCATAGACTCTTTGATTGGCTTTGTAATACTGTCTGCTTTAGCTAGTGGAGCCGCAACAGAAAGGACTCCTAAAATAAGATATACCAAGAACAATCCTTTTAATAATCCAAATAGAACACCACCTAGTTTATTAAATTGTTTTAAGATTGGTAATTTTGCTATTAAGTTTGCAAAAACCTTTACTACTACTAAAATAATATTAGCAATAAGGAATAAAACAATAAATGTTGCCGCATGGATAATCGTTACTGAAATACTTTGCGCAAATTCTTCTGCAAGAGCTTCTTTAGTTTTATTTGCTGCATCTTCTATATTTTCATTAATATATTCCATAATAGCTTCTGATGTACTATTTTCTTCTTGTCCTTCATCTGTTTCTGCTTCTGTAATTTGTTCTTTACTACTTTCTTTAATGGATTCTGCTATGGATTCGTCCCATGTAGTGTTATTCACAATAAGGGTTCCTACTGGTTTATATAGAACAAAGGCAATCACAATGGCTACAAGAAAAGATAATATTTTAAAAGCAACACCAATTAATCCTTTGCGATAACCCCCCCATATACAAAGTCCAATAATTGCAACAATGATAATATCTACTAAAATATTCATTTTTTACCTCCTATATTCCAAATACTTCCACTTTATCTCGGTATACGACTCCGGCAATACTATTTCCTATCACTACATCGCTTACTTCCTGTGTAGAAATATATTTTTTGATTAGCCATCCATTTGTACTAATAAAATGAATTTCTGTTCCCAAATGAATTGCTATGGTGTTATGGTGTGTGTAAATTTCTTTTGGAACACTATCTACCTTATAAACATTTTCTTTTTTTGTGGTAATATTGAATATGCGGATATTCGCACTGGATTTAAAAAGACTATCTCTTATTTCTTCCACTCGCACAATATGACCATTCAAATCAATGTCCATAGCAATTATCTTATCTTCTTGTAATTCTAATAACGTCTCTTGCGTCTGATTTTGTAGAGAAATTACTCCTGTATCACACATACAGATAAGAGCATTTTTATCCGTATACTTAAGCTTTAATACCAAACTATTTTCCGGCGCGGTATAGGTATAGTATACTGCATTTTCGGAATCTGTTTGTGCTTTTTCTAATAACAATATTTTAATATTAGACTGAATTAAACTTCCTAAAGCATTTACCTCTGCATATGCTAAATATTTGTTGTCATTGGAAATAACAACATCTACTGCCTTAGTTTGGGATAAAAATATAGTTGGTAAATCAATTCCCTCTTTAGTAAAGCTAACAATTACTGTTTTATGAGTTGTTCCTGTTAAAACAACAGACACATATCCATTTTTATTAACACTAACTCTTGAAATTTCTCCTTCTACCTCTTTTTCCCACACCAAATTGTTCCCTTCTATCAGATACAATTTTTTTCCATTTTTTTCTGCTATTACACAATAACTCCCATTGGTGTCATACATTGGCGTACTGATTTGTACCTTTAGTTCTGCTTCTTTTTTTCCAGAAGAATTGTATAAAGTAAGTGTACTTTTATCTAATACTGTTACATATTTGTCATAGGCATAGATACTAGGGTTTGTCTCTTCATCTATTTCTATACTTGCCATATTGTTTTCTTCTATTTTCTTACGAAAGATATAAATATCCATAAATTCTCTAAAATCTATATTCGTAATATAAAGAGCAGAAACAGTTCCTATTAAGATAAGTGCTAGCAGAATGCAAGTAACTATGATTATTTTTTTCTTATTTACTTTTCTTTTTGGTTTATTTGCATTTCCTTCGCTATAGTAATCAATCATCTTTTGCTCCTTTTTTATTTCTCCTTCTTTTATATCAATTTTTTCGTTTTTTTTCAATAGAAAAGCCAAAAAACAAAAAGAAAATTTGAAGCAGTCCCAAATAACCAAATACTGGGTACAAGGCATTTACCAAATTTGAAAATCCTAAATAGGAAACAAAAATGCTACTACCGCATACGAAAACATTTTTCCAGAAGTATGTTTTGACATTTTCTTTTCCGTTTTCTAAAAAGCTGTATCCTGTACAAATAGCAGAAGTAAAAATAGCACTAACGATTACAAAACCATAAAAATAAGGATATACTTTTCCTAATAAATTAGCAACATAAATAATAGGCATCTCAATACTACTAATAGAGATATCTATTTGGGTTAACAAGCTTAACATACATAAGCTCATGATGCCTATCACTATAGTACAAAAAAGCGAAATACCTAGTATATGATTTCGCTTTTGTATGTATTTTTTTAGTGGAATTAAAATAGGAATTAACAGAATACTATTGTAACTACTATATAAAATAGCACTAGTAATCCAATTGGTTATATGTGGTATTTCCATTGCTTGTATTTTTTCTACTATATTGGGTGTAACCGTTTTAAAACCAAGTAATAAGATTAGTACCATCAAAATAGGGACAAGAAAAGTATTGGCTTTTACTACACCTTGAATGTCTTTGCTAAAAATAAAAAAGGAAAAAAGAGCCATGATACTACTTCCTATCAAAATAGGTATTCCAAATTCTTGGTGAAAATAGCTACTAAAACCAGAAACCATAACATAAAAGCTAATTAGTAAAAAGATTTTAATAATAATATTTAATATTCTTGTTACCAACGAATCACGTTTTTTTCTTGTAATACATTCTAAAAAATCTTGATAATTAGAAATAGAATGGTTTTTTAATAATTGTAACACTTTTGCTATAATAATACCTGTTAAAACAGTTGATAAGATAATTCCTGCTATTGCTTGCAATCCATAACTTCCAAAAAAAGTATAAATTTCTTTTCCAGAAGCAAATCCTGCTCCTATGAGACTTCCTATAATAACAAAAGATACTTTTGCAATTGTTTTCAAAGAAAAACCCCCTTTTCATGTGTATGAAAAAGGGGGCTTAAATATTCTATCTTATTTTTTTCTTCTTCTTACTTGCCATACAATAATTCCTACTAATACAATAACAGCAGGGACAGTAAAGATGATGATTCGAATAATAGTGTCTTCTTGTTGTGTTGCAGTATACGTAACAGTTCCTGTATTCTTACGAATAGTAATAGAATCTTCTCTTTGATTTAAGTATGCAATAGAATTTAATACTAAATCTTTATTATTATACACTAAAACAGCGTTAATATAGTTTTCTCCAGATACTATTCTTGCATCACTGGCAAATACAGCATTAGAATAAACAATTAATGTAGAAGTTGTGGTATCATCTATTTTCTTTTGAATTTCTGCTCCTACAGTAAATTCTCCTTGCTCATCCGTATCATTGATTGTATCAGAACCATCGGTTAAATCTGTTCTAAAGTAAGAAGAGGAACTGCTTGTTAATAAAGTATTTACTGTTAATCCTAGTTCTTCTTGTTTGGTTTCATCTGGCATATTAATTTTGGTTGCATCCATCATCATAATTCCACCAGCAGATTCTAAGTTTTCGGTAATACTATGTACTCCAATATTTGGTTTAATAAACTCTGGATTTTGAAATGCCATTTTGCTACTATCGGTTTCTTTAATAATTCCATTTGCAAAACTAATTCCATATAAATCTAACACTTTTTGTACATTAGGAAGTTCAGTTCCTACTAAGTTTGGATCGCTAAGCCATAGTATTTTTCCACCTTTTTGGATATATTGAATGATTTTATCGGTTTCAATATCAGAAAAGTCGTTACTTGGAGAGGCAATTACTAATACATCACAATCTTCTGGCATGTCTTCACTTAATAAGTCTAGAGAAGAAATGGTATTAACATCATTTTCAATATAAGCACTTAAAATAAGCATTGTTTTTTGTCCGGTATAGTCTAGTGCATATTCTCCATGATTCGTTAAAATATAAATAGATGGCTTTTCATCAATAGTGGTTTCTATGATTCCATTCGTTAGTTTTTGTTCGGTAACATCAATGCTTTCGTATGTTGTATAATCATAGGTATAAAAATCAGATGGTGTTAATAATTTTTCTTTGTCATCAGACTGTATTACTAC
>UMJJ01001954.1_pt1 | contig 21947 bp, 18 predicted proteins | sample 1966051 | NCBI WGS metagenome assembly UMJJ01 (sample SAMEA4836147, study PRJEB28245) | human gut metagenome | biome: gut microbiome; material: fecal sample | place: Denmark | collected 2008
CATCTCGTATACGGGGAACCGACAGTTTTTACATCACTCCGCAGGGCGTATTCTCCATAAGATAGAGGAAGTGCGTATTGATGGTGCCCAATCTATTGAGGGCAAAATGGTAGGCGAGGTGCAGGTAAGGGGCGAGAATGTCTGCCTCGGTTACTACAAAAACCCGCAGGCGACGGCCGATCTCTTTACAGAAGATGGCTGGATGCGGACTGGCGACCTAGGTTATATAGAGCAGGATACAATATTCCTCCGCGGCCGCTCTAAGGCAATGCTACTCGGTTCCAACGGTCAGAACATCTACCCAGAGGAGATTGAAGCGAAGCTGGCTATGCTCCCCTATGTGAATGATGCTATATTGGTGCAGCGTGACAAGCGTCTAGTGGCGCTACTATCAGTAGATAGGGCAGCGCTGGAAAAGGATGGGCATGCTACCGAAGAGGCGATAAAAGCGATTTTGGATGATCAGCGAAAGCAGGTCAATACTCAGATCGCTAGCTACGCACAGATCGCTGCTATGGAGATGATTGATGGGGAGTTTGAGAAGACACCTAAGCAGAGTATCAAGCGATACCTCTACCACTAACAAGACCTTTGTACAAAGAGGAGCCATCAATTTGAGGGATCCTTATCGGACAAGTCAGACGGATCGGACAGATCGGACGGATCGAACCAATGAGCGGATTTTTGGTTTGGCCTTTCTGAACTGTCCGATTCGTCTGATAAATTGCCGTGCGACATTCTCTTTTTGTGTCAGTCTTAGGTGACAGATTTGGCACGTTGGGAGGGTTGGCACATAGGTTGCTCTTATCTTGTCAGAAATAATTAAATAAAATACTGATTAAGATTATGGGAAAGATAATAGGAATAGACTTAGGAACTACTAACTCAGTAGTGGCCGTCCTCGAAGGCAATGAGCCAGTGGTGATTGCTAATAGCGAGGGCAAGCGTACCACCCCTAGTGTGGTGGCTTTTGTGGAGAATGGCGAGCGTAAAGTGGGTGACCCTGCAAAGCGTCAGGCCATTACCAATCCACAGCATACAGTTTACTCTATCAAGAGGTTTATGGGTGAGCGCTACTCTGCCGTGAAGGATGAGGCGCACCGCCTACCTTATAAGTTGGTAGAGGGGGAGAATGACACCCCACGTGTAGATATTGATGGTCGTCACTACACTCCACAGGAGATTTCGGCTATCATCCTGCAGAAGATGAAGAAGACGGCCGAGGATTATCTCGGTGCAGAGGTGACGGATGCGGTGATCACCGTGCCAGCATACTTTAGCGATGCTCAGCGCCAAGCTACTAAGGAGGCGGGTGAGATCGCAGGGCTCAAGGTACAGCGTATCGTGAATGAGCCTACTGCTGCTGCTCTTGCCTACGGACTAGATAAGAGCCATAAGGATATGAAGATTGCGGTATTCGACCTCGGTGGCGGTACCTTTGATATCTCTATCCTAGAGCTTGGTGATGGTGTCTTTGAGGTGCTTTCTACCAATGGTGATACTCACCTCGGAGGTGACGACTTTGACCACGTAATCATTGATTGGCTGGCTGAGGAGTTTAAGAACGACGAAGGGGTAGACCTACGTAAGGATCCTATGGCACTACAGCGTCTGAAGGAAGCAGCTGAGAAGGCCAAGATTGAGCTCTCAAGCAGTACTTCTACCGAGATCAATCTGCCATATATTATGCCAGTAGATGGTGTACCAAAGCACTTGGTTCGCACCCTCTCAAGGGCTAAGTTTGAGCAACTTAGTGACCGATACATCCAGGCTTGTCGTGGTCCGGTAGCACAAGCCTTGAAGGATGCTGGCTTGGCACCTAGCGATGTCGATGAGGTGATCCTAGTAGGTGGTTCTACCCGTATCCCTGCGGTACAGGAGATGGTGGCTAAAATCTTTGGTCGCGAGCCTTCGAAGGGTGTGAATCCTGATGAGGTGGTAGCTCTAGGTGCTGCTATTCAGGGTGGTGTATTGAGTGGTGATGTAAAGGATGTATTGCTACTTGATGTGACTCCTCTATCTCTTGGTATCGAGACGATGGGTGGTGTGATGACCAAGCTGATTGATGCTAATACCACTATCCCTACCAAGAAGTCGCAGATCTTTACCACTGCTGCCGATAACCAGCCTAGCGTGGAGATCCACGTGCTACAGGGTGAGCGTCCAATGGCAAAGGATAATAAGAGCCTGGGTAAGTTCAACCTCGATGGCATCCCAGCAGCGATGAGAGGGGTACCACAGATTGAGGTGACCTTTGATATTGATGCCAATGGTATCGTGAATGTTTCTGCTAAGGACAAGGGAACTGGGAAGGAGCAGAAGATCCGCATCGAGGCTTCGAGCGGTCTGAGCGATGCTGATATCGAGCGTATGAAGGCAGAGGCAGAGGCCAATGCTGAGGCCGATAAGAAGGAGCGTGAGCGTGTGGATAAGATCAATGAGGCTGATAGCGTGATCTTCCAGACTGAGAAGCAGCTGAAGGAGATTGGCGATAAGATGCCAGCTGATAAGAAGAGCCAGATAGAGGCAGAGCTAGAAAAGCTAAAGGAGGCTCACAAGGCTCAAGATGTGGCAGCTATTGATTCCGCTCTCTCAGGACTCAATGCGATTATGCAACAGATGAGCCAGGAGATGTACGCCAATGCTGGTGCCGATGCGGGAGCACAGCCAGGACCTGATATGGGAGCTCAAGGTGGTGCCTCTGACCAAGGCACTAAGGGCGATGACCATGTCACTGATGCCGACTTTGAAGAAGTGAAATAAAAGTGCTAATAAACGCTAATTAAAAATAGGTAAATCCCAGTAACATAATATGTTGCTGGGATTTTTATTTCTTAATAATAATTAAATCTTGTCGTTTTTAATCGTTTTTGTGCTTATATTTGTACCATATTTGTGCCGCGACTTAATGGGAGATAAAGTGCGACTTAATTTAAAAGATAGATTGATAATCAAATAGATACAAATAGTATGGCGAGTGCAAAATTTCAAATAGAGCGGAAATGCGAAATTTGCGGTAAATCTTTTATTGCAAAGACGCTTACCTCTAGATATTGCTCTAAGAACTGTTCTCAAGCTGCATACAAACAAAGAAAAAAGGAAGAACTGTTAGATGCATTGAAAAGAGAAAAGGCTGCGAGAGTTCCGAAGAATCAACCTTATCTCTCAATAGCTGATGCAACTGCATTATTTGATATTGGACGAGATTCCCTTTATCGCTTAATCAGGAATAAGCAAGTTCGTTATTATAACCTCGGACGAAGGATGATACGTATTTGCAAAGCTGATTTACAAGAACGCTTTAATCTACGTCCTTACGATGAAAGAAGAAAAGAAAAACAATCAGAAGTAAAGACTTATCGGCTTGAGCCTGAAGATTGTTATACGATTGGAGAAATAGCCAAGAAGTTTGGCATCCATGATAGTACTGTATATCTGCATATTCGCAAATATTCTATTCCAACAAGGCAAATTGGTAATTACGTCTATGCGCCAAAATCAGAGATAGACAATTTGTATAAACCCTAACCCACGACATACAATGAGAAAGGAACTTGATAATATAAAGGCAACAGTACGATTGCGAAAGAGTGCTTATCGAAAAGAATGGTACCTGTATATAGAAAGCTATCCTGTGAGAGTAGCTGGAAAAGATTCTCCGCAAAGAGTGCGTGGGTATCTAAACCGAACAATCACTACTCCTATTTGGGACAAAAGCAGAACAGCTCGTACAACCGAAGCAACCCAAACATTCAAACCTAAACGAGATTTGAATGGAATTATCTTGTGTAAAAGTGAGATAGACCAAGAGGCCTGTATTTATGCAGATAGTGTTAGAAAACTACGGCAGCGTGAATATGATAATGCAAGCTTGTATAGTGACACAGAAACCGCACAAGCAGAACAGAAAGAACGATTACAACAAAATTTCATTAAGTACTTTGATAAGGTGGCAGATAAGCGACACCGTAATAGTTCCCTTTCAATTCAAACTAACTGGGAGCGAGTACATGTTTTGTTAAAAATGTTTGCTGGAGACACGCTACTCTTTTCACAGATAGATAATAGATTGGCAGAAGATTTTAAGTTTTTCTTGTTGTCCGCCCCTTGCGGTGGAAGTAAGAAAGGTACAATATCACGAAATACAGCTTCTACGTATTTTTCTATTTTTAAGGCTGCACTCAAACAAGCATTCATAGACGGATATTTGACCATAGATTTATCTGCAAAAATCAAAGGCATACAGGAACAAGAATCCCGAAGGGAATACTTAACTCTTGATGAACTTAACAAGTTAGCTAATACTCCATGTGAACGTGATGTCCTTAAACGAGCTGCGCTATTCTCTGCTCTGACAGGATTAAGACATTGCGATATTCAAAAACTAAAATGGAATGAAATAGCCATAGAAGGAAACCAAGTCAAACTTCTCTTTACTCAGAGAAAGACAAAAGGGGTGGAGTATATGCCTATCTCGGAACAGGCGTTTAAGCTTTGCGGAGAGCCAAGACAACCAGAACAACTCGTTTTTGAAGGATTACCAAATCCATCTTGGATTTCTCGTCCATTAAGGGCATGGATTGAAAAAGCTGGTATTCAGAAACACCTCAGCTTTCATTGCTTTAGGCACACATTTGCTACCCTTCAACTTGCAAACGGAACAGACATCTATACTGTAAGCAAGATGCTTGGGCATACAAATGTCAAAACAACTCAAGTATATGCAAAGGTTGTCGATGAAAAGAAAAATAAAGCAGCCAATGCTATTCAAATAGATATTGAAAATGATAAAACTTAATTCGACAGCATAATATGAATACCAAATATTTTGAACATATTGTAGTATATCTGTCCGTTCTTGTTGTTTGTGTCATCATTGCGTTGTTTGCAAGAGTGGTTGCCTTACGTTTAGGAGTTGATGAATTTACTGCACAAATAGTCTTTTGGAGTGTTGTTGCCATAGGCATCATCATTTATTCTATATTGTCTATTTTGGTAGAGGGACTATTTACGGCACTAGTCAAGTTTTTCTTTCCACAGAAACAAGAAGATAAAACAAATGATAAAGCATCCGACGCTGAGGCTGGACAAGTAGTAGACGGTGTTGGCGGTTCATCTTCCGAACAACAGCAACAATCAATGGACTTTGACTCAATTCGGCAACAGCAACAAAAGATAATGGACCAAAAGGAACAGGATAGACGTACGATAGCTATTAAATATACACAACAGCAATTCGCACCTTATGTTTCAGATAAAGATTTGCTCAAGCTTTGTGAATATATAGAGTTGTACTCCGCTAAGCTTCCCTTATCACACGTTGAACCAATTAATATCAAAGGTTTAGTTGCCTTAGACCTGTTTCATTTTGCTTGGAATATATGGAATCATTTTAGAGTTGGCAAACAAGATGAAATTTCGCAGTTCCTTAAGCAGGTTTTTGCCACCACATTCAAAGATGTAGAAGTTGGAAGTATAAAAAGTCATCTCCGTGATGACGAGAAGAAAGGCACTATTCCCATTGTACAAAGCCTTTCAGACCACCAAATAACAGAATAACACACAAACCTATTGTGTTTTTATAGTGTTTCTTCAGTGTCTTAGGACACAGAGGAAACACTTTTTTCATTTGCACCGTAAAAATCAATAACAAGTATTATGGTACAAAATGAAATCACTTTTGAGAACTTGCCAAAGGCAGTTGCTCACTTAGTCAGCGAAGTTGCTGAAATCAAGAATTTAGTATGTAAAGGACAACCCCCTATTGTTCCTCCCAAACGTATTCCTATTGGAATAGATGATGCGTGTAAACTTATAGGGAAAGCAAAACCCACGGTTTACACCTTAGTACGTAAACGCTTACTACCTTGTTATAAAAATGGTAAGCATCTCTATTTTTTTGAAGATGAGTTGTTGGCATGGATTGAAGGAGGTAAGAAAAAGACTGTTGCCGAAATCAACGAGGAGGCAAAAGCTTTTATTTCTGAGAAACATTCTGATTCTTCCATTTTATAAATATATGCATTATGGAAAAGGAAAGAACTGAAGGGCGAGCCAAGCAATCTAAGAATGAACGTATAGAACAATTCTTGAAAGAGCATTATGCTTTTCGTTTTAATACAGTTAAAAGTAGAACAGAGTTTCGAGAACAAGATTCTAATACTTCATTTCGTCCTCTTACTAAATATGATATTAACTCTATGCGTCGGCTGGTAGATGGGACTTTGGGTATATATACTCCAGCAGATAATATTCGAGCAATATTGGAGAGCGACTTTTGCAATAAAGTTAACCCAATTCGTGAGTATTTGTTGAATCTTCCAAAACCTAAAGGTGAAGATGAATCTGAAATTATAAGGTTGGCAAATTGTGTTGTGGTGAGAAATCCTGATAAGTGGAAACACTACTTTGTAAAATGGTTGGTTGCTGTCGTAGCCAATGCCATGGATGATTTACAGTGTCGTAATCATACATGTTTAGTTCTTACAGGTGAACAAGGAAAATTCAAAACAACTTTCCTTGATTTACTCTGTCCAGAAGAACTGAAGAGTTATCTTTTCACTGGAAAAATAGATCCACAAGGAAAAGATGTACAAACACTAATTGCGGAATATCTTTTTATCAATATTGACGACCAGCTAAAGGCACTCAATAAGAGAGATGAAAATGAATTGAAGAATCTGATAACGACACCAAGAGTAAAATATCGTAGACCATACGACACTTACATTGAGGAGTATCCTCACTTAGCAAGCTTTATGGCATCTGTTAATGGTAATGATTTTCTAACAGATCCGACAGGCAGTCGTCGCTTTCTACCTTTTGAAGTTGAACACATTGATATTGACGCAGCTAAAGAGATTAATATCAATAAGGTGTACTCCGAAGCAGTTGAATTGTGGAGAGTTGACTATCATTATTGGTTCAACGAAGAGGAAATAGCCGAACTGCATCAAGAGAGCGAAGGGTTTCAAGTGCAGACTGTTGAGTATGAAATGCTTCTTAAAGGTATGGAAAAGCCAGCAGCAACCGAAGAGAGTTATATGACCACTTCTGAAATCCTAAACTATTTGCGTGGATATACAACGCTTAACCTAAGTGAAAGGAGAATGGGAGAAGCCTTGAAAAAGGCTGGTTTCTTGCGGAAATCCAAAAGGATAGGTGGCAATCCAATGTATGTTTACCATATACGCAAGATTGTTCCAAATCCCTTTATTCAAAGTTACAATACAAATTATTAATACTACTTTACTACAAAGAGGGATAAGGCATTGAAAGAAAAAAGGTTAGACCGTAGTAAATAATGATATAAGATATTACTACCTCATTACTACCAACCTACCATATACATGTGCAATAATTACTACAAAGATAGTTAGTACTACATGTTTTTCTTTCACTGTCAGCGACTTACAAAACAATTACATTGTAGTAAGTAATAGGTTTAAAAGTTACAAGTATGACAATAAATGAGATTAAAGCAATATCAATTAAAGATTACTTAGGTTGTATGTCTATATATCCAACAAAGAATTATGGTTATTACGGAATGTATAAAAGTCCATTCAGAAATGAACATACTCCAAGTTTCAAAGTTGATTATAACCAAAATCTATGGTATGACTTTGCACTTGATGAAGGTGGGAGTCTTATAGATTTAGTTATGAAATTACATAATTGCAGTTTAGTACAAGCTATAGAGTTGTTTAATGGCAAACAAAATAACCTACCAAAATTCTCCATAGCTAATAGCAAAACAATTTCTCCAAACCAATCACGTATAGAGGTTATTGGCTCTACCAACTTATGTCATCCAAATCTCATAGAATATTTCACACATAGAGGAATCAATCTGAACATTGCGAAAAAATATTGTAGGGAAATCCATTATAGGATTGGTGATAGGAGTTTTTACGCAATAGGATTTCCAAATAATTCTTATGGGTATGCGTTGCGCAATCCATACTTCAAAGGGTGTTTGTCTCCTTCCGATGTGTCGTATGTTCCCAATCCCTCAGAACAAATCAATCTGTTTGAAGGTTTTATGGATTATCTTAGTCTGCTTACGATGAGTCCAGAGGAAGAGAAGAAAGCCGCACTGATACTTAACTCGATTAATAATATCAAAAAGTCAATATTTTTCCTTTCAAAGCACAAACTCATCTGTTCATATTTAGATAATGATGAAGGAGGAAAGCGAACTTTAGAACAACTTAAAAGAGATGATTTTGCTGTTCAAGACTGCTCTTTCGTCTTCCAAAACTATAAAGACCTAAATGAGTATTTATGTGCTGAATTCAAGCATTCAGAGAAAGCAGAAAATAAGAAAATCAAAGGGATAAGACTATAACTATGGGATATGCTTCGCATAATCTATTTTTCGGGGAGCAAGTTTATGTTTTGGGCATACCAAAACCACTTGCTCCACCTCCTGACAGTCGTTGCAGAGGATTATCCCGCTGGTCTCCATCAAATCAAATAAAAGAAACAAGTATGATAAAAACAGAATATAAAAAAGGTGGTCGTCCAACCAAGGGCGTAGCCGAAAAGAAGAAATACCGTATCACGGTGAAACTGAATACGCAGGATTACTATACGCTTAAAGGCAAAGCCAAGAATGCAGGAGTAACCATGAGTGAGTTTGTAAGAAAAGTTCTTGATAAAGGAAATGTCATTGAACGACTGACCGTAGAGCAAGCAGACTTCATCCGCAAGCTGTGTGGAATGGCAAACAATCTCAATCAGTTGGCACATCGTGCCAATGCGGAAGGATTTCATACCATTGCTCCTTTCCATAAAACCATCATTGGCAAGATTGATGAAATCCTAAATCTGATACGAAGATGATAGCAAAAATAATGAAAGGTTCGGGCTTCAAGGGTGTCATCAACTACATCCTTGACCCGAAGAAAGGAACAGAACTCATTGACAGTTCCGGAGTGAGAACAGACAGTATCAACCATATTGTCCAAAGTTTCATCGACCAAACAGAACTTAATCCACGAGTGGATAAGGTTGTGGGACATATCTCCCTAAGTTTCTCTGTACAGGATTCTTCCAAACTCAGTAATGAATGGATGGCGCAGATCGCTTGTGAATACATGGAGAAGATGGGAATAAAAGATACGCAGTACATTATCGGTCGCCACTTTGACAAGGAACATCCACATGTTCATATCGCTTTCAATCGGATAGATAATAACGGAAAGACCATTTCTGATCGTAACGACAGATTCAGAAGTGAGAAGATTTGCAAGGAACTGACCGCCAAATACGGTTTATACTTCGCTACAGGCAAAGAGCAAGTCAAGGAACATCGCTTGAAAGAACCTGATAAGACCAAGTATGAAATCTATCAGGCGTTGAAAACTGAAATTACTCGGTGCAGGGAATGGAAAGACCTTCTTGCTCACTTGAAAAAGCAAGATATTGATGTCCGCTTTAAGTTCAAAAACAACTCACAGGAGGTGCAGGGTATCATCTTTGAAAAGAACGGTTATCATTTCAACGGTTCAAAGGTGGATAGGGGGTTCAGTTATTCTAAGATAGACTTTGCCCTGCAACAAAATAACAGGGAACACGAACAGCAGATGCAAGGAACGATAAATCTTATATCTAATGTTGCAGATGCTACGAGCGAAATAGTCAACGAACTCATAGAAGGAGGATTGGATTTGTTTCAAACTCATGGTACTGTCCCTGCGGAGGTTTACAACACACTCGATAAAAAGAAGAAAAAGAAAAAACGTAAAATACATTTATAACTATGGCTGATAATAATACATTTGTCCTCTTTGAGGAAATCAAAAACAAACTGGAGACAATTTACAGGGAGCTAAAGGAGTTGAAAGAAAAGGAGAACGGTTCTGTTTCCCTCCCTGTTCAATCTACACCAGCACAAAGTGATGAGCAGAAAGAACAGGAATTGCTCAATCAGTATGAACAGCGTACAAAAGACGTGATTAACAAGTATATTGGAGTACAAGTACGCATCAAGGATGAGGAGGCTAAGTCCATGGACAAATTGGTGGCAAGCGTCTTGACCATGTTGCACGAATGGCAGGAACAGAAAGAACATCCACAACCGCAGGAACTGCTTCACAGGCATAGCTTTGACATCAAGTCGTCAAGAGTCTTTACTACTGTGGTGGCTGTGTCTATCATCTGTTTTATTTCTTTGGTCGGTAACTACTTCTTGTGGCAAAGCAAACAGCAATACAAAGACGATGCCTTGAAATTCCGTATCATCAGAGTATGGAGAGGATGTGGTCCAAAGGAAATCCTATGGCTCAATGATGTGTTCGATATTCATCGCAATACTGCAACAATTAAAAGAATCAAAAAACATACAGATGATTATAATGTGGGACTGAAAGCAAAAGCAGATAGTCTAATGCAGAATAATCTACAAAATAAGAAAGGCAAATAGAATTGTAGATATAAGACTTTTGAAGGAGGAGAAAATATCTCCTCTTTTTTATTTCTTATGCAAGAAAATTTACTATATTTGTAAACAATCATATAATATTTATGGGAAGTCCAACTAATAGAATTAAAGAGGTGCTTATCGAGAAAGGGATTAAGCAAACATGGCTTGCCGAGAAACTCGGTAAGAGTTTCACTATTGTCAACTCATATGTTTGCAACCGTCGACAGCCAAGCCTCGAATTGCTATTTCAAATAGCAGAGATCTTGCAGGTTAATCCAAAGGATTTAATAGTGTTTGTAGATAAGGAATTGAGTAAAGAGCAACTTAAATGAAAGATCTGAATTTACAGCCCAATAAATCATCTTGGGCTTCAAAACGTTTGGATGAAAAATCTGTTCGGCTACTACGGAAAATCTTAGAAGATAAAAGGGTTGACACTTCTAACATTGAAGAAGGTGGAACAGAAGCAAATACAGATGGGTATATTAGTATTTTGGATGTCGATGATACAATTATCGCAAAAGTTACAGTGCAGATAAAGCATTATAATAACAACGCTATCAGTGAGAAGGGCGTCTGTTATGACATCCCGACATCGCTTCTTGCGTATGCCCATAGAATGAAAGGAGAAGTTGTTTTGTTTATCACTTGTGATACTAACAACGATATCGTTTATTGGAAGTATATTGACAGAGCTTTTGTTGAGAGTCAAATTGCTAACTCGGAAAATATTCAACAGACTTACAGGTATTATTTTAAAGACAACGAAAATCTTACAGAAAATAATGTTGACTCGGTCATTGGTTTATGGGAAACATTATACCATGAGCAAATGTTATCATTAAAAGATGAAAAGTCAAAATTATTAGATTTTTTAGATATAAACCTGAAATCTTTTGAAGGAATAACGACTACATTTTATGGATTAAAAGAATCTCATATAGCTAGAAAAGAAACAGATCAATTATTTGATTGGATACAAGGCGATTTGACATCTAAAGATTGTCAATTAAAACTTCTGGTTGGAAATGCAGGAGTCGGGAAAACTGTTATCATTAAGGATTTACTGGATAAACTTACCGCAGCAGGAATTAAGTGTCTGACGATTAAGGCAGATTATTACAACATTACAGAAAATGAAACTTCTGATTTTTCTTTGGAGAGATTACACGCTTCACTGAATTTATTAGTATCTGAGCATAAGAGAGTTGTTTTTATTATAGACCAAATAGATGCATTATCCCAATATTTATCTAACGATAGAGATAAGCTAAATATACTCTTGAATGTAATTGCTGCATGGGAAAAGGAGTATAGCAAAGACATAAGAATAATAGTGTCTTGTAGGAAGTATGATTTAGAATATGACCCATCATTAAGTCAATTAAAAGAGCATAGCACTGCTATTGAGGTGAATAGATTGGATGATAAGGATGTTGAGTATGTTATTAACAAATTAGGTTCTGGTCTTTATTGTAAATTAACATCTCAAACAATTACGATACTAAAAACTGCCCAATATCTAGATGTCTTTTGTAGGTTATATGGCTCTGGCAATGTTAGAGAATACAATTATCAAAACTACATGGAGTTATATGATGGCTTGTGGTTGTCATTGATAAATTACGCAAACGAACATACGCCTTGTAGCAATTTGGAAGATGTCATGTTTGAAATTGCAAAGTCTGTTCAAGAAGCGGAAACTTTAACTCCAACATGGTTAATAACGGCAAGCAACAATAAAGCAACAAGATATTTAGCGAGCGAGAGTATAGTAAAATATAACAACAAAAGGATCTCTTTCTTTCATCAAACTTTCTACGATTATGTACTTGCAAGGTATTATGTATCAAATAAGAAGTCTTTTATTACTGAATTGAAAAAACGATTTCAAGGATTAGAAATACGTTCCTCAATTAAAATTTTCTTAGATTTTGAGAGGGAACATTCTGACTCTTTGTATAAAAAAGATATTAATACAATAATATTTTCTGATGATATTCGTTTACATCTGAAGCAACTGGCTCTTTCTATACTCTCATATAGTGATGCTATATATAAGTTCGAGATTGATATCATTAAGAAATTGCCCAAACTCAATCACCAATTATTTATTTATTTCCTTTCGACAACATCGAATCCTTTATGGTTCCCTACGATAAAGGACTTGATACAACCTTTTGCGGCTGGGCTTACCACCGAAAACGATTATTTTAATCCACTGCGAATTTTGTTTTCCAATTATGCCTCGAAATTTCCCGACGATATTTATGACATGGTAGATACTATAAAGGACATTTCTACTAAAGAGGAAATTACGATGTGGATATTGCGCAATCATAATGATTATTCGAATGAGAAAGTAAGAGATAGTTACATTAACTTAAAAGTAAAACCCAATTTCGATTTGGCAAGTTGTGTCATGGATGCAATTGATACCAATCTGAATTTTGCTTTGGAAGAGACAGAGGAACTTCTCATTAACTACTTTGTTAATAACAATAAGCATAAGTCGCATTACGATTACGAGTTGTTTGAACAGATATGTGAAAGATTCTACAAAGAATACCCGAAAGATTTTTTAGTGATAGCTTACGATTGTTTTGTACAAATAGTTTCCAAAACAAGAAAACAAAGCTATCAGTGGTATTCGACAAATGAAATTTTCAGTAACTATATGTCTGATTATGCAGAAAAGTTTTTTAACTGGTTAGGAGATCTCCTTACACAAAATATTGATGACCAAGATTTTGGTACCTCTATGGTGGAAAAATTATTATCTCTTGAGGAGGAATCTGCGTTTATTTTATCTTTCAAGGTAATTGCTGCAAAACCAACTCTATTTGACACATATATCAAGAATTTAGTTTCAAATGATGAAGAATTAGATAAGTTCATCGAATTTGGTGACGTTAGGTATTATTTCTTAGAAGCTCTATCTAAGTGGTATCTTTCTGTATCGCATGAAAAACAAGTAGAGTATCAGAGGGATATCTTGAAATATAGATCAAAAGGAGACTATATACATAACAATGATAGAAGATACACTGAACTTGTGTTACCTTATCTTGGCTGGCATAAGTGGCAGTTACTATGTTGTACCATTTTAGAATCAACATTAACGAAAGAAGCCAAACGGTGTAAACAAGAACTTTGTCGGCGTTTTAATGGTACATATACAAATGAAAAATTTGACTATCATGTAACAGCGGCATCCATTTGTGGAGGTATAACAACACAAGAGATTTATAACCATTTCTCTCCCGAGAATTGGCTATCCTCTTTTGGTAAATTAGATGAACGAAGGGCTTTTCGCAAAGGCAATTTTTCACCAATTAGTCTAAGAGCACATGCAGAAGCATTTACTAAATGTGTAGAGAATTCTCCAGAAAAGTATAAGAGATTTATCTTCTCTTTGCATGATAATCCAAACATCAAATCCATGTACCAAGAAGCTGGATTATTAGGATTGCTTTTAGGTGGGGCTGAAAAAAAAGAGTTAGTCTCATTGTTCCAAAGGTATATGGATGTGGACTATATAAAAAATAATGCATATACTTTTGAACAACTTGCCACGAACTATACAAAGGAAGAAAATTGCGTGATAGATGATTTGATACCGATACTTATACAAGCAATAAAACAACCATTACTTTTAAAAGATGAGCAAGAAGATTTGCACTGTAAAAGCTTAGCAGATATTGTACAACACAAATTGGGTGTTGCTATCAATAGTTTTCAAGGTCATGCATTGAATATCCTTATATCTATTTGTGCGTTATCCACCCGTCGTGCCCAGATCTATCATCTTTTAAACCTATTATATAAGGACTTAGCAATAGAATTGCGCTTAGAGGTTTTATACTACATATACTATAAGGAATATTATGATGAAGTGTTAACTGATAAATTATTCTCTGTATATTTATCTGGTAGTGGAGCCTATGGGCTAATGGTAAGAGCAGATGTAATACAGTCTCATTATTATTTTAAGACAGATTCCATGCGTGCATACATTTCTGATCTTATGAAAGATAATAGATGCCATGTTATTTTGGCTCAGATATTCTTTTATGGATTATATCATAAAGACATAAGGAATGTATGCAGGCAAAATCTAAATAAAATTTTATTGTTGAATAATGAGAAAGTAATAGCGATGATGGTAAGACTTTCCTTAAAAAATATTTCTGAACCTTGTTATAGGGAAACAGCAAATGATATTGTGCTATGTCACATTGCGGATAATAGAGAAGAGATTGTAAAATCATATGAATATCATATAGATAGCCTATCTGTAGAAGATTTCAATCTATTTAAAGAGATTACAAATAATTGGAACAATAAAACGCATCGGGAACGTCTTTCTCAGATTAAATATCTAGAAAAATGTGCTAGTATGCTACCATTAGATTGTTACCTGTATATAAAAGCGCATGACTTCTTGCATTCTGATGATTTTTACCTTAGAGAAAAAATTGTGAAACTTTTATTAGGTATATATAAACAAATGAAAAAAGAGGAAAATTTGAACGCAATGAACAAAATAATGGACTTGTTTGATGAATACATTATTTTACATTCTTTTATCGTAAATGATGCAATAGAAAAGTTAGGTGTATAATTAACTTACTATCTTTAGTTTGATGAATGGTACATCCGTGGTAAAAATATTAAATGATATAAGAATTTGACATGACCGACTTTGAAGAATATATCCGACAGAGCGAACCGCATAAACGAGAGAAAGGTTATGCGTGGCAGACTGCTATTGGTTTGCAGGCTGTTGATGGGCTGAAGACTTCAGACTATCTGCGTCAAACAGCTTGTCAACATATTGAGGGCGATATTACGATTGAAGAGGTGAAGCGGCTTGTCAATAGCTATTATGAGTCGATGACAGCCCGTAAGGACGTAGAAGACAGAACAGAGGAAGCAGATAAAGTTTCGGCTCGTATCACCGAATTGCTGTCCGAGCAGAGTTTTACATTCTCGCCATTAGAATATATTTCTATTCATCGCCGATTGTTTGAAGGCATCTACGAACACGCCGGTAAGATAAGAGATTACAATATTACTAAAAAAGAATGGGTACTGAATGGAGAAACTGTGCTGTATGCAGGTGCAGATAGTATTCGTGAGACGCTGGATTATGACTTTGCCCGTGAAAAGGAATACAATTATAGACACCATGACACAATGGAAGCCGTGAATCATATTACTCAATTTATTTCAGATCTTTGGCAAATTCACCCTTTCGGTGAGGGTAATACTCGTACAACGGCAGTCTTCACTATCAAGTATCTGCGCACATTTGGTTTTGACATCAGCAACGAAACTTTTGCTCACTATTCGTGGTACTTCCGCAATGCACTGGTTCGTGCCAACTATAACAATATGCCTAAAGGGATTTTTGCGACAACACAATATCTTGAAGCGTTCTTCCGTAACCTGATATTAGATGAACAGAATGAATTGAAGAATAGATACCTGCACGTGTCGGCAGAAAGTCAAAGTGCAACAGGTAATGACCCAAAGTGCAATATTTGCACTTTGAATTGCACTTTAGAAGAATTAGCAGTACTCAACTTTATTAAAGAGAAACCGAATGCAACGCAAAAAGAAATAGCTGTGCATATCGGAAAATCAGAACGAACGGTAAAGACGATGACCGTAAAATTATCTATACAAGGCATTCTTGAACGCAAGAACGGTCGGCGCAATGGCTATTGGGTTATAAAAAAATAGCAAAACGAACATCTAAATTCCCATCTATGGAAGCGCATAAAGAACAACATAAAAAATCTATTCGTTTTTTCAACGACCGTGAAGTACGTGCCGTATGGGACGACACACACAATAAGTGGTGGTTCTCTGTGCTGGACATCATTGCTGCAATTAACGAGCAAGACGATTATCAAAAGACAAGGAACTATTGGAAATATCTCAAAACTAAGTTGAAGAAGGAGAATAACGAACTGGTTAGTGCTACTAACCAGTTGAAGTTGCAAGCCCCAGATGGGAAACAACGATTGACAGATATGTTGGATGGAGAAGGGGTTGTTCTACTGGCAAAAGCAATACCCAATGTCAAGGCAATGGGATTTCTTGATTGGTTTACTTACAGCGATAATACCATTGATGGACAGAGTAAGAAGAAAGCCTACCAACTTTTTGAGAGTGGACTCTTGAAAACAGCAGAGCCTGGTAGTATCAAATGTCTGCAACAGATTCACGCTTATCTCTTTGGAGGACTGTACGACTTTGCTGGGCAAATTCGTACGAAGAATATATCCAAAGGAGGTTTTACTTTCGCTAATTGTATGCACTTCCCTGAAACCCTGCAAACAATAGAGCGAATGCCAGAAACTACTTTTGATGAGATAATGGACAAATATGTTGAAATGAATGTAGCACATCCATTTATGGAAGGTAATGGTCGTAGCACTCGCATTTGGCTCGACCTCATGCTGAAGCGTTCTCTCAAGCGGTGTGTAGATTGGAGTCAGATAGATAAAAACGAATATCTATCAGCAATGCGTGAGAGTGTTTCTGATAGTACACACATCAAAGCTTTGGTACTGCCTGCACTCACCACCAAGATTGATGACCGAGAAATGTTTATGAAGGGCATTGACTATTCATATTATTATGAACAAAAGGATTGATTTATAAGATGAAACATCATCCTATTTTTTGATGAAATTAATTATATTTACAACAAAATTAATATAGAAAAATATGGAATGGATATTTGAAGGAATCGGCACTAATATATTAGTTCTTATAGTTACATTTTTACTTGGTGGATTTACTGGCTACAAAATAGGAATCCACCAAAAGACTAATTTAAAACAAAGCGCAGGTGATAATGCCACACAAAGTCAAACAGGAATTATAAATAATTACTATGGAGATAAACAAAAGTGAGCAAACTGCTGGTGATAATTCTACGCAGGTACAAGCTGGGACTGTAAATAATTATTATAATACCACAAATATTGTTGGGATTGATGAAGAACGTGCCCGTACTATTTGTAAGGAAGAATATGCCATTGCAAAAGCTAATTGGACTCAAGAAGCCCAAGGTATTGCCCAAGAACGCGTAATAGCATTAGAGGACAAACTAATACCAAAGATGCAACAGCATGATGAAACCCTAAAAATCTTTGGGGATCCTGCTTTTCAATTTATTTTAAGAAAAGCGCAAATATCAGCTGCTTCAAGCGGAGAAGAAAGAGATTTAGATATGCTTTCTGAATTAATCGTTCATAGAGCAGAGCAAAATGGTAATAGAGAAAGAACATTAGGTATATCAAAAGCAATTGAGATCATAGATCAAATTCCAGAATCCAGTTTAATAGGGCTTTCAACCTTCTACGCTATACATAGATATGTGCCAGAATCCTTTGACATACATCAAGGATTAAAAACTCTTGATAATCTACATAAGAGTATCCTTAATGATATAGAATTGCCTATTGGTATACAATGGATAGAAAATTTGGATGTGCTCTCTGCTGTTCGAATCGCCCCTTCGGGAATACAATCTTTTAAGAAAATGGAAGAATTTCTATCTAATAAATTAGCATGTTTACCTATGGGAATTGAACGAAATTCACCAGAGTATAACGAAATGCTCTTGGAACTACATAAAGTTGGACTCTATGACTGCAAAGAGAAAATAGCAGAACTTTATGAGGATAATAGGGATAACAGAAATGCTCTGAAAATAGAAATGCCGTTATTTAAAGAGCATCCGTTAAGAGAAGGCTTCCTTATATGTGTGGTTCCTCCTAAATACTTTATAGATGATGGTAGCATTATTGTAAAAGTTAATGTAGACTCTAAAGAGTTTGATCTTCCCCTAAATGAGGAACAATATCTTGCATATAAGCATCTCTCAGAAATAACATACAAGGATGGTCGTAATGTTGAATCATTAAAATCAAATCTTATCAAAGAATGGAATAACTATGAAACCCTAAATAAAGTAATGGTATGGTGGAATCAATTACCATTATTTTTTGAAATAACACCGATTGGAGTTGCTATTGCAAATGCATATATTAGGACTAAATATCCTGCTATCCCAAGTATGTATTAAAAGATAAATCCATTATCTATGATATCTAAAAATTATACCACATGATAAGAGAAACTTTTTCCGATAAGTATAATGAGGAAGTGAGGATAGTTATTCGCGAGCTATTCAATATTTGCAAGCAGGCAATGAAGCATCCTGGAGATTTATTGGTATGTCAACAAAATGGCTTCATAGGCTTAGGTGCTCCTAGTTTAGGTCTTGGGATAACAGGATTAAACTATATGCAGCAACTTAATCAAATAGTTTATCCTGGAATTGGAAAAACGACAAATGATAATGAGTGCTTTGTAAATTCAAGATCTATTTCCTTTAATGGCACTACGGATTTTGAATAATCCATAGAAGAAGAAATGCATAGGTATCAATTGATTTGGGAAAATGGGTATTTTCTAAAGACACTGAAAGAAATCAGTCATCTTCTTAATGGTGAAAATTACGATTGGAAATTAGATATTGATAGCAAGACAAGAGCTACGAGAAGCAATTATATTAAAGACGCTATTCTTACCAAGTTCTCAACAGCTCCTAAATTTCAAAATTTGTTGGAAGAAGCATACAACAAAGATTTAAGGAATGCAATTGCACATACACAGTACAGATTAATTCAGGGAGGTATTGTTTTGACAAGCATCAAAGACGATAATCACCAACCATTTTATGGCATTACATTTGAGAAATGGGAAGAAATATATTCTAAGGCATGGTTCCTATTACGATATATTTTTAGTGGATTAAATGATATTATGGAACTCTATTATGTTCCACTTGCGAAAGAAAAAATCTCAGGTGGAATCCCTATTCTGATACCAAATGGTAAAAAATGGAGCGAAACTTATGTATACTATTTTGAAAGAGGAAACAGGTGGACTTTTCATAAATGAAATTACCTAACGCCTCCTTATAGATCCATATATGAAATAGATAACTTGAATAATACAGATTCGGACTAATAACCTCCAAGATGCTTTTTAATCAGTACTACTCAAATTGAGGAAACATTTTTGTACCATGCGAATATAAATCACTGATAATCAGCGTAAGATATATTTGAAGAAGTGAAGTAAGCGTATTGAATACTTACTATAGGCAATAGGGTGAGCCAAGTTTTTGGCTCACCCTATTTTTATGCATTGCATGGCGGTGAGGGGCATCTACAATCAAAGATAATAGTCACTATAAGCTTTTGGCTGTAATTATGTTGGGAGAGGGTTGCCCGATATCACTATTTTTAGGTATCTTTGGCATGGATAGGCAGTTGTGGCTTATCCAGTGATATTGAAATATTTCACAAAACATAAAATAATAGGAATATGCAGAAGTATATTTGCGAGCCATGTGGCTATATCTATGACCCAGAGCTGGGTGACGAAGATGGTGGAATTGCACCAGGTACTCCATTTGAGGACATTCCTGAGGATTGGGTTTGCCCCGTTTGTGGTGCAGAGAAGAGCGACTTCGCTCCTTACAACGAATAAGACTAACCCCCTGATAGGGTAGAAATTAATTGCTGAACAGCTACATGGTTTATCTATGTGGCTGTTCGCTATTTAGAATGCCACGACAGTCACAATATTAGAAGGACAATGGTTTAATAATGTGGCGTAAAATGGGTATATTTGTAACTGCGGAAATTATTTACGTTTTAATTATATAAGTATTTGACTTTATGAAAATCAAGAATCTTCTGCTGAGCACACTCTTTGCAGCACTTGTAGTGCTGATGTCGTCGTGTGCAGGCAAGTTAAAGCCACTGGATGCTAGGCAAGTATCAGTTGATCCTCAGCCACTTGTGCTAATTGGCGGTGAGGTGCCAGCAACCATTAACATCAACTTCCCAGCTAAGTGGTTCAATAAGAATGCCGAGGTGAGGGTAACGCCAGTGCTTAAGTATGCTGGTGGTGAAGTGTGGGGAACCACTTATAACTTCCAAGGCGAGAAGGTACGTGGAAATGCCACCACTATCCCTTATGGTATGCCAAAGAGTGTGACCATCCACTCCAACTTTAAGTACAAGCCAGAGATGGCAAAGAGTGATCTCATCCTGATCTTCTCTGCACGCATTCGTGGCAAGGAGGTACAGCTTCCAGATGTTAAGATCGGCGAGGGTGTTGTGGCTACTGAGGCTCTTGCTAGTGCGGCCTTTACCACTCCTGCGATTGCGCCCGACGCTTTCCAGAGAATTATCAAGGAGAAGTACGATGCTGATATCCACTTCCTTATCCAGCAAGCGAATGTGCGTAGCACTGAGCTCAACTCTGCCGATGTGCGTGAGTGGAAAGGGATTGTGGAGAGTGCCAATATCACTCCCAACCAAAATGTAGATGTAGAGATTCAGGCCTATGCTTCACCAGATGGTGGTCGCGAGCTCAATGAGAAGCTCTCGGCACAGCGTGAGCGTAACACCACTGCTACCATTGGGCGAGACCTCAAGCGTGCCAAGGTAGAAGTGCCTATGTCAGCACACTATACAGCTCAGGACTGGGAAGGTTTCCAGAAGCTAGTGGAGCAGTCCAATATTCAAGATAAGGAGCTGATCCTATCTGTCCTCTCAATGTACAAGGATCCTGAGACTCGTGAGCGCGAGATTAAGAATATCTCTTCTGTCTTTAGTCAGTTGGCCGATGAGATTTTGCCACAGCTCCGTCGTTCTCGTCTGATTGCCAATATCGAGATCATCGGTAAGAGCAACGAGGAGATCGCAGCACTTTCAAAGAGTGAGCCAAGCAAGCTGAATGTAGAGGAGCTCCTTTACTCTGCGACTCTAACGAATGACAAGGCAGAGCAACGTAGGATCTACAATCAGGCGGTGGCTCAATTCCCAGCCGATGCACGTGCCTACAATAACCTTGGCGTGCTAGCCTATGAGAATGGCGATTACGCTACAGCAAGTAGCTACTTCCAAAAGGCTGCAACCAAGTCTCAGCTCCCTGAGGTGAAGATGAATCAAGGGCTACTGCAGCTACTAGATGGCAACCTCGAGGAGGGTGAGACCCTGATCGGGCAGGCTACTAATGTGCCTGAGCTAGGTGAGGCTCTTGGGCTGATCTATATACAGAAGGGTAAATATGCTGAGGCTGCCAAGGCACTTTATGATGTAGCAACCAATAATGGTGTATTGGCTCAGATCCTTAATAAGGACTACAATCGTGCCAATCAGCTACTCAACCAGATCGTAGCTAAGGATGCTACCACATACTACCTACAAGCATTGATGGGGGCTCGTACCTCTCAGACCGATGTGATGACTGAGGGTATACGTCAGGCAGTACGCCTACAGCCAAGTATGGCTACTAAGTTCCTCAACGATAGAGAGTTTGCCCGCTATGCTAGCCAGAGCTACTTCCAGAGTGCACTGAAGTAAGCACTTCTCTTTATCAAATAACAAAGCTAGCCAGCTCCCCATATATGGAG
>UMJJ01018029.1_pt1 | contig 21846 bp, 23 predicted proteins | sample 1966051 | NCBI WGS metagenome assembly UMJJ01 (sample SAMEA4836147, study PRJEB28245) | human gut metagenome | biome: gut microbiome; material: fecal sample | place: Denmark | collected 2008
AAGCGACGTACGCTCCGGATCACTAGCAGAAGAGATGCGATCCGTACCGCCTGTACGATGGCGATGCCTAGCGATGTGATTCTCATTGCTGGTAAGGGGCACGAGACCTATCAGGAGGTGAATGGCGTCCGCCACCACTTTAGCGATATTGAGGAGGTAGAGAAGATTATCGAAGGAGAGAAAGGAGGAGCTACTCACTGATGCTTTACTACCTATTTGAGTCGCTCAATGCACAAGGTGTCCCAGGAATGGGTGCCTTTACCTATATTTCTACCCGTGCGGCACTTGCCCTTATCGTTAGTCTTCTGATTAGCACTTTGATCGGAAGTAAGATCATCGATTGGTTACGGAGTAAGCAGATGTCGGATGCCATTCGTCCCCTTGATATTGAGGGGCAGATGGCAAAGGTTGGGACCCCCACTATGGGTGGTATCATCATCATCATTGCCATTATTATCCCCACACTGCTTTTCAACAAACTCAATAATCTCTACATCATCTTGATGCTAGTCACCACAGTATGGCTGGGAGCCCTTGGCTTTGCTGATGACTATGTAAAGGTGTTTAAGAAGAATAAAGAGGGTATCCACGGCCGTTACAAGCTCATAGCTCAACTAGGACTGGGGGTGTTGGTGGCTCTGGTACTGATGACTAGTCCAGCGGTGGTGATTAAGGAAAACGTAGCCACCGAGACGGTCAATAAGGAGCTAGTGGTGAAGCACTCCGAAGTGGAGACAAAAAGCACCAAGACCACGATTCCCTTTGTGAAGAATAACAACCTAGACTATAGCGACCTAGCCAAGAATCTTGGGCTGAAGCAGAATGCCAAACTCTTTACCCTGATACTCGTGACGCTCATCTTTGTATTCATCGTGATGGGTGTCTCCAATGCAGCCAACCTCACTGATGGACTAGATGGCTTAGCTGCTGGCTCCTCGGCGATTATCGGAGTAGCGCTCGGGATATTTGCCTACGTCAGTTCGCACATAGAGATGGCGAGCTACCTCAATATTATGTTTATCCCTGGAGCGGAGGAGCTGGTGGTCTATGCTGCTTCATTTATCGGTGCCACCGTTGGTTTCCTATGGTACAACTCCTACCCCGCACAGGTCTTTATGGGCGATACTGGTAGCCTTACCCTCGGCGGAATTATAGCAGTATATGCGATCATCATTCGTAAGGAGTTGCTCCTTCCTATCCTTTGTGGAGTATTTATGGTAGAGGCGCTTTCGGTGATTATCCAAACCGCCTACTTTAAGTACACAAAGCGAAAGACTGGTACCGGCCGAAGGGTATTCAAGATGAGCCCACTGCACCACCATTTCCAGAAACCAGCTGGAGTGATCGACGCAGTGATCCAAAAGCCTACTCGACCTATTGCTGAGGCAAAGATTACGGTTCGTTTTTGGTTGATCGGGATTCTCCTTGCAGTGCTCACCATTGTGACGCTCAAACTTAGATAAGTCATCATTATTATGAAGTGCAATTTACTTGTTTTGGGTGCTGGAGAGAGTGGCGTGAGTGCTGCCCTTTTGGCACAAGAAAAGGGGTATCGACCCTTTGTGTCGGACTCAGGTACCATTCGCCCAGAGATGAAAGCGGTGTTGACAAAGGCGGCAGTTCCCTATGAGGAGGGCGGGCATCAACTCCCCTATCTGAAGGATACAGAAGAGGTGATTAAGAGCCCTGGTATTCCCGATAGTGCTGAGGTGGTTCGCCGTTGTGAAGCACTTGGGTTACCGATCCTCTCGGAGATTGAGTTTGCTGCTCGTTACACTACCCCCAAGCAGTTAATCTCTATCACTGGTAGCAATGGCAAAACCACCACTACTACGCTGATTGACCTTGCCCTACGTGCTGCAGGAGTGCAGAGTGTAGCGTGTGGCAATATCGGAGATTCCTTGGCTCGGGAGGTGATGGAGGGGGGTGCCGACGTTTATACTATGGAGCTGAGTAGCTTTCAGCTAGATCATATGTACCGCACCCATAGCCATATTGCCCTTTTACTTAATATCACACCCGACCACCTCGATAGGTACGACCACCAATTGATCAATTATGCTCGTGCCAAGTGGAGAGTGTTTCAAAATCAAGGAGCAGGTGACTATGCCATCATCAATGCAGATGACCCGCATATTGCAGAGCTTCAGCAAGAGGCTCCTTTGCAGGCAGAGTTTGTCAAGACCTTTTCTACCCGCAATCCCAAAGCTTCTGCCTACTTTGATGGTCAATTAATTCACTTCAAGGGGGGTGTCACTTACGACTACACCCAGTTCCTCCTCAAGGGTCAGCACAATGCCGAGAATATTATGGCAGTGGGGCTAGCACTTCAGGCCTATGGCGTGGATATTGATCGGCAGGAGGTTCGGAAATGCCTATCCACTTTCGGAGGTGTTCGCCACCGCACTCAGCTGGTTGGTACGTGGCATGGAGTTACCTTTATCAATGACTCCAAAGGTACCAACCTCGATGCTACAGCCCACGCTCTTGGTGCGATGCCCGATGCCAAGACGGTGCTTCTGCTCGGAGGTACGGATAAGGGTAACGACTACTCGCTTATTTTCGACCTTGTGAAGGCAAAGGCGAAGGCACTTATTTTCCTTACCCTAGATACCGATAAACTGCATCGTAGTTTTGATTGCCTCGCACTTCCCACCACCGTGGCACATAGTATGGCGGAGGCATTTGAGCAGATAACAGCACTGGATTTGTCTGAGGGCGATGTAGTGTTGCTCTCTCCTGCGTGTGCCAGTTTTGACCTGTTCAAGAACTATGAAGATCGAGGCGATCAATTTATTGATGCCTTTGAAGCTTTATCATAATGGCACCCTTTATTTTGCTATTTTGCTGATAATAGGTACATTTGCAACGAAAGAGGTAGGTAATTAATGCTAATTTATAGGAGGAAAGATAATGATTGAACAGATTGGAACCAATGCAGGGCTCGTATGGCATGCCCTGAGTGATAGTAAGAAGCCATTGACCGTAAAGGAGATCCAAAAGAAAGCTGGTATACGCACCCAAGATGAAGTGCGCTTTGCACTCGGGTGGCTAGCCAAGGAGGGCAAGGTAACCTTTGATGGTTGCGATAAAGATTGCAAAATCTCTCTCCGCTAGGCTTTAGAAGTTTACTGGATATAGTGAGAGCCGATACTAGGCACCCTCTTCATTAGGGTACCTAGTATCGGCTCTCTGTTTTTACTCAAAGGGGCAAAAAACACTCACGTGCAAGAGACCCGAGAGTGAATTGCGAAAGTATCGGAGTCAGCTAGTCTTTGTGCAATGAGAAATGGGAGTGAAACTGCGATCGGAGCTTGATGAAAGTTGAGTTGCAACTAAGCGTTTGCTTTGTTGCAACTCGTCATTTGCTTAGTTGCATCTAAACTTTTGCTTAGTTGCAACTCAGTTTTTGCCTCTAGAATAAGATAAAAAGAAAAGGTGCTAAAGCGTTGAGATCAACACTTTAACACCTAATCTGCGGTATGGACGGGACTCGAAAGCCCTTGCTACCTTGTTGATTTTCTTACCTTTACAATTTGCCTATAATGTATTGTAGCCAAATTGTAGCCAATAAGCCTATATTTCTACACCTCCAGCGAGGTTTCTCTCTTCACGTGACAAAGCTACAGAAAAAATCGCATATCGGAGCGATTAATGCGACTATTTTTCTTTAAAGCGGTAGACCTTGAGAAACGGTCTAAAGGATGTGCTATGCTCGCACATCACAGTTCAACTAAAGTTTTCACTAAGATTTGCTTCGCTTCGCGACTCGCAAAAAGGCATTATTCTTCAAATCCTGCCTTACTGCTCTTTGTCGCTCAATACTCAAGGTGACTAACTAATTCCAAGCTCATAAGACCTGTTCAGGCACAAGTGCTTTACACAAGTCTTTTTTCGCAAACATAGCTACGCAAAGAGATGGATCACTACGTTATCTCATTGCTAACGCTATGTGACACATTATATTTTAACAGTAGGGAAGAAAAGATTGAGGCGAAAACTGCTCGGTAATCATAGGAAACAAAGAATGCTTCCACTCTAAAATGAAGCAAATTCTTTTCCCTATTGTTTGGAAAATCAAATAATTGTACGTATGTTTGTACATAGTAATGTACAACTAAACACTTTAAGATTATGGCAATTCAATTAATTTCATCTTCCGAGTTTAGGAATAATCAACGGTACTACCTCGATAAAGCAAAGGAAGAGGGCGTGGTTTATATCTCGCAAAGAAATGAGGGAATATTCTCTTTAAGACCAACCTCTGAAATAGAGTTTTATTACTCTAACCCAATGGTTCAAGAGGACTTAAAGCAAGCTCTAAGTGAGGTAAAGGAGGGCAAAACGCACACGATGAAAGAGGGAGAAAATTTAGAGCAGTTTCTAACTCGTATGACAGAAGAAGGCAATGTTTGAAATTCAATACACAACTATTGCGTTAAAGCACATCGCCAAACTTCAAAAAAGTGGGTCACCGTCTTTTAAGAAACTAGTCAAAATTATCGATGAGCTTAAACTCCACCCTAGGTCAGGGTTAGGAAGACCAGAGCAGTTGAAATATATGGAAACGGAAGTTTGGTCACGAGAAATTGATAAGAAAAATCGTATTACATACTCGATTGATGATGAAAAGGTTATTGTCGAAGTATTGACTGCTCTCGGACACTATGATGATAAGTAACAGTAGGGAAAAGAAAGATTGTAGGAGTGGGGATTTACTTCACTCCTTTTCTTTGTCTCATAAAACGGTCGTTTATTTATACTTCAAATTGAGGGTAGAACAGTAGGGAAAAAAGTAGCCTGCTTTTCATTTCCCTTAAGTTTATTATATTTGATGAGTATTTGAGACTTAGATAATGAATGTATGGCAAAAATAGGTTATGCTAGGGTGTCGACCAAGGAACAAAATCTTGATATGCAAATTGACGCACTTACTGGTGCAGGTTGTGAGCTAATATTCTCAGAAAGCATTTCATCAGGGAAGGAGCGTCAGGAGTTACAAAAGGCATTGGATTGTCTCAGAGTAGGTGATGTCTTGGTCGTTTGGAAGCTTGATAGATTAGCACGCTCATTAAAAGAGTTAGTCTTGATGATAAGCTCACTAAATGATAAGGGGATAGAGTTTAGGTCTATTTCAGATGGGATTGATACTACATCATCTCTTGGAAAGTGTCAGTTGGGGATATTTGCTTCTTTGGCTCAATATGAGCGTGACATAATTAGGGAGAGAACGAGGGCAGGACTTGAAGCAGCCAAAAGAAGAGGGCGCAAAGGTGGTCGACCAAAAGGTCTATCTGCTGAGTCAAAGCGAAAAGCAAAGCTGGCACTTAAACTCTATGAAGACCCAACGATAGAGGTTGATGATATATGCAATGCTTGTAATATTAGCAAGGCTACCTTATATCGCTATTTAGAGGTGTTTAGAGCAAAGAAAAGGCGAAGCTGAAGCCTCACCTTTTTCTCCCTACTGTTCTTGATTTAATGAGTAATAATTAAAAGTCGCTGATAGTTGTAGAATAAACTTTACTTGTGATGACAGTTCCTTTTTCAGTCACTTCTTTCTCTGCTTTGACAACCTTGTCGTTAGATAGTAAATTCCAAGTGTAGGAGACTTCTACTTCTTTGCCGTCTAGTGATGTAACAAGTACATTTGATGTAAGTATATATCCTAAGGCACTTATTGTATAAGTTTTTGTCCCTTCGTGAGCAACCTCCTTGATGATGGATGTTTTATTTTCGTTCACCCCATTGAAGTATATATCTCCCATTCCAATGGCGGCTGTGAATTGAACAGTCACAGGTGCTGATGACGTGATACTAAAGCGGTGTGCTATGTGCGTTTTCTGTATGCTTGGATCATCGGGAGTATTCTCATTCCCACTCCTGCAAGAGGAGAACAATAGCACAGTAAGAGCTGTGATGATAAATAGAGCTACTTTCTTCATATTGGTTTTCTTTAGTGAATAAAACGCTTAGTTGATTTGTTATATCGGAAGTTTCTAATCTTATTGACTATCCACTTAATGACCTTATAAATAACCCATATTGTGCAAACAACACACAATATGAAATAGGCTACTCTTAAAATGGGGAAGTGTGACCAAATATAATCATAAGCATATATGCCTAATATGAATAAGGCAAATAATACTGTGCCTAGAGGATTGGGTTCGTCATAGATGTACATACTTCGTGAAGCTTATGTGTTACCAGTTTACTATGTACAAATATACCAATTTATTGGCACATATTAATGTAATTGCTGTATGTTTTTAATGTGCATTTTGCCATTTGGTTGATATGGTTATATGTCATTTGGATATTTATCGCCGTACTGTTGTAGGGTTGTTTTATGTGCTTGTACTTTGGTATAAAAGGTAAATATATACATTTGTATTATCTGTTATTATTGATATTATGTAGTTTGTGATATTAATTGTAATTGCAAATTCTTCCAATATGGTATTAGTGGCTTTTTGGTGAATAAAATATTTGTGCAATTTAGTCGTAAGTGTATTGTTATTTTTTGGTTTTATTGCTGTGGTTGCTCTTTGGTAATTGATTGGTAATCAGTTTGGTATAATCATATTTTCGCCATTTTCTTTGGCTGTTTTTTTCCCTTTAGTTAGCTTTGCGGTTGGAGAGTGCAAGTAGTGTTTTTGTACGTACAAAAACCACTTGCCTACTTCAGGAAGTAGGAGACTAATTTACCTCGCAACTCGGTAAAAAATGAGCAAAACAAATACATTAGGGAAAACAAAGCGTGTGTATGTTCGTGTCTCAGACGAAGAGCATACAATGATAAAGAATAAGTCTATTAACTATCCATCTATTTCATCTCTGATGATAGATGCCGTCAAGGCATTTAATGTCAAGCAAGGACGAAATAGATTAGATATTCTGATAGACTTTTCCAACTACGCACAAAGCATTGAAGCTGAAATGTCTAGGGTAGGTAATAACCTAAATCAAATTACCCACGAAATTCATCTCTACAAATATGGTGGCTGTGATTTGCCTAGCGTATCAGAACTAGAAGAAGTTCTGAAAGAAAATTTGGAATTGAACAGTCGTATTTTAAGAGAGATACGAAGAATCGGTAACAAAAACTCGCAGGTTTAATGGAGGTGTCTTTTTTGTCGTCAACAGGTAGTTTCGGTGGTGTAGACTATAATCTCTCAAAGGTATATAATAATGCTGGCGAGTTGCTAGAGGCCACTAACTTTGATGGATTACAGCACATTTCTAACCCTACTATTAGTGATTATACCAACTATCTTAAAGCCTGGAGTGAACGTAATAGCCGTATAAAGAATAGCCAATTACACGTTGCTATCTCTTGCAAAGGAAGAGAAAAGAGCAAGGAGGAGTTATTTGCAGTAGCTAAAGAGTGGTTGAGACAAATGGGATACGAGGGCAATCCTGCACTATTTGTATTTCATCACGATACAGATAATAACCACATTCACATCATCACTTCAAGAGTAAACAGAGAGGGAAAGAAAATATCAGATAGTAATGAACGGTGGAGAGGTAGAGCCACCTTAAAGAAGCTTGAGGGATTAAGGTTGTCTGATAAGGAACAAGCTAGCAAGGACATACAAGACGCACTAAAATACAAGGTGGCTAATGTGAAGCAATTCGCATTAGTACTTGAAGCACGTAAGTACAAAGTTACAGAGTTGCCAAGTGGTGATTTGGTTATTCGGAAGTATGGGCGAGAAGTAGGTCGTATAAATTTGGAGACAATATCCAAGACGATAGAAAGGCACAAAGAAAGAACAAACCAAAGGGATAAACAAATCAAAGCAATACTCTACAAGTACAAAGACAAAATGTCACTTACAGAACTAAAAGGTTTGCTACGGAATTCTTTCGGTATTGAGCTAGTGATGTTTGGCAAAAAGGATAAGCCTTATGGGTATGCTATCATAGACCACAAAGATAAGGTTGTGTACAAAGGTGGTGATATAATGTCCTTAAAAGAATTAACTACAAAAGCTCAGAGTAAGTCGGAGCCTTCTATTGATAGGGCAGAGAACTTAATTAGGTTAGTACTTGAAGCTGGTAAACCAACAACTCAGGAGGTAAATAAACAGTTGAATAGATATGGTTTTAGCATTCAGAAAGATACTGTAAAGTATTACGGAAAAGAAGTGGGTAATCTTAGCACAGAGCTAAAAGATTTGCTGAGATACAATAATCGGCTATCACGCACTCGACATATCAAGTCGAGTGACCCATTAGCACTCGATGCTTTGGCCAATCATTTCAATTTAGATAGAGCGGACTTATTTCTATCTACAGAAGAGAATTTTCCTACTAATAGAGGTTATCATTCGTTGCAAGAACTATATGATAAGTCATATACCTCAGGAGACCTTTTTTATTCCCTTAAGTTGAATGATGCTTTTTTGATAAATGACCAAGGTAGGACATATATCGTGCAAAAAGATAGCGGAGCAATAGCTGAGATAGACACTAGTAGTCCTGAACAATCGCTTGTGGTGAATCAAAGCGAAGAACAATTTGTTGATAGTCCAAGCATACAAGTACAAGATATGGTAGCTGTTGTTTTACCAGATGGTAACGAGCAAGGTGTGGGAGGAGGAAACAATGAGCCGAAAAAACGTAAAAAAAGGCGATAACAAATTTGTTACCGCCCTTTCTCTAAAAGTCAAAATAGGCTTACCAGCTAGATATGATATTCTCAGCTATAGTCTTTTTTGCGACAGTAGAATAGTAAATATCGGGTGCTAATAACCTAGGCAAGTCTTTAAAGCTTAATGAGTATATCGAAAATATGAAGTTGTAGAGCTGCCAATGGATATTTTGTAGCCTATAGACAACTTGCCCAGTTATCATTAGTCTTTCAGCTGAGTTGAGCAGCACCTTTTTGTTGAGGGTAAGACCTGTTACATAGCTATATAAAGAGGTCATTTCAACGGTAATCTTTTTTATTTGCTGTGTCCCAACAGCAGTCGTTACTAGACCTTGAGGGTTTTCTGCTATTGCCTTTCTGAGTTCCCCGCATAGTTTACCTATCTGTACTGTAAGCTCATATGACTTTTTAATATCGTGGGCATTCTCTACAAAGGCAGAAACATTTGAGAGGTAATTATACGTCTTCTTTTGAAGTTCTCTAATCTTATCCAACTCCACATTAATAAATGTTTGAGCCCTTTGTATTGCATTTTGCTCGACCTTTATATTGTCCAGCTTTTGTTGCTCTCCTTGAGATGCTACAGTTATTGCTCCTGCTACAAAAGGGTCTGCCTGTACTTGAGCTTGTGCTTGACAACAGAGCAATCCTATTACGTATAACGTACAGATCTTAATGATTAGCGATTTCATATATTCTCTTGTCTTCTTTTGATTTTTCTACATTTTCTCTTAAGTAACTGATGATATCCACAGGTGTATTAACTCCGTAGATATTCAGTGTAGGCATTGTTCGGTCAGTTGTAAAGACTATGACCTTTTTAAGGCCTAATATTCGTTGCAATAAGCTTTGTTCCTCCTTATAGTCGTTTACTCTATATAGTTCCATATAGTCGGTCTTAATAGAAAAAACTCCTCTCTTGTAGATTATTTGGCTATCATTTATTATCCAAGTGGTATGTTTAATCTTAAACAACTCAAATGTTAAATATAAAATGAGTAATAGCCCCAATCCATACATTAGTTGTCTCCCATATGAATCTGATAGATAAGAGTTGATAATTGGCATTGATATAGCAAGCAGTATTATTGGAAGCTGCCTTGCCAGTATGCATCGCAACCTCGGCTTGATCACAATGCTACTATCTTCGCATGGTGTATTTGCTAGCCGTTTCTGTTTCAAGTTGTAGCTGTTCATTCCAGTCTTTTACATTTCCCTTTGGTTTAAGTATACTGAGTTCATCGTTGTTTGTCCTCAATCCTGAGAGTTTTTGGAATGCCGACAATGAAACCTCCTCATTGGTAAGTGAGAAGTTTTTGTCGTCAATGGAGAAGTCAATATGTCCTTTATCACTATCTAGTCCAATATTCACTTTCTTGTCTAGCATTAAAGCAAAAGCTCTAATGTCGTATATCTTACCATATAAGTCATCATCAAATAATAGTACAGGCTTAGATGCTGTGTAGTAGTTGGTCAAATTCTTGAATTGTTGATCGGAAAAAGACCCCCCAAAGGACACAAATACAGATGACATCAGAGGTAGTCGATTACGGTGGATTTGATAGAAAGCTATTGCGTCAAAGGCACTTTCTGCAATGAAGATATTTTTAGCTTCTTGTTTGGATTGAGTGAAGTCTGCTATCCACATTCCATTCGTAGAATCAGTGCCTGAAGCTTTGGACTTAAAACCACCTATACCCCTGATCTCATATCCAACACACTTCTTGTCTCCTGGCAATCTATATGGAAACCCCAAATTCACAAAGTTGTTTTTAGCGTTCTTATCCTTTATGAGTTGTATGTGCTGTGAAAACATCATACTAGTTTGTCGATCAATACCTCTTGAAGCAAAGATGCGGTCTCTGATATAGCTGTTGTCTACCTTTTCCCACCTATTTTCATCAAAAGGTTTAGGGGTAAACAGTGCCTGATATTGTGATTGCTGTACAGGTGGAGTATATACTGAGTTGGCGAAGTTATGTAGTACTGTATTAACTCTGTCAATATCATTGTACCCACTTACATTAAATCTCTCTATTTGCTCACGTACGAAAGATATTACATCACCACCTTTCGTTGATGATCTACGCCAAAAGCCTTGTGTGCTGTTGTTTGTTGGATTTGTAATATATATACGATCGACCTCATCTTTACCAGCGGATAAGACATAGGAGGGATATTTTACCCCCTTTGACTTATCCAACTGATACCCTAAGTATGTAGCCACATCAATAATGGATACTTTAGATTTTAATTCTTGGAAAGTTAGATTGCTCATAGACTTCTTTTCATTTGTTGACTCTCTGAGAGTGCGTCCTTAATGGCTTGAGACTTTTCTTCTGCTTGTGCGAAGTTTTTATCTTCTATAGATGATTGATAGTCTTTGTAAAAGCCTTCAATATCATATTTGTCTAAAAAAGAGTCACGCTCAAGATTGACACCCCCCATTTCCCATATGTCATTAACTCCTTGCGCTCCGTGGATTTGCACGTACGCTTTCTTATCAGCGTCAGGACTATTGGGCTTCGGAACATAGTTAAACTCTTTGGTGGCTTTAAGGTCTTTAAACCCCATTTGAACGGAACTCTTACTGTTAAGATCTAGCTTTGCTTCGTAGTACTGCTTTGTTGCTTCGTCATATCCAGTAACAATGTTCCCATTTCTCAGGTCATCAAGCTCTTTTATAGAGAGCTGAACACCATTAATGCGAGAGTTTAGACGCACTTCATTTACAGGGATAGAACGTAGCTGGTTGGTCGTGTCATCTACAAAATAATACTTTTCTACCTGCTTGCCCTCTACAACACCAGTCTTTCTAATGGTTTCTCCAGCAGCTAATCTTTTGGCTTCATCGTTAGTGAACTGACGATCCTTGAGAAGCCTATCCAAAGTTCTAGTCTTATTAAGAATGTACATTATTGCAATTCCAAACACAGGGCTTAAAATAATACTGGATGCTAATAACAGAGCCATCTTTTGAACTCGCATTGAAACAAATAATTTGTTGTCATTTAGCTTGTCAAAGGAAATTTTATTTGCTTCTAAAAAGTCTCTGTTTTGCTTGTTGTCCTCCATCGCGTAGCCCTCTTGCAATCGAGCTACACCCTTATATCTAAGCTGATTTGTAGGAAGAACTTCATACTCCACATCTTCAGCTTCAAGCTTTGCCCTGTTTTCTGCCTTATCAGGCATTGTTTGCACAATAGGTAGCTTTCTATATAGTCCATCGTGAAGAACTAGCTCTCTCGACATATTAGTCTCAAGATAATCTCCTGACTGCTCAAGTGCACTCATCTTCTCAGCTACAGGTACATGCGGAGCAATATTGAACTGGAGCTTGTTTTGAATAAAATCTTTCAGCTGAGTTCTAATATTGTCTTCTATCTCTAGCTTCTCTTTGAGTAGAGACTGTTCTTGGATAGGGTCACTGTTCCTTACTAATCTTCCCAATATTTCCTCCCTACGCTTTATGGCATTTGAAATATCTTCAGGTACACTTATGTTTCTCTTTTCAAGAGATTTTAGTGTCATATTCTCTTCGTGTGCATAAAGCTCAGCGTATGGGATTATTTCACTTCTAATTGTTGTTCCTTCCATAGTTTCTATCCCTTTTGTAGTGCTATTATCTATTATTTTATCTTCTGTATTTTGATGCTCGATATTAAGGCGGTTAGATTCTATCTTTTCAATAACCATATCTGTAGCTTGTACAACGTCAGACAATACTTCATTCAAGTATTCTGGATCCTTACTCAAAGAGGTAAGCCACCCCTTGAGATAACTAGCGTTGTCATCCATAATAGTTTTTGAAACATTGTATTGTTGGCCAACTATGGCTGCTGAAAGCTCTGCAACTAGTTCTTCTTTAGCATATCCAGGAGTGCCAAAAGAGTTAACGATATCTCTATTAAGTCGGCTTGAATGTCCTGTAGAGTGTGACATCTCGTGTAGCATTGTTGAATAGAAAAGGTCATCACTCTTGAAGAACTCTCTCTTTGGCAAGTGAATTTCATCTTTGCTAGGGCTATAAAATGCTTTGCTAATTTGATCAAGATAGACAGGAGTAAGCCATCCATTTTCCTTTGATAAGGTTAGCAAAGGATTTTTGGATTCTAGCGTCTCCCTCTTTTCTATCTCAAATTGATTTTTCAGCTTTTCGTATAGCTCTGGTCGCACTTCTTTTATGTTGGTTTGGTCTACATTGAAAACACTATAGTGCTTCATTAGAAAAGCTGTGCGGTAGTTTTCTTTTTCTATATCGGAAAGCTGATCGTACTTTTCGTATGATATGCTTTTATTGGTTCCCTTGTGGTAAGCAACCCTTGAGCCATACTGTACAGGGAGAGACTTTTCCCCAGAAAGTATGCTCAGACCCTCTTTTTTTGCTCTTAAAAAGGTCATATATACGGGAACTTCCCTATTGCTATCAGCGAGTGATAGAAACAGGTTGTTAATGCCTTGGTATGGTTTGCCGTCAAGGTTTTTTGGCTGTAGCCCAACATTTTCAAACCAAGGCTTTTCCCAGTTACCCTCAATAGTCTTGATTCTTTCAATAAGAGCGTTGGTTAAACTCTCAGCAAACTTGCTATCTAGTTTCATTGCCTTATACTTATGATTGTATAATATCTTGCTCAACTCTCTCTAAGAAGCGTATTGCACTCTCTTCTGATACTTCTAGCTTTTCTTCTTTCAGGAAAGCTAGAAACTCATCTGCATAGGCTTCTTGTACGTGATCTAATGCTGTAAGCATTTCATTTCCTTTTTGCATAACGGTTGGTCTTATTTTATTTTCTGTCCTAATACTCTTTTCCAAAAATGCTAGTAATGGGAGTGGATTACATCTACTTCCTTTATATTTTAGTTCTATATGTAAATGCGGGCCAGTAGATCTGCCTGTACTTCCTGATACAGCAACTACTTCACCAGCAGAAACGTTAGCTCCCTTTTCCACTAGAGTATATTCAAGGTGTGCATATGTGATTTCAAAAGGTGGGTGTGAAAGGACAAGGTAATGACCTAGTCCTTTCTTTTGATATCCTATTTTTTTAACCTTCCCATTGAACATTGCTATGACTTTGGCATTGTCACATCGTAAGTCAATACCTCTGTGAAATCTTTTCTTCCCAGTGAAAGGATCTACTCTATAACCATAGGGAGAAGTAATAAACATTGGCTCGCAAATGGGCAATGATGCCTCTAGGCTAGTTCTTTTATTACTTTTAATCCTTGATAAGCTTAGTTTTTCCTCGCTCTCTTTGGTAGTATATGGTGCCTTGTCTGTATCCACATTCTTCTTTGTGGCTACAGACTCTCTTGGTCTGATAGTATAGAATTGTGCATTAGCCGTTTGGAAAAACAGCATAAGGGATATAATAACTATCTTTATCACTGTAGTTGAATTTTCTTGCATATCTCTTCCACCTCTAATATTACACGCTCAAAATTCTTTGATAGGAGTTCTTCCTTTTCATCATCGCTTCCGAAGTTATATATCATTGGTAGCTTTTCGGGGTAGTTAGCTTCTTCTTCTCTAATTTCTCCCATATCAAAGTTGGTCTTAGCGTAGAATTTCGTAGTCTGAAATTCATCAGATTCTTGGATATTTATAGAGCCATCTTTGCCTGTTTTAGTGGCTATAAAGTCTCTCGCTATTTGACCGCACAAGAAACCAGTTGGCATATCAGCAATTTTTGAAGCTGGAACTAAGTCGCCCATTTCCTCATTAAGACTTATACTTGTCTTATGGTGGTCTACTGATAGTCCTTTCTTTATTTGCTTTACTTTACCGAATATGCTCGATGATAGCCAGTCAAGAGTTTCTTTGCTCCTTGCAGATGCACAGATTACATTGGCACATACACTAATCACTTTTTGCATTCCGATTTTACCGTAATCCGATTCAAGTTGTGGTAACTCCTGAAATCCCAAAGTGACGGCTACTCGGTTGCTTCTGGCAGTACCTACAAGCCTATCTATCTTGTGAAAGTAGATGGTTGGTAGCTCGTCAATAATAATGTTTACAGGAACATTTTTGCCACCCCCTGAGTTTACTCTTGTGACAAGGCGATTGATAATAAGTGCGTTCAAGCTACTATTGATACTCTCCATTTCAGGGTCATTGGCGATAAGCAAGTAGGAGGGGTTGGTGGGGTCTGATACTTTTAGGTCAAAGTCGTCTCCTGTAAATATCCAAAAGGCTTCTTTTGTGGCTAGACGGCTACAATCTACTCTAAGGGTACCAATCATACCCTCGAGCTGGTCAAATGCTTTATTCTGAAAGGCAGCCATAAAGGGGGCAAGGAGCGGTTGAATTTCTTTGTTACTCATTAAGACATCAAACTGCGTTTTATAATCTTGATTGAGTAGTGTAAGAACGTGTGCCATACTACTATACTTTCCATCTTCATATCGAGTGAAAAAGTATATAATAGCAGCTAGGTAGTTTTCAGCGGACTTCTTGAAAAAGTCGTCTGAGCCACCACTACCTTGTTGCCCTTTCTTAAGCGATTCAACTAAAGTGGAAGCAGTCTCGCTAGCAGCTGCTAAGTTTGGTATGTACTTTTTCTGTATAGGGTTGATTCTGTGAGAATATTCGACTTTTGTAAAGTTTATCATTCTAAATTTACAGCCCTTGGGTGCTACTCCTGTTTGTACTGCTTTTTGGTAATGGTAGTAGAGCTTAATAGCAAGCGATGGAAACTTATAGTCGTATACTACAAGCGAAAATCCTTTGTTGGAGTGTTGACGAATAAATGGCTCAATGATTGAAAAGGTCTTTCCGGAACCTGGTGTGCCTAGAACCCACGTACCACGAAATGGATTTTCAATGTTTATCCAAGAATCTCGCATTTTCCCATTGTAGTAATACTTGGTAGGAATATTTACTGAAACGGTGGAGTCTTTTAGTTCCTGGTGTTGGTCAAAGCTTTCATTTTCTAGGTTGAACTTATCTTGCCCTAAACTCTCTTTGATCATCTTTGATAGACTATCAAGTGATACATGTACAAGCACGACTCCGATAAAAGAAAGCAAAGTATAACCATATAATAGCTTGCCACCGATGCGAAGCATAACAACACTAAGTATGAGGAGCAGGAGCCCAATTATCATAGGGTAGATAACCATTCGCTTTATATCAAAGTCAAGTCTTTTTTTGGCTCTTGTTCCTATGCTGGTGATAGCAACTAATAGCAGCGTGAAGAGCTTTGAGTATACAACGTTTTGATATATCAAAAAAGGACGTAATCGGTCAAGTACTAAATTAGCTTGTCCTAGCCACTCACGGGGGAGAAATAGGCATACTTCAATAATGACAGATACGTATATAATTCCTCTAAAAAGACTATACAGTTTTTCGAGTTCCTTGCTTTCGTCCATATCACTACTTTCTAATAATAATTTCTACCCTTCTGTTCTGCTGTCTTCCAGTTTCTGTTTCATTGGTGGCTATAGGCTCGCTCTCTCCTAATCCAAGGGTTTTAACGACTTCCATTATTTCGGAATAATTCATTTCTAGGTAGTTTCTTACTGACACCGCACGTTTTTCAGACAGAGCTTGATTATACTTTTCACTTCCAATGCTATCAGTATGACCTATGATGTAAACCTGCTTTTTATCAGTGCCTAGTAGTCGAATTAATGAATCAATAACAGCTTGTTGTTCTTCCTCTAAATCGTATCTGTCAAAACCAAATAATATTCCTGAGGGAATTGTCGCTCCCAATACTTCCCCAGTAAGGCTATCTCTTTGTATAGCTATATTCGAGCTGTACAATAAACTATCTGTACTTTCATTGCCAATCGTGTTCTTTGCATTATAATACTTAGCTAGTTGCTCTACTATATCAGTATCAAGACCTCCCACAATTATAGCTTGTGGATAATGAGTCAATACGGTGAGGATATGTGAGTGCTTGTCATCTTGTCGCTCAATCCTATTCTGCTGTAGAGTGGAACACGAAGTTAAGATTAACGAAAGGGATATAAGTAAATACTTTTTCATCTTGTAAGAGGTATTTTAATTCCTAATGATAACCCTGATACTAGTAAGTTTTCAGAGCGAAAAACAAGTAAGTTGTCCTGGGCTATAAAGAGTTTTACTCTATTCCTTAAGGAGATTTCATACTCTAATCCGAGGTTTAAGCCAAACGTAAACCCCTTGAAGCCTGACCCAATATTTCCTCCAAAACTGATGTATAAATTGTCGTTCTTGCCTAAGTAGAGAGTTGGTTTGTAGTATCCTGCAAGACTATATTCTGCAGTCTTAAATGACCTTTCGCTGTATAGTGAAGGGTCTCTAGCTACAATTGCAAATCCAACAAGCCTTCTTCTTGAAAGCTCTTTTTCAAATCCTACCTGACCACCCTGTAATAAATGTCGAGCTAAAGGATTTACAAAGTATGTTGGGGATAAATATAAGTGCCAATCGTTTTCGCCTGCTTGAGAGTTTTGGCAGGTGAGTAACGCTATGATGGCTATAATCAAAGTATATATCTTTTTCATCTCTAGAACTGGTCAGCCTTTAATACATCACTATATTCAATCTCTAATCTTACAACACGACCTGATAGCTGTTTTTCTGAAAGCTCAATTACAAATACTTTTTCTTCAGGAAATGTAAACTTTTCAAACACAAATACATTTCTATAATTTCTTTTGAAGCTCTTGTCTTTCTGAGCAATTAGTAGCGGTGATACTTCAATGCTTTGAAACGTTGTAGCTTTTGTCTTGCGTTTGTCCTCTACTACAAAACGTATATTTTCTATATCGTACTGTATATTTGTCTGATTGAATAAGCTAAGGTCGAGAAAGAAGTATTTATCCATCGTATATATGTTATTCAATCTAATTCTCATCCCATACTTCCTTGAAGAAACGTTGTAGTAGTTGTTTTTGGAGAGGAGAATGTGGTAGCAGTAGTCGTACAGTTGTGATTCAGTCATATCTGACTCTGGGTTAAGGTAGCTTTTTACATCACTGTAGGGGATATTATACCTAGCGTATACTTTGCTTAAATCATCTGTATAGACAAGCAAGTACTGCACCATAAAACGCTCAGTGGTTATTGTCAAAACTCCTGAAGCACCCTCTACAGTTGGTTTAACTCTGAGAGTGTTTGAAAGCGGTATGTCACCAGCTATATCTGCAATAGAGATGTCTACATACTCAATCTTTTCAGGGGCTACAAAGTGAGTTGAAATCTCTTTATTAACATATATAACTGGTAGGTTTTCTTTAATTCTACCTGCCTCTTGGCTTTCAATTTGGGCAAAAAGGTTTGTCCCAGAACTCAGTAATGCTATAGCTAGCAAAAATGCGATGGAAATAACTTTTTTCATATAGTTTTATTTGTCGTTAGTTAGATATAAAATCGTATTATACTTAATAGTCGCTTTATTCTTTGTGATATTACTAGATACAGCTTGAGAAACACTTTGATATGCGTTCTGTACAGCTTGTGCTGCCATTCCAATAAAGTTGTCAGGGCTTGAGTTGATGTTCATTTGCCCACCTTGCAGAGCTTGTGAAGCTGCAGCCTTAGATGCATCTCTAAATTCAGATTTTGGAACATACAAACCTTTAATTCCATCTACATCAAGTGCGATAAGCTCCACTTTTACACGTTCTTTATTTACAATAATTGAAGTAACCTCAACTTCAATTCTTTGCTCAGAAAAGCCCGAAACTACACCATAAATTGGGGTGCCAGCTTTCACTATTTTATCAGAAACCTTAATGTCTTCCAATAAGATTAGGCGTAGTCTACTTCCTTGCTCTACTTTAGTGGTTTGATCAACCATAGCCTTAAAAGTATTAGGTGAGGAACTATCTTGTTGCTTTCTTGTCGAAACGGTATTAAATATAGTTCTGTCTGAGCCTTCGACTTTCTCAACCATATTCGTTTCTTTAGCATTTAGTTCATCATATACCTTTTGTCGCTCTTCAGCTCTTATTTGAGCTTCTCTTCTTTCGCTCTCCTGTTCAGGAGTTAATATTTCTTCTCCATTGATGAGCTTTTGATAAAGCATCATTTCATTTAGCAAGTCATTATCTTTGTCATTGTCGCTTGAAGTGCCAGTGTTATAATCGTCAAGATTTCCGAGACTTCTCGAAGATTGCAACTCCTCGTTATTCTTTCTGATTTGCTCATTCATAGCATCGATATCAGCCTGATTCATATTGGCAATCCTTTCAAGTGAATCTAGATAGGCTATTTCTTCCGCAGTATATACAGTCGTATCCGATGCGATGAGTGTCGGGTCATAAAGATTGCTTAGAGCAGTATAGTCTTCCATTTCCTTATAGCTCTCATTCATAGCATCAGATTTGCTTGAAATCTCGCCTCCTTCACCAGCGGGGATAGATTGTATTTCTTCAACACCTTCTGATTGTGTTTGGTCATTATTACTATCACCTTTGACTTCAGAGATAATTCCAAAGATAAACCACCCAATAATGAGTACGATTACAAGAATCAAAAGGGGAAAGATGAACTTTTTATCCCTAAGGTTCTCCAATTTGAAATTTTGTTTTTTGCTCATATTATTCTTGCAGTTCTTTTATATTGTTTAAATACGTAATGCCCCACGCTATATATAAAGAATCCTCAGTGGTTAAGTCTCCCCTTTCAAGTAGGTAATCTACGCTGTCAATTACATTTCTAATCTCCTCTTGTTGTTCTCGTATTAAGTTATCGTAGTTTTTGAGTGTATCAGTAGCTACAATCAGATCCTCAGGCACATTTGGAGATGCAACGGCTCTCTTTGAGTCCCACCAAAAACCAAAGGCGAATAGTAATGTTGCAACTACCACTATAAGTGGCATAGCTATTTTTCTATTCTTCACAAGAAAATCATTCGTCTTTCGGATGGCAATATCCAATCTATATGATCCTCCAATCCTTTCTCCTAATCGTGCAAAAAAGGCTATTTCCTTGTCACTTAGCGTACGTCTTAGCTTTTTCTTGTTCATAATGATTGTTTTCTTTCCTCTGCTAAGTCACGGTTGGAGATCGTCCTGTAGTCAATGATTAGATAGCCGAAGGGGTTGTTTTCCGTCCGTGCAATTTTTCTTAATCCTCCAGTAGTGATTAGCTCTCTTGTGGTTAGGGAATATTTTTTTTCTATGCGCTGCTTTCCATAGTAGCGAAAGGTCATTGATGCCTGATCTAAAGTTATGCTATCACAAACAATAGTGAAGTTGGCACTATGAGAGAGAATGTCATTGTAGAATCCCTTGTCTAGTAATGCATTTCGTTGTTTAACTCCAGATTCGTCAATCAGATATAGGGCTTCACTTATCGTTCTTTCTATATACTTGTCATCTGGCGGAAGTGTAAAGAATAGCCTATGAAAGGTTTTAATTGTACTCTTGGCTTCAAGTTCAAAACTCGCTTCTGAGTCGCTCCGCTGAGCAAGCGATGGAACCCCATCGACGTTCAAGACATAAATTTGCTCGCTAGCATTTTCTGCAATGCGAATGCCTTGATACACTCCTAAAAAAGCAAGGCTTAGCCCTGATACTATTGAAAGTATGCTAACTATCAATGCAAGCTTTATCTTTGATTCTATGTTTTTGATTATCATATTTTGATTCAGTTTCAAATTGCCCCTGCCGTTGCTTTAGCTCCTGTGCTAATCGCTTTTGTAGTTGACCTTTGAATGCCATTTACAAAGGCATTTACAGCTTGAGAAGTGCCTGTTGGGAATATCCAGCTAACAATTTCAGGAGTCATTTTTAGTCCATATCCACCTACTACAGCAGCCACAAGAGAATAGAGGTAGTTGTAATTAAAAATGCTTGGAAATCCTGGTGTTGATAACTGCTTAATGTCAACTTGAATGCCATATTTAAATAGTTGCATTGCTGCAGCCATAATCATATAGGCTACAAATCCATATAGACAAAATGATAGGTACCTGCTTAACCAACTAGCCCAATTATCTTTCCATATAGGTAGAACCGACATGCCTATTGAAATCGGGCCTGTTATGGTTAGTATTCCCAATGCAATCTCTTTGGCAAAAAAAGTGAGCAATACGCAGGAATACCAAACGATTTTGGATATTGTTTCTATTATCCATTCATATACACTGTTGTTGATTGTATGCTTGAGGTCGTAAACTGTTCTGTAGGCGTCTACTGCTTTACCCCACATACTTTTAACAGTGCCGACTACTTGATCCCAGAAGCTTTTCTTTTGCTTCATTTGATCATTAGCTAATTCTGCTTCTGCTCGAGCTTTTTGCAGGATGTTATATTGATTGAGCTTCACTTTCCAGCGTTGTACGTGTAGCTGTTCTACTTTAGCAACTTCTTTTTGATATACACTTGTTTTTGCCCACTTTTCAATGCCGTCAAATGGCATACGAAGTGAAGAAGTTACTGGTCCCCAAAATGCAAGAACCGTGCTTATCAATATGGGACGAATAAATACTAGAACATCAACACTTCTCTTGAGTAACATCATTTGAAATGCTTCCTTGGCTACTATTACTAAGCACAATACAGCTCCTATGGCTTTGCCCATACCCACAAAGTGACCATAATAGCTTTTGAAAAAACCATTAAGTGAAGTCACTAGGGTTAAAAAATTATCGTCAAAGAATTCTTGCATCTTGTTTATACTGATCTAATACATTAAACATATGGTTCGTTTCTAGGCAAGAGCGACATTTCATTATTAACTCCTCAAGTTTTTTGAGTTGTTCCAAATAAACTCTTTGCCTATCGATGTTTGTAACATAGCTTGTGTGCATCATTTCAATGCTTTCCTTTATCTTTTGATGTTCTGTAATAAACTCCTTAAGGAGTTCATCACTACCTATTTCATTCCTATACTCTACTATGTATTTCGCTATTAATATTTCTAGTTTGTTGAATATCTGTTTGTAGTCAGTTTGTACGATGTCTACACTTCTATCGGCAATATTTGCTAGCTCTCTTTTGTGAACGTTAGATACTTGCTTAGTGATTGATTCGTACTCTTTCTTTGATAGTTTTGCAGTTAGTAGCATAGAAGCTCTTAACCTAGAGTTAGGAGCATATCTACCCTCATTAAAGTCTACTACCCATCCCGATTTGAACCCCCGCCACCTCCAATGTGACTTGGCTCCTGAATACTGCCGATGAAACCAATAATACCACCAAGCTGGATGAAAATCCCAGGGTCCAGTCTCCATACT
>UMJJ01000374.1_pt1 | contig 21825 bp, 19 predicted proteins | sample 1966051 | NCBI WGS metagenome assembly UMJJ01 (sample SAMEA4836147, study PRJEB28245) | human gut metagenome | biome: gut microbiome; material: fecal sample | place: Denmark | collected 2008
GGCTCAGACAGGCGAAGCGCCTGCTGAAAGAACTGTTATAGGGAGGTGTGAGTATGTGGTTCAAAGAGAAGAATCTGGCTTACAGAAAAATAATACCTGTAGAAATACAGGAAGAGAAGGTACAGGAAACCATCCGGAAGTCGAAAGAGGCATTTTTCCTGTCGGAACAGAAGCGTTTGCTGTCCTTCCATGAATTTATATGGTCACAGTTCAGACTGATCAAATACAGATGGTGGGTATGCCAGCTGGCTGTGCTGTTCCTGCTGTGGACCATTCTGGTGTCGGTACAGGAGGATTACTATATTCAGAGGAGCATGGGGATCATCGCGTCTTTGTTTGTGATCCTTATCATGCCCGAGATGTGGAAGAACCGGATGTATCAGAGCATGGAGATTGAATCTTCCACCTATTACTCCCTCCGTAGGATCTATGCCGCGCGGATGATCCTGTTTGGAGCGGCGGACACCTTATTTCTCACGTTGTTCATCGGGTTGACGGTGTCCTTTCTGGACGTTGCCATAACGGATCTTCTGATCCAGTTCCTTTTCCCCATGACCATTACCGCCTGTGTCTGCTTCCGCGCGTTATCCAGTAAACAGATCAATGAGGCGGGGGCGGTTACGTTGTGCGTCCTGTGGAGCGCCATCTGGCTTCTGGTCATTTTAAATGAAGCCATTTACCGATGGATCACAGTCCCTGTCTGGATCGGGCTGCTGGCGGCTGCGCTGCTTTATCTGGGGATTGCTGTATATAGGGTGTTAAAAAGCTGTTTTATGTATTGGGAGGTGTCTGCAGATGGAATTAAGACTCGATGATCTGACAAAAAGATTCCATGATTTTACGGCGGTAGATCATGTCAGCCTTACGATGACAAATGGAGTCTACGGGCTGCTTGGAGTAAATGGGGCGGGGAAAACCACATTAATGCGAATGCTCTGTACACTTATGAAGCCCACGGAGGGAAGGATTACTTATCAGGGGAAGGACATATTTAAGCTGGATAGTGAATACCGGAAGTTATTAGGGTATCTGCCCCAGGAATTCGGGTTTTATCCGGAGTTTACGGTGAAAGATTATCTGCTTTATATCGCTTCCATAAAAGGCCTGCGGCCGATGGTGGCGAAAAAAAGGACGGATCTTCTGCTCTCCCAGGTGGGTCTTGCGAATGTGAAAAACAAGAAAATGAAGAATCTGTCCGGAGGGATGAAGCGCCGCGCGGGGATCGCCCAGGCTATGTTAAATAATCCTAAAATACTGATCCTTGACGAACCGACGGCCGGACTTGACCCCAATGAACGGATCCGCTTCCGCAATCTGATCAGCGAGCTGTCGGAGGAACGGCTGGTCCTGTTATCCACACATATTGTCTCAGACATCGAGTATATCGCCAATGAAATCTGGCTGATGAAAGACGGAAGGATCCTGGAGCAGGGATCCGTGGACCAGGTGATCGATGCCATGCCGGAAATGGTATGGATCTGTCATGTGGAAAAGCAGATGGTAGGTCCGCTGATGAGTCAGTATAAGATCTCAAATATGAAGACAGAGGGTGGAAAGGCAGAACTGCGGATCATTTCTTCCAGGAAGCCGCTCCCGGAAGCGACTCCGGTACAGCCTACACTGGAAGATGTGTTTTTGCACTATTTTGGAGAGAAGGCAGGTGGCGACCATGATAAGATTTGAAATCCTGAAAATATTTTCCAAGGCCAGAAATAAAGTAGCGCTGCTGGTTTTGCTGGCGGTCCTTGTGGCCGTGTCCATGCTGACCATTGACCAGGTAGAATATGTGGATGAAAACCAGAACCATATAACGGGGATCACGGCCGCAAGGGCCCTCAGGGAAGAGAAAAATAAATGGAAAGGATATCTGACAGAAGATGTTTTTCGGGAGGTTTACCGGGAAAAGCACCGGATCTACGCAGAAGAAGGGGAGGAGGAAGCGTATTATGAATGTCAGGGTCTGTGGGGAGTGGCGGATCTGATCAACAGCGCAAACAGTCCCTGGCGCAAATACGATTATTTCGCGATCGATAATATTACGGAAGAGGAAGCAGCTGCCGTCTATGAGAAGCGGATCGCCAATCTGAAGGAATATCTGGATTTCGGCGGGGAGTATTATACGGACAAAGAAAAAGAGTACCTGATCGCCCAATATCAGGATCTGGACACGCCCCTTTACTATGAATATTTTGACGGGTGGAGCGCTCTGCAGCAGAGTCTCCCTACGTTTCTTATGATCCTGGCGCTGGTTGCAGGGTTCTTCCTGTCGGGGATGTTTTCCGAGGAATTTCAGACAAAAGCAGACGCCGTCTTTTTCTCCACAAAACTGGGGAGAAATAAAGCGGTCCGGGCGAAGATCGGCGCAGGACTTCTGGTCTCTACGGTGTTATACGTTGTATTTACCCTTTTGTACACTGCCATTGTACTTTTTGTCCTTGGCCCGGACGGGGCAAATTGTCCGATCCAGCTGGATTTCTGGAGGAGCAGCTATAATATTACCATACTGGAAGGGTATCTTATGATCGTGGCGGGCGGTTATGTGGGTATGCTGTTTACCTCCGGGATGGCCATATTGGTGTCTGTGCTGACCCGCTCGACAGTGATCGCCGCGCTTGTACCTGTTTTCATCATTTGCTTCCTTCCCTTTTTGAGCAGGATTATCCCGTTGGCGACGGTCTTTTCCTTCTTCCCGGACAAACTGTTTAATATCTATGACGGACTTCGCAATTTTAGCCTTACGGAGATCGGCGGGCAGGTTATGAATATTTCAAGTGTTATCCTGCCGCTGTACTTTGTAATGGCGCTGCTTCTGATACCGCTGGTCTATCGGCTGTACAGGAAGGCGGAGATAAAATAAATGGGCAGATACAGGAAAAGACGCAAAGGAAGACATATAAGAAGATTTCTTATGATCCTGGCGCTGCTTGCGGTTGCGGGCTGCGGGATCCTGATGTGTGCCGGCAGGCTGGAGTTTAAAAAGACGGCCAGCCTGGAGAATGGATGGAATCTGATCCTGGTCAACAGGGACAACTATATACCGGATAATTATGAATTTGAGCTGACGGAATTAGCCAATGGGGAGAAAGTGGATTCCAGGATTTATCCCAGTCTGCAGGATATGTTTGACGACGCCAGGGCCAAAGGCTTACATCTCTTTGTGGCGGCAGGATACCGGACAGAAGAAAAACAGCGGCAGCTATTAGAGGAAAAAACCGAAGCGTATATAAATGAGGGACATTCCAGATCTGAAGCCAGAGAACTGGCGGAAGAATGGGTCGCGGTTCCAGGGACCAGTGAACATCAGATCGGGATAGCGGTAGACATCAACGCAGATACCAAGTATAGTTCCAGGGACTCTGTATACGGATGGCTTGAGAAAAATTCCTGGAAGTATGGGTTTATCAGACGATACCCTCCTGATAAAACAGAGATCACAGGGGTGATCAATGAGCCGTGGCACTTCCGGTATGTGGGGAAGGAAGCGGCGCAGGAGATCTATTCGCAGGGGATCTGCCTGGAGGAATACATAGAAATGCTGGGATAGAGAGTGTAAAGGCAGAGTATGTAGAAGATACATACTCTGCCTTTTTGTCATCTGTAGAATTAATTATCTGTCCATATTCTGGAGCGCTTCCCGGCCCAGCGCATCGGCGGCGATGATGGCCGCATATAACTGATCCGGCGTTACGTCGGCTACCATATTGTGGATGGATTCGCCTTCCACGCAGGACTTCTCTGCGATCACACGGATCTGGTCTTCCGTGGTGATGCCGATCTCTTTTAGTGTGACCGGAAGCCCTACTTCCATGCAGAAGTCCTGAACCTCTTTGAATTCTTCTTTGGACGCCCGCTCCAGGACAAGCTGGACCAAAGTGCCGAAGGCCACGCAGTTTCCGTGGGGAGCGCTGTGCCCGCCCAGGGCGGTCAGGCCGTTGTAGAAGGAATGGGCGACGGCAAGACCGCCGTTGTCGGCGCCTACGCCGGAGAGGTAGACGTTGGCTTCGATGATGGCGTCCAGAGCCGGTGTGACTACGTTGTATTCACAGGCTGTTTTGGCGGCTGCGCCGTATTCCTTCAGCGTCTGATAGCAGAGACGGCAAAGAGCCATGGCGGACTGGGTGATCCCGCCGTTTTCCAGGCTGGGAGCGTCGGTGCGCTCACAGGCCCTGGCTTCAAAATAAGTGCCCAGGGCGTCGCCCATGCCGGCTACCAGGAAGCGGACCGGAGCTTTGGCGATCACGTCGCTGTCCACGATCACGGCTTCCGGGTTCTTGGGGTAGAACAGATAGCTGTTGAAGGTCTTGTCGTCATTGTAGATCACAGACAGCCCGGTACAGGGGGCGTCGGTGGCAACTACCGTGGGGACGATCACCACCGGAAGCTTCTCATAATGCGCAGTCGCTTTGGCGGTGTCGATGGCAGAGCCTCCGCCTACACCGACTACCACATTCAGCCCGTTTTCCCGGACGATCTTACGCATTTTCTCAATCTCTCCTACACTGGAAGTTCCGCCGAAGATTTCATAACGGCGGATGTCCTTTGTCCCTTCAAAGCTCTTCTCGATCTTATCGTGGCACATCTTGTGGCCGCTGTTGGAACAGATGAACAGCCATTTGTCTCCCAGATCTTTCATCTCTTCGTGGAAATGGAGAAGAGAATCCTTTCCCTGCACGTATTTCTGCGGTGCCCGCATCATTCTGAGCCTTGCCATATGAATTCCTCCTTTGAAATGAATCGTTAAATATATATCAATCTTTGCCTTTATTATAGTCCTGCGATTTCAGATTTCAAGAGCAAAATCTCTGAAAATACTGTTGTAAATAAAGAAAATTTTGGTAAATTTTATCGCTGTGTGGTTTCGTTAACATTCATTTTACAGAAGCATGATAGAAATCAGGGATAGACCCCTTCTATAATGAAAACAGAAGAGGAAAGTTGACTTTGGGGAAGGAGGAAGCGGATATGGCATTGTTGATGAATGATACCGATATGAAACAGATGTTGGACGCGATCTGCCCGGAGGGAGAAACTTATCAGGGACAGGCATGGGGCACCTTGATGTCCGGAACAGCGGAAATGCTGGCGCTTGGAGCGCTGAGTAATGTGTACTGTTATGTAGGGGTTACAGAGCGGTTCCTGGTGATCGCAGTGCTGGAGACTCTGGACATTTCTCATATTTACGGGAAGATCTGTATTCCCTTTGATCAGTTTGACGAGGTGAAGATTAAAAAGGGACTGGTTCCGTCCCAGAGGATCATTAAGATGAAGAGTGGAAAGACGAAATTAAAATTGTCTCTGGTCAACAACTCGATCACGGCAAAGGTGAAAGAGCAGAAGCTGGGAATGCAGAAGATCTGCGAAGCGCTGGAGAAAGCTGCCCGATAAAAGAATAGTTTCATTGATTGAAATTGCATGACAGAGTATGTAGAAGATACATACTCTGTCTTTTTTGGTGCGCCAGAAAACTTGCAATAAGCAGGTACATAAATTATAATGGAATTAGCCGTACGGCTAAAAAAGTATGAAAAAATTATAATTTTGCCGTACGGCATAGAAATGGGGAAAATATGAAAATTATTGATACCAAATCTCTTGGCACAGCGATACGAGAAAGGCGCAAAGAACTTCATTACACGCAGACATATCTGGCTGAATTCAGTGGCCTCAGCGTTAGTTTTATCTCAGACCTGGAACGAGGGAAAGCGACGGCAGAAATAGGGAAGACACTGCAGATCATACATTTGTTGGGGATGGATATTCTGGTGGAGAAGCGGGGGTAAGATGGAGATGGGAAACAGATACGATAACATTTTACAATTCAAGGGGACCTGGCGGGATTACCAGGAGCGAGTCCTGTCCAATTCAGGAAAATATCTGGCGGACGGCAAGCTGCATATTGTGGCGGCGCCGGGCTCCGGGAAGACAACCCTTGGCATTGAGCTGATCCGGCGGCTGGGGGAGTCCTGTCTGATCCTGTCGCCCAGCATTACTATCCGGCAGCAGTGGCTTGCCCGGATCACAGAAGGATTTCTTGTGGAAGGACAGGCGCCGGAGGAACTGATGTCCAATGACCTGAAGCAGATGAAGCCGATCACGGCCATCACCTATCAGGCGCTGTACAGCGCCATGAAACATTACCAGGGAGAGCTTCGGGATCAGGGGGAGGAAGAAGACGAAGAGCCGGATCCGGTTCTTGCCGAAGAAACGGAGGCGGTAGACTTCCGGGAGTTTGATATCCTGGCGGCGGTGAAGGAAGCCGGGGTGAAGACGATCTGCCTGGATGAGGCTCATCACCTGCGCAGCGAGTGGTGGAAAGCGCTGGAAAGTTTTATGAAAGAGATGAAGGGGATGACGGTGATCGCGCTGACTGCCACACCGCCCTATGACAGTACCGCCGGGCAGTGGAAGCGGTACACGGATCTGTGCGGCCCCATCGATGAAGAGATCTTTACGCCGGAACTGGTGCGGGAGGGGAGCCTTTGTCCCCATGAGGACTATGTGTATTTTAACTGGCCTACGAAAGAAGAGCTAAAAGAGATCGGGAAGTACCAGGAGCAGACGGCCGGCGTATACCGGGAGCTTCTGACCGGCCCGGAATTTACCCGGATGATCGCCACCCATAAGGGACTGCAGGATCCGGAAGGATACAGTGAGAAATTCCTGGAGGAGCCCAAGTATTTCTCTGCCCTTCTCATCTTCTGCCAGGCTCAGGGGATCCCCTTTCCACCTTATCTGCGGCGGTTGATCGGGACAGAGGGAAGGCTGCCGGAACTGACGGATAAGTGGCTGGAAGCCCTGCTGCAGGGATTCCTCTATGACGATACAGACTCTTATCTGGTATCAGAGGAAGCAAGGGAACGGATCCAGAAACAACTGAAGGAAGCGGGATGTATCTACCGGAAGAAGGTTTCCCTGACTCACAAGGACGCCCTGCAGAAGCTTCTGGTCAAGAGTCAGGGCAAGATGGAGAGCATCGGCAGGATCGTGGAGACAGAACAGCAGGCCATGGGAGACCGGCTCAGGCTCCTTATCCTGTGCGACTATATCAAGAAAGAAAAGCTGTCCGTTGTGGGGACGGAGGAAGATATGACTGCGGAGATCGGGGCAGTGTCTATCTTTGAGTTCCTGCGGCGCAAAGATCAGGCCGGGATCAGGCTTGGAGTTCTCAGTGGTTCCGTGGTCATCGTGCCCCTGGATACAAAGGAGATCCTGGAGAAGCTGATGGCGGAAAAAGACTGTGAGGGAACCCTCTCTCCCATCCGGGAGACCGGATACGGGAAGCTGCAGGTGAAGGGGAAGCAAACCCATGTGGTAGCTGTGGTGACAGAGCTTTTTGAACAGGGGCAGATCAACGCCCTGGTAGGGACCAAATCCCTGCTGGGTGAAGGGTGGGACGCTCCCTGTATCAATTCGCTGATCCTGGCAACCTATGTAGGGTCCTTTATGCTGAGCAACCAGATGCGGGGCCGGACCATCCGTACGGATAAGAACCATCCGGATAAGACCGGCAATATCTGGCATCTGGCCTGTATCTTCCCCCAGAAGAAGGGGAAGGAAAAGCATCCGGACCTCTCCGGGGACTACGAGACACTGGTCCGCCGGTTTGACTCTTTCCTGGGGGTATCCTGGCAGGAACCGGTGATCGAGAGCGGCATCGGGCGGCTGGGGATCCCGGAGTTTGACACCCGGGATGAGATGGAAGAGATCAATGAGACCATGCTCTTAAGGGCGGCTGACCGGGAAGGGCTGCGCCAGAGATGGGAGCAGTCTCTGAAAGAGATCCGTGGCGGAATGGAGGTGCGCCAGCGGGAGGACATCCCCAAAGAGGCTGCCAATACCGGGTACATTTTCGTTCATGCTCTGGGATTTATGATCCTGAGTATCCTGTCGGCAGTACTTTCCGAGGCTGTCCGGCTGTTCTTCGAGATGACTTACCGGTATCCCGGCTCGCTGGTGCCAAAGGTCCTGATGGCGATCACGGTCCTGGGCTGTCTGGGGATCGGAAGATTTGGATATCTTTTGTTCAAGTTCAGCACCCCGCAGAAGCGGATGCGCCAGATCGGCCAGGCGGTGGCCTCAGCCCTGGAAGAGCTTGGAGAGCTGGAGGATCCGCAGCACAGCCGGGTGGAAACAGAATCCCTGCAGGGGGCGGTGATCAGCGTGGAACTGAAAGGCGGGACCATGCGGGACAAGACTACATTCGCAGTCTGCATGGAAGAGATCTGGGGCGTCATCGACAACCCCAGGTATCTGCTGGTGAGAGGAAGAAAGCCCCAGAAGGCCAAAGAATTCTATGCGGTTCCTGAGATTTTCGGGAAGCACAAGGACCGGGTCTATGTCTTTGAGAAACATATCCGCAAGGCGCTGGGGAGATTCCAGACTGTCTATACCCGGACGCCGGAAGGGCGGAAAGTCCTTTTGCGGGCGCGGACACGGTCCTTTGTGAATAAGAATCAGACGGTGCTGCAGGGACGGAAAGTCGTGAAGGGCGAATACGAATAAAAAAGAATCGACACAGAATTCCTGGCAAGGCTGTGTCGATTTTTCTTGCCTTTTATGAGCTGGGCGTTTATACTGATTTCATTAGAACACGAATCGAGTGTTCTGCCAATGATCGGAGACGGCATTTCTGCCGGAATTATCCAGAGAACTGAAAAAAGAATAAGGAGACTGTAATACAAGGAACGCTTGTTATTTGTCTGGAGAGTTTCTATAATAGGATTACGAGAGTGATTATGACAGCGGGGATAAGGTGAAGTACCTGGATTACATTTCACGTACGGTCAAGCGGTATATGAAAAAATGGAGAATCAGGAACGAGTCTGCTTTGAAGATCCGTATGATCGTAATCTATACTGCGGATATTGAACCACGGCAAACCCAGCCGGTGCTTGACGTGGGGTGTCTGCGTTTACAAGTGGAAGAAGCGTTCTTATGTGAGATGGACTGGGAAGAGACAGAAAGAGAATTGGCAAAAAAGATAAAAGAGCACGAACCACTGACAGCGGAGGATCAAATGCGGTTTATTGTTCTTCCTCTGACTCATAAGGGGAAACAAGAAAAGCAGGAATGTATCCGCAGATGTTTTAGGTTGGCGCGAGAAGTGGCAGATGTAAAAGTGCAGACCTTCATCTTATCCGGAATGCTTGTATTTTCGGATAAGGTGATCACAAAAGAGGATTCGAAGCAGATAAAGGAGTGGATTATGTTGACGAAGGTAGGGCAGCTGTTTGAGGAAGAGAAATTAGAAGCGGTGAAAGAAGTAACGAAAGAAGCAGAAAAACAGAGGGAAAATACTGCGCGGAAGTTGTTGGGAAGAGGATTTTCACAAGAAGAAATCCTGGAGATCGTGGATGGACTGACTGAGGGTGAGATCAGGAAGCTTAAGGAGAGTCTATAGCGTGATTTTTGTGAACAAAGCCGGATGGATAAACCATTCCGGCTTTGTTCTGCTTAAAAGTGTTACCGATAATACCCGGCGTAAATTCCCCCAAGGGCAAGCAGCTCCTCATGGGTGCCCCGCTCCGCGATGCCGTTGTCAGCCACCACCAGGATCTCATCGGCATTCTGGATGGTGGACAGCCGGTGGGCGATGGTGATAGTAGTACGGTTGTGGGACAGGGCGTCCAGACTCTTCTGGATCCAGCGTTCGCTCTCGTTGTCCAGGGCGCTGGTGGCCTCGTCCAGGATCAGGATGGGCGGGTTCTTTAAGAAGACTCTGGCAATGGAAATGCGCTGCTTCTGTCCGCCGGAGAGCCGGGTGCCCCGCTCTCCCACATAAGTGTCATAGCCTTCGGGAAGGCTTACAATAAAGTCGTGGATGTTGGCCCTTCTGGCCGCTTCCACGATTTCTTCTTCGGAGGCGCCGGGCTTGCCGTAGGCAATATTTTCCCGGATGGTGCCGCAGAAGAGATAAACGTCCTGCTGGACGATGCCGATCTGTCCCCGCAGGGAGGAAAGGGTCAGGTCCCGCACGTCCTTGCCGTCGATCAGCACCCGGCCGCCGGTCACATCATAGAACCGGGGCAGCAGGTTACAGATGGTGGTCTTGCCGGAGCCGGAAGGCCCTACCAGAGCCACGGAACGGCCGGCCTGGATCTCAAAGGTGACATGTTCCAGCACCGGGGCGTCATCGTCCGGATAGTGGAAGGACACGTCTTCATAGGTGACAGTGCCCTTGATATCGGTGAGAGGCTTTGCGTCCGGCTTGTCCTGGATCTCAATCTCTGTGCCCATCACATCCAGGTAGCGGCGGAAGCCGGAGAGGCCTTTTTGCATCATTTCCATCAGCTCTACCAGGATCTGGATGGGACTGATAAAGATGCCGATATAGAGGGCGTACATGGACAGATCCACCACGTCCATCCGGCCCTGGGCGATGAGATAGCCGCCGTAGACCAGGGTCACCAGGTACATCATGCCCTGGAAGAAAAGATTCCCTCCGGTGAAATCGCCCATACATTTGTAGTTGGCGTCCTTGGAGCGGAGGAATCCCTGATTGCTTCTGGCGAATTTCTCCCGTTCAATGTCCTCGTTGGCGAAGGACTGCACCACCCGGATGCCGGCCAGGGTGTCCTGGAGGCTGGCGTTCACATCCCCGATTTTGCGGCGGTTGTCCAGGAAGGTGGCCTGCATCCGTCTGTTCTGGCTGATGGAGAAGATCAGCATGCAGATCACCAGGGCAAGCAGCGGAATGGCCAGCTGCCAGTTGATCAGGAACAGGAAGATAAAGGAGCCTACGATCTTGATGAGGGAGATGAACAGGTTCTCCGGGCCGTGGTGGGCGAATTCCGCGATGTCGAAAAGGTCGGAGACCAGCTTGCTCATCATCTGGCCGGAGTTGTTCTGATTATAGTAGGAGAAGGACAGCTTCTCATAGTGGTCGAAGAGGCGGGAGCGCATGTCCCGTTCCATGTGGGCACCCATCATGTGCCCCTGGTAGCTGACATAATATTTGCACAGGCTCTGGAGCACGTACATAATGAAAAGCCCGACGCCGATAAGAGGCAGGGCATGGAGAATGGTTTCCCTGTCCCCGGTAAACAGGCGGTCGATGGCGGTCCGCAAAAACTGGGGATAGAGAAGATCTACTACGCTTATGAAAGTGGCGCAGAAAAGATCCAGGAAAAATACGGTTTTATAAGGCTGATAATAATGAATAAATTTTCGTAGTGCAGACATAAGGGAAAACTTCCTTTCCATCAGATTAGAATATTATAACACCAGGATGCAGGGGAAGGTCAAGAAGCAGATGAGGAGAAAATGGATCGCATTGTATTTCCCCAAAGGTTAAGATATAATATATGCATGCGTTACGTTTACTAATTAGGAAAGAGTGGTAGAGATGGACAGAATCAATCAGATATGGCCGGAGTGGCATACTGTGGAACTGATCGGCCGGGGGGCGTTCGGAGAGGTATACAAGGCGAAGAGGGAGAAACTGGGAGAGGTTTTTTACAGCGCTGTCAAAGTGATCCAGATTCCCCGGGAAGAGAGTGAAGTAAGGGAGATGCTGGCAGACGGACACACCAGCCAGTCGATCCGTTACTATTATGAATCCATAGCCAAGGGACTGATGAATGAGATCAAGGTGATGGAGGTCCTGAAATCCGCCGGCAATGTTGTAAGCATCGAAGAATTCGATGTCCGGGACCGGGAGGACGGGATCGGATGGGAAGCATTTATCCGGATGGAACTGCTGCGCAATCTGAATGACTACCGGAAGGGGCGGGAGATGTCCCAGGAAGAAACGGTGAAGCTGGGAAGCGACATCTGTGAAGCTTTGATCTGCTGCGAGAAAAGCAGGATCATTCACAGGGATATCAAACCATCCAATATTTTTGTCGACGTCTATGGAAATTTTAAGCTCGGCGATTTTGGCATTGCGCGCCAGCTGGAGAAAACCCAGAGCACCCTGTCGCAGAAGGGGACGGAGATGTACATGGCGCCGGAGGTGCGGTATGGCGAAAGCGGCAGCAGTTATAATGTAGACGTCTATTCCCTGGGACTGGTGATGTACCGGCTGCTCAATGGGAACCGGATGCCTTTTGAGCCGGCAGACAAAGAAATGATCAGCTTTCAGGAGAGGGAGGAAGCGCTTGCGCGCAGGCTGCGGGGCGAGAAATTGCCGCTTCCGGCAAAGGCGGATCCGGCGCTTGGCCGCATCATTGTAAAAGCATGCGAAGCAGATAAGACGAAACGTTACCAGAGCGCGGAAGAGATGAAGGCGGATCTGCTGCTTTTTAGCAGTGGACAAGGGACGGAAAGAAAAACAACAGAGAAGGCAAAAGCAGAAGAACAAGGGGAGCCGGCAAGATCCAGCGTCAAAGCGGAGACTCAATTTGAGGAAGAAGAGACAGTGAGCGCTTTTTCAGAATTCGGCCAGGCCCGTGGCGAAGAAACGTATACTACGTCGTTTGGGGAAAAGGCGGATGCCGGACAGGAGTATGTCTATGTCAAGCCGGCAGGAGCCCAGGTCCAGAGGCGCATCGAACTGCCTAAGAATACATCGGCTGCTCAGAGCGCGCCGGTAACTCAGAACAGGGCGGCTTCTGTGAATAGGGAAAAGCCCCAGAAGGGATCAACAACATATAAAGCCGCGACTGCGGCGATGGTGGTGGGCGCGGTTATCCTGGTATTGTATTCGCGGCAGAAAAATTTTAGCCCGGGAGAGGCTATGGCGCCGTGGGTGGTGATATTTTTAATCGTACAGGTGATAGGGCTGCTGCTGGTGTGCCTGAAAAACAGCAAGGTGGGCGCAGTGCTCTGTATGCCAAGCGGGCTTATGATCGGAGTGATCCCCATGATATTGTTCCCTGGCATATTCGACCATACGTTGCTTACTATAGTGATGATTTTCGTGACACTGGCATTATGGATTTTCCTTTTCACGGTCCCCTGGATGGCGGTTGATGCAGGGAAAAAGAAGAAATAGACGGACAATAGCTGGAGGAGAAAACATATGAGAATTCTGATCATAGACGGCCAGGGCGGCGGCCTGGGCCGGCAGCTGGTAACTGCAGTAAAAGAGAAGTGTCCGGAGGCGGAGGTGCTGGCGGTGGGGACTAACAGTACTGCCACAGGCGCCATGCTCCGGGCAGGAGCGGATCAGGCGGCCACCGGGGAAAATGCGGTGCTGGTGGCGTGCCGAAAGGCGGACGTGATCATCGGGCCCATTGGGATCGTGATCGCGGATTCCATGCTGGGAGAGATCACCCCGGCTATGGCTGCGGCGGTAGGAAAGAGTCCGGCCAGAAGGTTCCTGCTTCCGGTGAATCAGTGTGATAACCTGGTTGTGGGAGCCGCGGATCTTAGCATGGCGGATAAAGTGCGGGAGGCGGCAGAACTCCTGCGCGGACTTCAGGATCAGTAGATGGAGAGGGGAACGGCAATGCAGGGGAAAAAAGAGATTCTGGAACATATCAATGTATTTGTCCGGGAGTATCAGAAGGAAAGAAAATTGACTGCGAGATGGAAGCAGCCGCTGATGGGATTCGCGGATGTGAACAGCCCCTATATACGCAGGTTGAAGGAGCTGATTTCCCCTACCCACTATCTGCCGGAGGAATTTCTCCTGGATTGTAAGACTATCCTGTGTTATTTCTTTCCCTTTACAGAGGAGATCGCCCGCAGCAACGAGGAAGGGGAGGAACCTTCTGCCGGCTGGGTGAGGGCCTATCAGGAGACCAATCAGATGTTTGTAGAGCTGAACCAGTCTCTGGCAGAGTTTTTTGCCTCCTGGGGATACCGGGCAGTATCGCCGGAGCCGGTGGGGATGATCGATGAGGAGCATATCTACAGCAACTGGTCCCAGCGACACATTGCGTATGCTGCGGGCCTTGGAACTTTCGGGATGAACAATATGCTGATCACAGAGGCGGGGACCTGCGGCCGGTTTTATTCCCTGATCACCGATTATCCGGCGGATACAGACGGGCCGGTTCGAAAAGAGCGGTGCCTCTATAAGCGGAACGGTTCCTGCGGCCTGTGTGTGAGGAGATGCCCCATCCATGCACTGACCCTGGAGAGTGGATTTGACCGGGTTGCCTGCCAGAGGCACCTGGCGGACTTTGAGAAGCGGCTGGGGGCGGATGTATGCGGGAAATGTACACTTCAGCTGCCCTGCACCTATGGAATACCAAATAGGGACGGAGTTTAGGACTTCCGTCTCTATTTATTTGCGCAAATATTTTTGCGCAGGTTCCAAAGCGATTTGCTGGCAATTTGGCAGGGGGTCTGGTATTCTGGGGTAAAGATATTTTTCTGAAGGGAAAGAAAGCAGTATGGGAAAAGCTGAGAATAGAGAAAGTACCTGCTCTCTTGCCGAGCGTCTGGTGGAGCTTCGAAAAAAGCAGGGATACAGTCAGCAGGAGATAGCGGACCGGTTGTCTGTTACCAGGCAGACAATCTCAAACTGGGAATGTGGACAGGGAGCGCCAGCTCTGGATAAAGCGGCGGAACTGGCAGCTATTTATCAGATCAGCCTGGATGAGTTGGCAGGACTTGCAGATAAGAGAGAAGCGCCGGGAGCGGATCTTCATATTCTTAAGAAGCTGGAGGGACGGCGCTGTCAGCTGGAATTTACAGAAGAGAATACGATAGACGCGGTGATGGACGGCCTGTTAGACAATGCCAATGTCCGGATCCTGGAAGTGGGAGACCGCTGGATCAGGATCGAATATGAGAGAAAAAAGGAAGATGCCATGTTTCAAAAAGAGACGGTGGTGCGGGAAGTAGAGCATTCGATGATCATCGGGGCATCTTTTGTGGAAGAAAAGGAGAGCTGACACTATGACAACGGTACTGATGTTTTTCATGGTATTTATGCTGGCATACGGGATATATTTTCTGTGTACCCATTTGGAAAAAGAAGAGAAGAACGGGGGAAAAGGGCCGCAGAAGGGCAAAAGTGGATGGTCGGAGATCCTTCCCGGATATAGGGGACGGACCATCGAAATAGTAGTGAAGGATCCCATGTTCGGGATTGGGGTGATCCACAGCCAGAAAGGCATTTTGCAGGATCTGGACGATCAGTGGATAGAAATGGTATGTGAAGAAAAAAAGAAGAAGGTTATAAAGATGATCCGTCTGGATCAGATCAGCGGAGTAAAAGAGATCCTGTAAAGTATGGTTATCTTGCAATTGGGCAGGCATCGTGTTATGATGATTTCACATCAAATTCCCGGATATTTTTCTTCTAAATTTTCTAACATCCGGACAGAGTTTTCAGGCGTTTCAGCCAGAGATACCCAAAAGTTTGATGAAAAAAATCGAATAAAGGAGGCTTTGCCTATGGGAAAAGCAAACACATCAGTGAATCAGTGGCTGAGGGACAACCACCGGTTTGCCAGCCTGTACAATGGTTATGTATTCGGGGGCCGGCAGATCATAAAGCCGGAGGAACTGGAAGACCTGGACCGGGAGACGGATATCCTGGTCACGGACAAGGCGGGAAAGACAAAGGCTGTGGGAAGGCGCAGGGATATTGTGAAACGCTGGAAGAACACGGTGAATCTGGCGATCCTGGCCTGCGAATCCCAGGATAAGATCCATTATGCCATGCCGGTCCGCTGCATGATGTATGACGGATTGGCTTATACTGACCAGATCCGGGAACTGTGGCGGACGCATCGGAAATCTGGAGAAACCCTGGGAAAAGGGGAGTTAAGTACGGAGGAATTCCTGTCCAGATTCAGGCGGGAGGATTTTATCTATCCCATTCTTACGCTGGTGTTTTATTATGATGAGAAGAAATGGGACGGGGCCACAGATCTGTACGGGATGTTTCCGCCCGGAACAGAAGGGAAGGACAAGGAGACAGGAGAGGTTTTACGGAAATATGTGCCCAACTATCGGATGAACCTGATCGATGCGGGACATATGGAAGAAGCAGAACTGCAAAGACTTTCAGAAGATTTACAACAGGTACTTGGCATGTTAAAATATAGGGGCAGAAAGAAGGAATTGCAGGAATATATACAAAAGAACGAAAAGTATTTCAGCAGTGTAGATGCAGAGACCTATCAGGCGCTGTGCAGCTTTTTGAATATGGAAAAGGGGATAAAAGAGGTGGAAGCCATGCAGAAGGAGGAGCGTGTGAATATGTGTCAGGCATTGGAAGAATGGTATCAGGATGCGTTAAAAGAAGGAAGGAAAGCCGGATTAGCAGAAGGAAGGGAAGCCGGGCTTGCAGAAGGCAGAGAATCTGGAGTGGCCCTGGCAAAGAAAGTTTTCCGCTTGTCAGCGGAAGGACGGACGGAAGCGGAGATTGCAAAAGAGGCGGGAATCGGCCTGGAAGAGGTGCGCGGTATTCTTGAGTAACAAAACGGTTGCCGGCAGTTTTTCTATATGGTAGTATTAGAAAAGAGCTCCGGCAGGAAGCCGGAAGATGCGTCAGAAGACGTGAGGATTATGATACAGAAGTTTTATCAGATATAAATGGTTGCTTTATGGCAACGGAGATACAGGTTGACAGGAAAGATATCAGGAAGGTATCTGTTTTCAGGAGAAAGCAGACATCTTCCTGTTTCTGTTTGTAAGGAGGAAAGAAGGTATGACATTACAGGAGTTTTTTAAAGAAGTCCCCAAAGCCGCGGTGGCCTTTTCCGGCGGTGCGGACTCTGCCTTTCTCCTGTGGGCGGCCAGGGAATGCGGCGCGGATGTCCGGGCCTATTATGTGAAGACGGCCTTCCAGCCGGCTTTTGAGCTTAAGGACGCCAGGCGGCTGGCGCGGGAATTGCAGGTGCCGATGACTGTGATCGAAGAGGATATCCTGGCGGTGCCGGAGGCGGCGCAGAACGGCCCGAAGCGCTGTTACTACTGCAAACGGGTGCTGTTTTCCAGCCTGCGGGAAGCTGCGCGCCGGGATGGATACCCGGTGCTTCTGGACGGGACCAATGCCTCCGATGACGCGAAAGACCGGCCGGGTATGCAGGCGCTGCGGGAGCTTCAGGTGCGGTCGCCTCTGCGGGAATGCGGGATCACCAAGGAACAGCTGCGGCAGATGTCTAAAGAAGCTGGCCTGTTTACCTGGGAGAAGCCGGCCTATGCCTGCCTGGCTACCCGGGTGCCCACGGGAACGAAGATCACGTTGGAGACCCTTAAAAATGTGGAGCGGGCGGAAGAGATCCTGTCAGAACTTGGCTTTGCGGATTTCCGGGTGCGTATCTGCCAGGAGGGAGCAAGGATCCAGGTAAGAGAAGAAGAGATGGCGGATCTTCTGGATCAGAGGGCAGTTGTTATGGAGCGGTTAAAGACGCTGTTTCCCGCTGTACTGTTGGATCTGGAAGCCAGAAAACCATCCAGATAGAAGGAAGGAGAAGCAATGGATAATAAACATGACATTTTAGAATTGCTGCGTCAGGTGGCGGATGGAAAGGTGTCGCCGGAGAACGCTATGCTGGAGTTAAAGGAGGCGCCCTTTGAAGATCTTGCCTATGCCAAGATCGATTTTCATAGAAGCGTCCGTCAGGGAGCCGCGGAGGTGATTTACGGAGAGGGCAAGACGCCGGAGCAGATCAAAGGGATCGTAGAACGGATGGGCGAGAAGGGGTGCCGCAACATTCTGGTGACCCGGATCAGCCAGGAGACCGGAGACTATCTGTCCCGGTTTCTCCCTATAGATTACCACAAGATCCCCCGGCTTGGGATCGCATTTCCGGAAGACCGGCCGGGACGGGGAAATATTGTGGTGGCCACTGGAGGGACCAGCGACATGCCGGTGGCAGAAGAGGCGGCGCTGACTGCCGAGGCCATGGGAAATCATGTGACCCGGGTTTATGATGTGGGCGTGGCGGGACTTCACCGTCTGCTGTCTAATCTGGATATTCTCATGCAGGCCCGCTGCGTGATCGCGGTGGCAGGCATGGAAGGAGCCCTGGCTTCCGTGGTGGGTGGCCTGGTGGACTGCCCGGTGATCGCAGTACCCACAAGCGTAGGCTACGGCGCCAGCTTTGGAGGGCTGTCGGCGCTTCTGTCCATGTTGAATTCCTGCGCTTCCGGGTGCAGCGTGGTGAATATCGACAATGGATTCGGAGCCGGGTATCTGGCCAGCCGGATCAATCAGATGGAAGGGATCAAGGAGGAATAACAGATGCGGACATTATACATCGAATGTAACATGGGGGCAGCCGGCGATATGCTGATGGGGGCCCTGTATGAACTGCTGGAAGATAAAGAGGGATTTCTGAAGACCATGAACAGCCTGGGACTGCCCGGCGTGCATGTGGAGGCAGAGGCGGGAAAGACCTGTGGGATTGCCGGGACGCATATGCGGGTGACAGTACACGGGGAGAAAGAAACTGCCTGCGGGCATGACCATGCACACGATCATCATCACCACCATCATCACGCCACGCCGGGGCATATCGGGGAGCTGATCGACACCCTGTGCCTGCCGGAAGAGGTAAAGAAAGAGGCCAGGGCGGTGTATGACCGGATCGCCCAGGCGGAAGCCAGGGCTCACGGCTGCCCTGTGGGAGACGTGCATTTCCACGAGGTGGGAGCTCTGGACGCGGTGGCAGATGTGACTGGCGTATGTTATTGCCTGTATCTTCTAAAGCCTGAGCGGATCGTGGTTTCCCCGGTCCATGTGGGAAGCGGCACGGTGCGGTGCGCCCACGGAATCATGCCGGTCCCGGCGCCTGCCACAGCCAACCTGCTGGAGGGAGCGCCAAGCTATGGCGGAGAGATCCGGGGAGAACTGTGTACGCCTACCGGAGCTGCGCTTCTTACCCAGTTCGCGGATGCTTTTGGCCCGATGCCGGTGATGACAGGCGCTGGCGTGGGGATCGGGATTGGAACGAAAGAATTTCCTCAGGCCAACTGTGTGCGGGTATTCCTGGGAGAAAGCCGGGAGTCGGAAGCCGCTGGCATGGAAGCTGGGGAGACTGGCGCAAATGGCAGGATCACAGAACTGATCTGCAACCTGGACGACATGACGCCGGAGGCTCTTTCCTATGCCTGCGGCCGGCTTCTGGAAGCAGGGGCGCTGGACGTGTATACCATCCCCGGCACCATGAAAAAAGGCCGCCCCGGCCATGTGCTGACGGTGCTGTGCGAAGAAGGAAAAGAAGAGGAAATGGTCCGGAAGATATTCCGGGAGACGGCCACCAACGGAGTGCGGGCCCGCCGGTGTGAGAAATATTTTCTGAAGCCGGGAGTGGAGAAGGTTTCTACGCCCTGGGGCGAGGTGCGGATCAAGACCGCTTTCGGATACGGCGTCACTCATAAGAAACCGGAGTATGAAGACGTGGCCAGGATCGCCAGAGAGCAGAACCTGCCCTGGGGCAAGGTGCGGGATGAGGTGATCCGCCGGACGGACATTGACGGACAGGAGGAGAAGTAAGTGAGGCGGTTTACGGCAATCATTCTTACAGCAGGACTTGCGGCAGGTCTTCTGGCAGGCTGCGGCGGGGCTATTGGAAGTGTGGAGACTTCCGGGGAGAGTCAGGCTTCCAGAGAAGATTCCGTTATCGTTGCCATGGGTCCCACATCGGAGCCGGAGGCAGGATTCGACCCGGCCTTTGGATGGGGCGCAGGCGAGCATGTCCATGAGCCTCTGATCCAGAGCACTTTGACAGTGACCAACCCGGATCTGACCATCGGTTATGATCTGGCTACAGACACCAGCGTCAGCGAAGACGGACTTACCTGGACGGTGACCATCCGGAAAGACGTGCAATTTACAGACGGAGAGCCGCTGACTGCCGGGGACGTGGCATTTACTTACAACACGGTGAAAGAGACCAGTTCGGTCAACGATTTCACCATGCTGGACCGGGCGGAGGCCCTTAATGATACCACCGTGGTGTTTCATATGACCCGGCCATTTTCCATCTGGCCTTATACCATGGCGGCGGTGGGGATCCTGCCGGAGCACGCCTATGACAGCCGTACCTACGGGACCAATCCCATCGGCTCTGGCCGGTATATGCTGAAGCAGTGGGATCAGGGGCAGCAGGTGATCCTGGAGGCCAACCCGGATTATTACGGGGAGGCACCCAAAATGAAACAGGTGACCATTCTTTTTATGGAGGAGGACGCGGCGTTTCTGGCCGCCCAGGCGGGCCAGGTGGACGTGGCCTATACTTCCGCCACGTATTCGGATCAGAACATAGACGGGTATGAGCTGGCCGCTTATGAGACGGTGGACAACCGGGGATTCAATCTGCCGGCGGTCCCGGAGGGGACGGATGAGGAAGGCAGACAGACAGGAAATGACTTCACTTCGGATGTGCGGGTGCGAAGAGCCATCAATCTGGGAATCGACCGTCAGGAAATGATCGATCATGTGCTGAATGGTTACGGAAGCCCGGCTTACAGTGTCTGCGACCAGCTGCCCTGGTACAGTGAAGCCTCAGAAGTGGCTTACGACCCGAAAGAAGCGGGGAAATTATTGGACGAGGCGGGCTGGAGAATGGGAGCAGACGGCGTCCGGGAAAAGGACGGTGTGAAGGCCAGTCTGAACCTGCTGTTTTCTACCGGAGATTCGGTCCGCCAGGCGCTGGTGGAAGATTTTGCGGATCAGATGGAGGAGCTGGGGATCGCCTGCACCACCGAGGGCGTGGGCTGGGATACGGCCTATGACCGGGCGCTTGCGGACCCGCTGCTGTGGGGATGGGGCGCTCATACCCCCATGGAGCTTTATAACATTTACCATACAGAAGAAAAGAGCGGCTCCGCCCGGTATTCCCCCTATGGAAATGAGGCGGTGGACGCATATATGGATCAGGCGCTGGCAAGCGGGGATCTGGAAGAATCCTATGCCCTGTGGCAGAAGGCCCAGTGGGACGGGACCACCGGCGTGACCCAGGAGGGAGATGTTCCCTGGGTGTGGCTGGTGAATATCGACCATCTTTACTGGGTGCGTGACGGCCTTAGGGTGGCGGAGCAGAAGATCCATCCCCACGGCCACGGCTGGTCTGTAGTCAATAACGTGGATCAGTGGAGCTGGGAAGAGTAGAAAGGAGCACGGCGTGAAACATCGTCTTACATTTGCGGGGAAAAAGTTCATACGGATGGGGACGCTGCTTCTGGGCGTAAGCCTGGTGACCTTTCTTCTGATGAGCGCGTCGCCCTTAGACCCGCTTCAGACCAACGTGGGCGAGACGGCGCTTGGGTCCATGAGCCGGGAACAGGTGGAAAACCTGAGAGCTTACTGGGGCGTGGACACCCCGGCGGCAGAGCGGTATCTCGGATGGCTGGGAAATGCCCTGACAGGAGACCTGGGAGAATCTCTTCTCTACCGGCAGCCGGTGCTTGCGGTGGTGGGCCAGAGGCTGTCCGGCTCGGTGCTTCTTCTTCTCACTGCCTGGCTGCTGTCCGGGATCCTGGGGCTTGCTCTTGGCGTCCTTTCCGGCGCATTCCGGGGGAGGCTTCCGGACCGGCTGATCCGGGGATACTGTCTGGTGATCTCCAGCACCCCGGCTTTCTGGCTTGCCATCCTTCTGCTTCTGATCTTCTCGGTATGGCTTGGCTGGCTGCCGGTGGGTCTGTCAGTGCCTGCAGGCATGGAGGCTCAGGCGGTGACGGCTCTGGACCGGCTGCGCCACGCCGTCCTTCCGGCCCTGACCTTAAGTATCACCGGCGTAGCAAATATTGCGCTTCACACCCGGGAGAAGCTGGTGGACGTGCTGGAGTCGGACTATGTGCTGTTTGCCAGGGCAAGAGGCGAGTCCTGGAGATCCATTGTCCTGCGCCACGGCCTTCGCAACGTGCTGCTTCCCGCCATCACCCTCCAGTTTGCCTCTGTCAGTGAGATCATCGGCGGATCGGTGCTGGTGGAGCAGGTCTTCTCCTATCCGGGCCTTGGACAGGCGGCGGGGG
>UMJJ01001414.1_pt1 | contig 21247 bp, 25 predicted proteins | sample 1966051 | NCBI WGS metagenome assembly UMJJ01 (sample SAMEA4836147, study PRJEB28245) | human gut metagenome | biome: gut microbiome; material: fecal sample | place: Denmark | collected 2008
GAAACGCGCCCTCCGTGACAGCTGAGATATAGAATACATGTACAAACATAAAAAAGATGGCAATTCCGCTTTTCGGACCCTGCCGTCTTTTTTTATGCGGGAAATGCGCAAAGGTTTGCAGAATCCCCTGACTCCTGTCTTTTGAAATGAGTCCTCCCCATATGCTTTCTTTCCGTGTGCCATTATTTCAAGACTCTTTTTGTTCCTTTTATTCGGAATATATTATTTATTTTATATGACATACTTTATTTAAATATTAGATATACCAATTTTAAATATTTACATATACCGACTTATATGCTACTATACCTTATATGATAATTACTCTCAAATAATTTGCGGGTCATTATTAAATAAATACAAAGGAGAATTTCTCATGTTAAAGAAAATAGTTTTCGGCATCTGCCTTCCTCTTGCCATCCTCGGCGCGGCGGCCCTGTCTTTTTCAGGCTGTGGAAAATCTGCACCCGCTTCCGATTCTGCCGGCAAAATGAAAGTCGTCGCCACCACGACGATGCTCACCGACCTCGCCCGGCAGATCGGCGGGGATAAAGTGGAAGTATCCGGCCTCATGAAAGCCGGTGTGGATCCTCATCTTTACCAGGCCGGTGCCGGTGATGTGGACGCCATGAACAAAGCGGATATCGTCGTGTACAACGGTGTCCATCTGGAAGGGAAAATGGGCGCGATTTTCGATAATCTCCACGCGCAGAAGAAACCCACGATCCGGGTAAGTGACGGCATTCCTTCCGAAACGCTCCTCGACTTTGAAGAAGACGGTGAAAAAACGAAAGATCCCCATATCTGGTTCTCCGTAAAGAACTGGAAAGCCGCCGCGAAAGAAGTAGCAAAAGGATTTTCGGAAAAAGATCCGAAGAACAAATCATACTATGAAGATCATCTGAATGCTTACCTCGCCGAACTGGATAACCTGGACAAATACATCAGAAAGGAAGTGGAATCTGTTCCGAAAGATTCCCGTATCCTCGTCACCGCCCATGACGCTTTTGCTTATTTCGCCAGAGATTACGGATTTGAGGTCAAAGGCATCCAGGGAATCAGCACTGCCAGCGAAGCAGGCACTTCCGACATCAGCACGCTGGCCGCTTTCATCGCGGAGCATAAAATCAAAGCGGTCTTCGTGGAATCTTCCGTCCCCCATAAAACCATCGAGTCTCTCCAGGCTGCTGTCAAAGCACGGGGCTTCGATGTTTCCATCGGCGGCGAACTGTACTCCGACTCTCTTGGCGGCGAGTCCACAAAAGAGGGCACTTATATCGGCATGTACGAGCACAATATAAAGACAATCACGGAAGCGCTCCGCTGAACATTTTGAATTTCCGGCGCATGGATCGGGGATCCCCTCGTTCCGTGCTCTTTCATTTCATGAAATATCTTTTTGAGGTGTCATCGTGGAACACGTTATCGAACTGGAAGACATCACCGCTGCCTATGACCGCCAGCCCGTCTTATGGGACTTGGATCTGAATATCCCGAAAGGCTCACTTATGGGAATCGTCGGACCGAACGGCGCGGGCAAGTCTACCCTTTTAAAAATTATACTGAACCTGCTTGCCCCTGTTTCAGGGCGGATCCGTTTTTCCATAGACGGCGAAACCGATGCGAAAAAAGCACGGCGGAAAATCGCGTATGTCCCGCAGAACGGTTCAGTCAACTGGGATTTTCCCGCCACAGTGAAAGATATCGTCCTCATGGGACGGTATGGCCATATCGGCTGGTGCCGCGCTCCCTCGCAGGGCGACCGTCTGATTGCGGAAGAAATGATTGCCCGCGTCGGCATGGACGGTTACGAAGACAGACAGATTAATGAGCTTTCCGGGGGACAGCAGCAGCGCGTTTTCCTGGCTCGGGCCCTTGCGCAGGAAGCGTCTGTCTACCTTTTAGATGAGCCCTTTAAAGGCGTGGATATGCAGACGGAAAAAATCATCGTCCGCATTTTAAAAGAAATGGAGAGCCGCGGAAAGACGATCCTTGTCGTCCATCACGCGCTCCGCACCGTCCCTCTTTATTTCGACCATGTCGCCATGATCAACCGCCGCCTTATAGCAGCAGGATCCGTACAGGATGTTTTTACGGAAGAAAATATCGAAAAAACTTTTTCTCCGTCGAAAGGAGTCTGACCATGGAACCGGCCGCTTTCTTTTCTTTACCTTTATGGCGGGATTATACATTTCAAATCGTCCTGGCAGGAACGACTATCTTAGGCGTGCTCTGCGGCGTGGTGGGATCTTTTATCGTCCTCCGCAGGGAAGCGCTTCTGGGGGACGGTATTTCCCATTCGTCCTATCCGGGAATCATGCTGGCTTTTCTATTTCTCGGCGTGAAAACATTGGAAGGCCTTTTATTGGGCGCTTTTCTGTCCGCCCTTGCCGCACTGTCCCTTATCCTTCTTGCCCGCCATTATACGAAACTTCCTTTTGACGGCGTCCTCGCCTCCATTCTTTCCTCTTTTTTCGGCGCGGGTCTCGTTCTGTCTTCCATCATCCAGCATACAGGAAATGCCAACCAGTCCGGACTGAATCAATTCATTTTCGGACAGGCATCCACTATTCTTTACCGCGACGTCCTTCTCACAGGAACCATTTCTATTTTTACCCTTTTCCTGATTTTCCTTTTCAGAAAAGAACTGAAACTTATGGCTTTTGATCCGGACTATGCCGCAGTTCTCGGATTTCCGCGGGGCAAGCTGAATGTATTCCTCTCTTTCCTTGCCACGATCACCGTCCTTCTTTCCATCCAGGCCGTAGGCATTATCCTCATGAGCGCCATGCTCATCGCGCCTGCCGTTGCCGCAAGGCAGTGGACAAGGCGTCTTGAACCGATGATCCTTCTGTCTGCCGTCATCGGCGCGCTGTCCTCCGCCATCGGTACGACGGCAAGCTCTCTCATTCCCAAAATGCCCACAGGCCCCGCTATAGTCGTAGCATTATCCTTTTTCGTTATTCCCGGTTTTTTGCTGGCGCCGAAACGGGGTATCCTTTCCCGGTCTTTTCATAAAAAGAAAATGACCGCCCTCATGGAAGGAGACCACTTATGAATTCTTTTGCTGAAATACTTCTTATCGCCATCTTCATGTCAGCCGCCTGCGCCCTGCCGGGGAACTTCCTCGTCCTCCGGCGCATGTCCATGCTGACTGACGCCATCAGCCATACCGTCCTCCTCGGCATCGTACTCGCTTTCCTTGCCGTCGGCAGCCTGGATTCGCCCTTCCTCATTATCGGCGCGTCCCTCATGGGTGTCCTTACAGTGTGGCTGATTGAACTCCTCTACCAGAGCAGGCTCGTCGCCTCCGATTCCGCTATCGGCCTCATATTTCCCCTGCTCTTCAGTATCGCCGTCATCCTCGTGACACGGTACGCGGGCAATGTCCATCTGGACACGGACTGCATTCTTTTAGGAGAACTTGCTTTTGCCCCCTTCGACCGCCTGATTATAAACGGGATGGATCTCGGCGCGAAAGGCCTGTATACGGGCGGTGCAGTTCTTGTTCTTTCCATCGCTGTCATTTCCCTTTTTTATAAAGAAATAAAATTAGCTACTTTTGATCCCGTCCTGGCAGGTGTGCTGGGATTTTCTCCCGCCGTCATCCACTACGGACTGATGAGCCTCGTCTCCCTCGTGGCGGTCACTTCCTTCCAGTCCATCGGCTCGATTCTCGTCATCGCATTTATGATCATTCCCGCCATGACTGCCGCTCTGTGGACAAGGACGCTTTCAGGACGCCTCGTGCTCAGTTGTCTTCTCGGTACGGCCGGCGCGGTACTCGGCATCATCGGCGCGATTGCTTCAGACTCATCCCTTGCGGGCATGATGGCCGCCGTTCTCGGCGTATTTTTCATTGTTTCCCTGATTTTCGCTCCCGCCACAGGTATCTTGGCCGCTTTCCGCCAGCGGAAAAAACAGCGGTTTACGTTCGGACGGGAAACGCTTCTCCAGCATCTTCTCTTCCACGCAGGCACAGAAGAAGAAGCGCAGGAAAACGCTCTTTCCACCCTCTCCGTCCACATGAAATGGCCGGAAAACTTCACCCGCAAAATCTGCCGTTCCCTTTTAAAAGACGGATACATCACAGAAAGAAACGGCCTCCTTCTCCCCACGGAACAAGGAAAGGCCCATAACCTTTTTTACAGAGAAAATGTGCGGGCGTAAAACGCAAAAAAGACAGCAGTCCCATGGTAAGGCTTGCTGTCTTTTTTCATCCGGAAACAGGGTCGCTATTCTCCGTAAAGCACCCTGATCGCTCCGCTGGCGCCTATGCGGTCCGCACCCGCCGTGAGGAAAGCTTCCATATCTTCCCTTGTACGGATACCTCCCGCCGCTTTGATTTTTACATTTTTCCCGATGTGTTTTCTGAAAAGTGCGATATCCGCCAAAGAAGCGCCTGCCGTACCGAACCCTGTGGATGTCTTGATGTAGTCCGCTCCGCCTTTCGTGACACATTCGCAAAGACGGATTTTTTCTTCCTCTGTCAGATAACAGGTTTCCACAATCACTTTCAGAATTTTGTCGCCCGCTATTTCTTTCAGGACAGCGATTTCTTCTGTGACCAAATCATAATTTTTATTTTTTACCGCGCCGATGTTAATAACCATGTCGATTTCATCAGCACCGTCATCAAGGGCATGAATCGTTTCTGCCGCTTTCGATTCGCTGTTCCCATTGCCCAAAGGAAACCCGACCACCGTACAGATGGTAAGGCGGGGATAATTTTCCCGGATCTTCTTTACATAAGAAGACGGCACACAGACGGACGCGGTCTGGTATTTCACGGCTTCATCGCACAATTTCCGTATTTCCTCCCAGCTTGCCGCCGCTTTCAGCAGCGTATGATCCACATGGCTTATAATGTCTTCAACTTTCATATATTCATTCTCCTTTCCGTTTTCCGGTGATTTCCTCATATCAAATCATTTTGAAAATCAGGCAGCCGTTTTTCATACGCTTCCCGTATGACCATTCCTGCACTCATGCCTGTCATGATCATGCCTGCCCGTAATTGTTCCTTACACTTATTTATTATAGCAGAATCCGGCGGCAGAAAAGTGCGCATTATATCAGGTCACGGACCGCTTCCCGCATTTTTTCAAAGACCGGCGGGCCATAAAGACGTTCCATGGCATCTCTTGTGACAAGCCAGCTCCGTCCGGATTTCCGCCGGTCACCGTCCGCCATCCGCGCCGCCCGATGCCCCGCCCCCGATGCCGCCGAACGCACATCGCCGCTGTCGCGGTTCCACAGCTCCGCCGCTTCCAACGTCGTAAATACGAGAAGAAGCGGATTCATGGGAACAGCCGGTTCACTGCCGCCGCCATAACGAAAATCGGCCGCCTGTTTCGTAATGAGCCAGTTCTTTCCTGATTTTCTTGCTTCCGATTTTTTAAAGACGCCCCTCTCGCAATCGGACACCACCGTCTTTCCGCTGATGCCGTAAAGCGTTCCCGCTTCTTCGGCAGTCACCGTGTACATCGTGAAATCGATTTCCCGTTTCCATTCCGCAAAGTCTTCCCGGGGCGTCCAAAGTTCATCCGGAAAAATGTATATGCCTTTCTCCGACAGCGCCGCAGTGACACCGGAAGGCAAGCGGCGGGCGCCCAAAAATTCACGGCATGCGAAAAGAGTTTTGCTTTCCGAATCCAGCGTGGTCACCACCGTTCCGTAAGAAGTTTGCAAAACAGTGCCGTCCGTCTCAAATTTTTCTTTCCATATATAGAAAAAAGCGCCCTGCCGCAAAACGGTTCCCGCCTTTGCCGGCTGTCCCAGAAGATAGCTCTCATAGGCCTTAAAAGTTTCCGCGCTTTCCATATCCGTCAAAATTCCCGCCATGATATGCCTCCATTTCCTTATTATACCAATTCTCCGCTTGAAGAAATATTTCTCCCGTTTATAATGAAATAAGAAACAAAGGAGATTCCTATGAAAATAACAATTATAGGAGCCGGCAATACGGCCGTCGCCGCCGCCTGCTTTCTCAAAACGCTCGGTCTTTCGAGCCTCATCTATACCCGCCGTGAAGAACGGGCAAAACAGTGGAATCAATTTCCTGTAAAAGCAAGCGGCGCCTGCACCGGGTCATTTTCACTGGAAAGTACGACGGATCTGAAAACCGCCGTGCATTATGGCGACATTCTTCTCGTCTGCACGCTGGCGGCAGATCACGAAACGGTCATTTCTGAAATCGCGCCCCACCTGCAGGCGCACCAGTCCATTCTCTTTTTCAACGGCTGCTGGGGCGCCCTCAAAGCATACCGCGCTCTTTCAAAAAGACAGGATATGCCCCCTCTGACCATCGGGGAAACGGCCAATATGCCCTTTATCGCCGCGCTCTCGCAGGACGGATCTGAAATCCTCATCAAAGGAATCAAGGAAGAAATCGCTTACTCCGCTGCCGGTGATGATAAAGCCGTCAGCGCCTTCCTTCATCGCCTTGCGCCGCGGGTAGTGAAAACCGCTTCTTTCGCGTCCACTTCCCTTTCGGCAACAAACCCTGTCATCCATGTCACCGCCTCTCTCTTCAACGTGACCCGTATAGAGAACAAAGAAGATTTCTATTTCTTCGGTGACCCCATGACTGACCGCGTCATTTCCTTCATGGAACACTGCGACGAAGAACGCCTTGCCGTGGGAAAAGCACTGGGTATCCGCCTGTCTCCCCTGCTGGAAGTGCTTAACTCTTTCTGGCCCGAAAAGAAAAATACGCTGAAAGAGACTTTGAAAGGGAATCCTTCCTACCGCGCCGTAAAAGGCCCGTCCTCTACGGAGTACCGCTACTTCACGGAAGACCTGCCCTGCGGCCTCGGCCCTGTCCTTGATCTGGCGGAGCTGATGCATATTCCCTGCCCCTACATCCGCACCCTCGTGCAGACGGCCTCCCTCTACCTGGGAAAGCCCTACACGCCCCTCCTCACAAAAGAAGACCTGCGGATTCTGAAAAAACTGCATGCTGATTAACAGAAAGGATGTCCCATGAATAAAATTTCCCCTCTTGCTTTTACACTCTGCCTTGCCCTTGCGGGTATGCAGGTTTCCGCGGAAAACTGGATAAAGAACGCCGACGGCTCGCCCTCATGGATTGACACCGACTCCATCCGTCAGGAGCAGGCCATCTCCTCCTTTGACATGCGTTTGGAATCCTCCGATTTCACCGTCGTATCCACCATGGAGTTCGACACCTCGAAAAACACCTGGCGCACCGCCGCGCTTGTCACCCGTGACAAAGACGGAAAAGTCCTCCACGCGGAAAAGAAAGAAAATCCTGACGATGGCTGGAACAAGCTCATGCCCGGCACCTATGGAAAGAATCTGTACAGGCATTATGTGGAAACGCCCCTGCCCCCGTCTGACGCGAAGTGGAAACAGCTTTACAAAGACAACAGAGGCACAGCTTTCTCCATTGATACAAACTCTCTCCGTTACAAAAATGGCTATGCCGACCTCTGGCTTGCCGTGACGCTTCCCGATCAGGAAAAGGATTTATCCCAAATCATTTATCGGGTAAGAATAAATATGGCCTACAAAAAAGTGATGACCCTTTCTGCAACGGAGTACAGCGCTGCCGGAAAAATCCGTCTCCATGCTGCCGCAGAGGGAGCAAAGGAAAACATTCCCAACGATTCGCCGGTAGAAAAAGTTTTTGAATACCTGAAAAATGAAATCGACAGCAGCCGTTTGTGACGGAATAGGAAGACCTGTCACGTCCTTCTGATATTTGCGCCTGCCGAAATTTTATGTTATAGTGTTTCATATTCCTTAACTGCGCGATGACGGGAGAAAGTAGGGAAACAGAACCGTTTCAGAAAGCCCTGATGATGGAAACGGGTACGGTGATTTTTCTGAAGTGCCTCTCCGAGCGGTTTTCCGAAAAGAAAATTTCCCAAGTAAGAAAACCGGGCGCGCCCGATACAGCGCTTAAGTCATACGACTTTCCAAGGTTTCTCCGGCAACGTGGAAACGAAATTGGGTGGAACACGGAATTTACCGTCCCTTTGCGCAGGGGCGTTTTTTTATTTTCGCGGTTTTACGGAAAGAAGGCTGCCATGTCCCGCATACTCACTGCAGAACATATTAAAAAATCATTTGGCAAAAACACAATATTAAAAGATATCAATCTCACCGTAGAAAAAGGCGATGTCATTTCCATTCTCGGCCCGTCAGGCACAGGAAAGACAACGCTTCTCCGGTGCTTCAATTATCTGGAAAAACCCGAAGCCGGCCAGCTTACCATTGACGACGTGTCTGTGGACTTTTCCCATATTTCCAAAGCGGAAGTGCAAAAACTCCGGCGGAAATCCACCATGGTCTTCCAGCAGTTCAATCTGTTCCGCAACAAGAATGTCCTTGAAAACATCACGGAAGGGCTGATTTACGGTTACGGCAAAACAAAAAAAGAAGCGGAAGAAATCGCGATGGAAGAACTCTCCCGCGTCCGCATGACAGACTATGCCCACATGTATCCGTCGGAACTTTCCGGCGGCATGCAGCAGCGCGTGGGAATCGCCAGAGCGCTTGCACCGAAACCTGATGTCATCCTCTTTGACGAACCCACCTCGGCGCTCGATCCCGAACTCGTAGGAGAGGTTCTGGATACCATCGCCTCCGTCGCGACCCTCGGCATCACCATGATCATTGTCACCCATGAAATGCATTTCGCTCAGGATATATCCACAAAAGCCGTATTCATGTCGGACGGCCTCATCGTGGAAGAAGGACGCCCGAAAGAATTCTTCTCCCATCCGAAAGAGGAGCAGACCCGCGCCTTTCTCCGGCGCATGCTGAAAAGGGAAGAGGCATAACGCTCCCCGTCCCGCTTGTTTTATAAAGGAATGATTCCATGCTTACTTTTGACCCCTCTTTTTTCATAGGCGTATTTCCCCGGCTGATCGCTGACCTTCCTTTCACAGTGGAAGTCATCATCGCGTCTATCCTGCTCTGCCTCTTCTTCGGCACGATCATCGCCGTCATCAGGATTGCCCGTGTGCCCGTGCTGGCGCCTTTCTGCGACATATGGCTCTCTTATAACAGGAGCATGCCCTTTATCCTCGACCTTTACCTCGTCTATTTCTGCCTGCCCGCCATCATACGGGGACTCGGCATCAATCCCGACGGATGGCCGCTTACCGTATATGTGCTGGTCTCCCTTACTTTCCACTACGCCCCCGTTATTTCAGAAATACTCCGCCCCGCTTACCTCTCTGTCGACCGGGGACAGCATGAAGCAGCCATCGTTTTCGGACTTTCTCCGGTTCGGCGCGTTTTCAGCATCATCGCTCCCCAGGCGCTCCCTGTCGCCATTCCCGGATTGGTGAGCGAATCCATCAATATACTGAAAGACACATCCATCATGTTCTTCATCGGCGTCATAGACCTCATGGGCCGCGCGAACCTCATCATCAACGCCGCCTTCGGCCAGCACCGTCTGGAAACATACACCGCCGTCGCCCTGATCTACTGGGCCATCGTCATTGCCATCGAAACGGCATTCTGGCTTTTCCAGAAACAGGGCCATAAAGAAATAAGGAGGACTGTATGATCGATTTTAAAGTCCTTCCCGAAGCGCTCCTCTTCATAGCAGGCGCCGTACCGAATACCCTTTTCATGGCATTTGTCAGCATTTTCTTCGGCATCCTCTTTGGCTCCTTTATCGCTGTGCTCCGTTTGGGAAACAATATGTTTATCAACATTTTCTTTACTGTATTTGTTTCCTTCTTCCGCGCCGTGCCGGGCATCGTCCAGCTCTTCATCGTATACTACTCCCTCCCCTACCTTCTTGCGCCCGTATTCAGCGCTTTTTCGGGAACGGAAGTAAAGCCTTTTGACGTAAGCCCCTACTGGAGCGTCTACCTTTGCTTCATTTTATATAACACCGCCTACCAGTCGGAAAATATCCGCGGCGCTCTCCGCTCCGTAGACCACGGCCAGTATGAAGCGGCCGTCGCCATGGGCATGACCTCTTTCCGCGCTTTCACAAGAATCGTCCTTCCCCAGGCGTTCGTCGTGGCGCTTCCCGCCTTTTTCACATACTATCTGAAAACCATCAAACTCCTCGCCCTTGTCTTCACAGTCAAAGTCGTAGACATGTTCGCCAAAGCGGATATCTTCTCCGCCCTCTACAATCGGCGCATGGAACCGTACATCGCGGACGCCATCGCCTACTGGGGACTGGCCATACTCCTCACCTTCCTCTTCGACCGGTGGGAAAAGAAACTTCGCGGCAGAGGCTTTAATAAATCGAGCTGACAAAAAGAACAGAACCATTTCCCGGCGGATTATTTCTTTTTTTCTATCCTATCTAAAACCGACCTTTGTAGACAGCTCAATTTTCTTATCAGAATAAATACTATTACTATCAATAACGGAGGAATGATTATGGATAATAAAAACTATTATGACTTATTAAATGTTCGTCCGAATGCCTCCTGCCGGGAAATACACGCTTCCTATATCCGCCTTTTGGAAGAATACAAAACCGATCTGAACAAAACGGAAGAAGAAGATTATTTTTTAAAGATGGCGGCGAAAATGAATATAGCCGAGTTGGAAAAAGCATACGCCATTTTATCCGATGCGGAAAAAAGGAAAGCCTACAATGACGAAATACACATCGACATAACAGCCTTGCCGACGGAACCTGCATCAGATACATCCCCGGAAACAGCGCAAGTTCCCACAGCAGCAAACGCTGTCCCCACAGAAAAGAAAACGCTTACCTTCATAGGCGCCAACAAACGATTTCTTTCCCACTGGTATTCTTTCCACGGACGAACCACACGGAAAGAATTCTGGTACGCCTTTCCTATCATTTTTCTCGGACTTTTTCTTTTCAATATAATCTTCAGTTCTATTTTATTCTTCTTTTTCGATCCCATCCCTTATGACGGCCTGATTGTATTGGTTGCCACATCCATAGTCAATTCCTATATTTTCTGTGCCGCATATACAAGACGATTCCACGACATCGGCCGTTCAGGAAAATGGCTGATTCCCTTTTACCTCATTTCCTGGATTCCTTATTTCCCCCTCTTTGTATTTTCTTTGGCATGCGGCTGTTTTCTTCTCTTTATCACTACCATTGCTTCTGACCGCGACAATAAATACGGCCCCCAGTGGGAAGAAACAAAAAAATAAAGTGATATTATAAAAATATCCTATGACAAGACTTTCCTCTATATAAGCAATATCCGATCCATAATAATTTAAAATCCATGAAAAGGAGAAATTATGACGAACTCAAATGAAAACACTCTCTTTGCGCAAAAAGAACAGGCACCAAAACATCTCACCTTCAGTGCAGGAGTAAAACGACTAAGATCCCACTGGCTCTCTCTCAAAGGACGCAGTACAAGAAAGGAATATTGGCTCATCGGTTTGTGCATTTACACCCTTGTCGGCCTTGCACTCAACATCGCCTCTATTATCTTATTCTTCATACTGCCGGGAATACGCTCTGACTTAATCACAATTCCCGTAACTTTGGCTCTGATCTACATGAACTTTGCGCTCTCCGTCCGCCGCCTCCACGATATAGGCTACTCCGGCTGGTATGCCCTTTTAGCTTATATACCGCTCATCAACCTTTTTTTCCTTTACCTTACAGTAAAACCATCTGTCCCGGACAATGAGTACGGTCCCCAGTGGGAAGAAACGAAATATTGACCTGCACATATTTCCAAAAGAAAGAACACCGTTGCATTCTCGTTTCAACAAAAAAGAATGGAAATTCCCAAAAAGGAATATTCATTCTTTTTTTATTTTATTCTGTTGCAAGTTTTTTATTTTTCACTATTTTCATAAATTCATTTTCCGATACCGTCCTAAAAACATTTCCCAGTTTCAGCGCAAAAAAAGCACCCATTTCGAGATGCTTCACAGATCCCCGATTGGACACGCCGCCGCGGAAAGAGAATTTCTCTTTGCATTTTTCTGCTAAGCCGTCTCGAAAAACTATGAAGTCTATCGTGTTTTATATAAGTACACCACCGGACATGATAGATAAAATCATATAAGCGTGACATAATATATAAAACGATGGATGGAAGAATGCTCTGGCAATTAGTCACAAAAACTTTTACACTGGATGATAGAAAAAGATTTGACCAATCAGGATGCAATGCGTGATACAAAAATTTCTTCCAATGCCCTTATCCAATTACGAAATAGATAATATTGCTTTGGATAAACTGAAATGTACTTGTATCCCTTTGGACCGTACACCTAATGATGTTTTGGAATTCATACCGGAGGATGATGAATCATGGGTAATGACGTAAAGTTATTTGAAGGAAACCGGATCCGTTCTATCTGGAACAATGAAAAAGAAGAGTGGTATTTCAGCATCATAGATGTAGTGAACGTTTTGACTGATAGCAGAGATGCCGGAGCATACTGGAGAAAGCTGAAACAAAGATTAAAAGAAGACGGCAGCAAGGTCGTGACATTTTGTCACGCACTGAAATTAAAATCTCCCAAAGACGGCAAAATGTATAAAACAGATGTCGCTGATATGCAAGGTCTATTTCGTATCATCCAGTCGATCCCCTCACCTAAAGCGGAGCCCTTCAAAATGTGGCTGGCGGAAGTAGGAAAAGATAGAGTGGATGAAACCATCGATCCTGAACTTACAATAGACAGAGCTTTAGAAACCTATCTGAAAAAAGGGTACACAAGAGAATGGATCAATCAAAGACTGCAGGCGATCCAGGTCAGAAAAGAACTGACTGACTCCTGGCAAGACCACGGCGTGACAGAAGGCAAAGAATATGCGATTCTTACCAATGAAATTTCAAAGGCCTGGAGCGGAATGACCACAAGGCAGTATAAAGATTTGAAAGGTTTAAAAAAGGAAAACCTGCGGGACAATATGTCCACTACCGAATTGATATTAAATATGCTGGCTGAAACCGCCACAAAGGATATCGCAGAATCCGCCAATCCACAAGGTTTGGAAGAAAATAAAAAAGTGGCAAAACGCGGTGGGAAAATTGCCGGAAATGCCAGACGGGAAATAGAAGCGGAAACGGGAAAACCTGTCATCACTTCAAAAAATGCCATAGACTTCGGGAAGCTGATTGATGGTGTCACAAAGACCATAGATAAAGGAGAGACGAACAATGGCAAGTAAACAAAAACTGGAACTGACTTGGCTTGGCAAAGATAAAGAAATAAAAATAGAACCAAGGATTCTGATTGAAGATAAAGAAAAATCCAACTGTAAAAATGATCCTAGTACAGAGAATATGATTATTCACGGAGATAATCTGCTTGCTTTAAAAGCACTGGAAAGCAAGTATGCCGGACAAATCAAGTGTATATATATCCAAAAACTATTCTCTATAAAACCTGTGGGGAATATGGCGATTATACGATGAATCATGTACAGGACTATACTTATGGCTGCAAATATCCCTGTTGTTTGATGTTGTAGGACAAGTGCTTTAATGCGAGGAGGTACAATTAAAATGAGAGAACATGATCTGGCTTTACTTAGAAGTAGACTGCAAGAAATCAAAGAAATGGGATGGGTCAAGAATCGACGTCCCGGTAATGCCGGTGGTGTAGGTAATACGCTGGAGGACCTTCTTGATGTTGCGGAAAACAATCATCAGTTACCTGATTTTGGAGACTGGGAGTTAAAAAGCCAGCGCGCTGAGACAGGGTCATTATTGACACTATTCCATAGCGAGCCAAACCCTCGAAATGCACGTATAGTTCCGAAGATTCTTCTGCCTCTTTATGGATGGCCGCATCAAAATGCGGGTACTCTCTATCCCAGAAATGAAAGAAGTTTCCGGCAAACTATAAATGCTACTTCTTGTAGTGATCGTGGATTTAAGGTCAATATTGACCGGAGCGCCAAATATATTTTCATTTCCTTTGATTACAGCATGATTGATAAACGCCATGCTGAATGGCGCAGGTTCATAAGAGATGGTATCGGTACAGGAGATATTGATCCGAATCCATACTGGACCTTTTCGGATATTTCTCAAAAGCTAAGCACAAAGCTCAACAACCTTATGTATGTGAAAGCTGAAACACGCTATATCTCTGACGATGAGTATTTCAAGTACAATGAACTCGAAGCCTATGTTGATCCTACGCTGGAGAAGTTTTTGGATCTTGTGGATGCCGGATCTATTTATATAGATTTTGATGCACGTACAGGACACAATCATGGAACGAAATTCCGGATTAGACCTGCGTCCAAAACCAACTTGTATCAGCATCATATAATTATTTAAATGATATCCTGTCAGGAAAAGTTCACAACTAATCTGGGTTTAGGTTGTTTTTGGGCCAAATTAATACTATAATAATACTAATTTCAGGGTGAAAGGAGGCCGACATGGCTAAAGAACCTATTTATCTCGATACATATGCTTTACAGCAAGATATGCGAATCCGCTTACCAAAATCGATTCTGAACAATCTTCCAATAGAAAAAGGAATAACAAAGTTCTCGATTTATTTAAATCAGGAAAAAAATGAACTAATCTTACGTATTGCGGAGGGTTTGAAGGAGGAAACGGAATGAAACACCTAATCGCCTGTGGCGACACACTTGAATTAATAAAACATGTCAAACCCGCTTCAATTGATCTACTGGTAACATCACCACCATATTGGGCCAAACGAGTTTATAACGGCAAGGGAGAGCTCGGCTCCGAAGAAACCCCTGAAGCCTATATATCGAGACTAGCAGACTTTTTTGATGAACTTTATCCATACCTGAAACCGTCTGCTAACATTTTTATTAATGTTGGTGATACATATTTTGGTTCAGGTGCCGGTGCTTGGAGTAAGTACTTAGACGATAAAGGAAATATTACACAAGCCCAAAAAGACCGCAAAGAGAAATATTTTACAACTGAACCACTTCAACCGAAGATTAAGCAAAACGGAAAACTATACCAGAATAAGCAACTTCTGCTTATTCCATCTCGATTTGCTATTGAGATGCAGGAACGAGGTTGGTTATTACGTGACGATATTATTTGGCAGAAACCAAATAGAATTCCCGCAAGCGTGACTGATCGCCTGAACAACACATACGAACATGTATTTCATTTTGTATTGAACAAGAAGTATTTCTTCAATTTGGATGCAATCAAAATCCTTGGTGCAAATGGCCGTATGAAAAATCCTGGTGATGTGTGGGCGATTAACACCCAGCCATTAAACGGTAATCACACAGCAACGTTCCCCGAGCAACTAGTAGAACAGATCGTTCTATGTGGAAGTCCCAAAGACGGCGTTGTACTCGATCCTTTTTTAGGAACAGGTACAACTTGGATTGTGAGCGACCGGCTTGAGAGAAACTGTATCGGGTTTGAGATCAATCAAGGTTTTTTTGATTTTGCTCAGAGTAGGTTTAAGAAAAGCAGGGAATTTGAATAATGTCAACTACCGATTTTATAACCATAAATAATGACCGGCTTTGTAATTGTAAGAAAGGATTCTTATCTTGCATTGAAGCCCGAGACTGGATGAAGAACCAAATAGGCGTATGGCAGTTTATGTATGAGTCGAGAGATATAAGGGATAAGTCGATCCATCCTGCAGTATTTCCTATTGCTATGGCAAAAAGAATTATTGAACAGTTCACACACAAAGGCGAACTGGTATTAGATCCTTTTGTAGGATCTGGAACGACTCTACTTGCTGCTCAAGATCTTGATCGAAACGCAGTGGGCTTTGATTTAAAGCAAGAATATGTTGATCTCTCAAATTCTCGTGTTGCGGAGCCGCCTGCAGACAGCCATTGCCAACAAATAGCTGTCTGCGATGATGCAAGAAATATCGTAAATCGTATTGCACAGGGAACGGTTAAACTGGCTTTTACATCGCCCCCGTATGCCAATATACTGAACAGGGAGCGCAAGAATAAAAGTCGCCGTGGTGACCTTCGTGAGAATAAACAATTCGGCAAGATTGAGCAGTATAGCCAAGACCCCCGTGATTTAGGAACACTTGATGCTGATTCATTCGAGAAACAAATATCTGAGATCTTTCAATATATGATGCCTGTCTTTCAAGAAAAAGCCCATATTCTTATAAATATCACAGATGCATGGATTGATGGGAAACGAGTACCTTTGCATATAAATATTATCAATGCGATGCGTGTAGCCGGATATGAATTTAAAAATACGATTATTTGGGATCGTCGCAATTTAGTGAATAAGATCGGAATATTTGGATGGCCGAGCAATTACATCACTATGGGCACGACGTTTGAATACATTCTCGACTTTACGATCCCTGCTCCTGCAAAGAAGAATCGGGCAAAAGAATAGAACATGTAAGGTATCTTGTGCAGTTCTGTGCCGTACAAATTCAATAAATGACTCAAAGACAAGTGAATAAACCTTTTAATTTTTCCTTTATCCCTAATGCAAAACATTGTGATGATGAATAAGAAAAATATAGCCAATAAAATTTATCGTCAAATGCTGCAGGATGATCATTTCTACTGCGAAAATGAATTCATTCAGTATTCTGTAATAGGAACAAGTGCTTATAATTTGCCACAAGCCTACACTTGGAAAAAACGAATAAATCTTTATGAAAGTTATAAGGATAATATAAAATCTATACTTTTTGACGGAATCAAAAAAGGGTATTCTCCTCTGCAAAATTTGACAGCTATCCGGAACTTGTATTGGCAAGAGTTTTGGAAAATGATCGATCTGTCATCAATTGGCTTAGACCTGCACAAAATGAATTCAATATAACTTATAACAGGGGAAAACATTACATTCCGGATTTTGTTGTAGAAACAGAAATTGCCTTTTTTATCGTAGAAGTAAAAGGCGAAGACAAAATCAATCATCCCGATGTTATCGCCAAAGGCAAAAAAGCGGTGAAGTTCTGTGAAGTTGCGAGTAACTGGGCAAAATCAAACAAAAGAAAAGAATGGAAGTATGTATTTATTCCGTCTAAAGAAGTACGAGCAAATTCAAGCTTTGACAGCTTAACAGAAAGATTTATGAAGTAGCACACAAAAAGCACCTCCTTCGAGATGCTTCACAGGCAGGACATGGGCCTGCCGTTTTATTCTTCCGCCGGATATTCACCGCGGTAGGTTACCGTTTCGGAAAGCGGTTTCCGCGGGAGCGGTTGGATTTCTCTGTCCGTGTATCCCAGAGCGATGGCCGCCACCATTTCCCCTTCCACATTCAGCCATTTTTTCAGTTCGTCATAAGCAAAGAAAATATTGCAGGTCCACAGCGTCCCGATATTCCTCGCCGTCGCTTCCAGGCACATATTCTGGATCGCCGCGCTCACCGACTGGATGTCCGCCATTTCCATCAGATGCTCGTCTATGGGAAATTCGCCGTAGTAGTCCTTCCCCTTGCTGTTGATAAAGAAGACAATGACCGGCGCCTGTTCCAGTACGCGGGCCGTATAAATCGCGGCGGGGATATATTTCTCATACCCTTTTCCGAAAATGGCCGCTTTATCGCTCCGGTTCCTTTTGATGCCTTCTTTCAGCGCGCGGACCGCTTCTTTCCGCGCGTCTCCGCGGACGACCACAAAGCGCCAGGGCTGCTCATTATGCTCCGACGGCGCCCAGGAGGCCGCTTCCAAAAGAGCATGCAGATCTTCCTCTGGGATGTTCTTTTTGATGAAACGCCGTGTGCTGCGGCGCGCTTTTATTTCATGTATCACGTTTCCAACTTCCTTTTTCTATTACATATTCTCCTCATATATGCGTTTTATTATAAACAAATGTGATTTATACCGCAAGTGACCCCCGGACAGTTTAGAAGAAACATGTTTTGCTTCCGATTCCCGATCCCGCAGTGATAAGCGCCATATTCTCCGCGGCAGCTCCGGTCCTCCCGGATTTCTTTTTATAATATATGTTTTTATAAGACATTCTGTCATATAATAAAAGAAACTTAGCATTGCAAAAAGGAGAACTGTCATGCTTGAACCGATCGTCCGCAAAAACGCTTTCGGAGGAAAAGGCGAAGTCATCCTCCGGCCGCTTCTGACCGATGAACAGAAAAAGGAGAAAGTTCAAATGTATACGGAAGTCACCATCCCTAAAGGCGCATCGCTTGGTGTCCACCGGCATACGGGAAATGCAGAGTCCTACTACATTCTTTCAGGAACAGGTCTTTACACCGACGACGGAAAAACCTATGAAGTCCATGCGGGTGACACGACATACTGCGCCGATGGCCACTGCCACGGGCTTGAAAATACGGGAGACGGCAACCTGAAATGCATGGCGCTCATCATTCCGTCGTGAAATTGCTGTAAAAATATGGTTTAATAAAGGAGATTCATTATGGCTTTAAAAGAATACCAACTTCCTTTCGGCCGCGGTTTCCAGACGGTCATGCTCCCCGAAGAGCATGTATCCGATGTATTGGAAGGCGTACCGACAGCTGCCTGCGACATTAAAGAAGCGACTGTCGAATGTATGCGCCGCCCCATCGGCTCCGCACCGCTTGCCGAAAAAGTACAAAAAGGCGACAAGGTCTGCCTCATCGTGGCGGATATCACCCGCGCGTGGAACCATGCCCGCGATTTCACCGTCCATGTGGTTAATGAACTGAATCTCGCAGGAATTCCTGATGAAGATATTTTTATCGTCTTTGCCCAGGGTACCCACAGGGCGCACAGCGATGCGGAAAATATCGAATGTGTGGGAGAAGAAGTGGCGCGACGCATTGCCATGTACCAGCATGACTGCAGGGATAAAAACATGCTTACCCGTATGGGCGTGACCACCCGCGGCACGGAAGTATGGCTGAATAAACGCGTCGCGGAAGCGGACAAAGTCATTCTCCTGAACGCTCTTTCCACCCATGACATGGCGGGCTTCGGCGGCGGACGCAAACTTGTCCTTCCCGGCGTAGCAGGGTGGGATACCATCCAGCAGAACCACTGCCACGCCCTGGGCGACGAAGTCGGCTCCGGCCTGAATCCCGATTCCCATGTCCTTAAAACCGAAGGAAATCCGGTCAGTGAAGATATGCAGGAAGGCTGCGATATGCTACGCCCCTGTTTCCTCGTCCACTCCCTTATCAACGCTGACGGCGAAGTTTCGGGCATGGTCGGCGGAGACCCTTATGAAGCATGGGCGGCAGGCGCGAAAGAAACATACCGTATGCAGAAAGTTCCCATGAAACAAAAAGCCGACGTGACCATCGTCAGCGCGGGAGGATACCCGAAAGACACCAATCTTTACCAGGGAACGAAGTGTTACACGTCATCCGATATGGCAACAAAAAAAGGCGGCATCATCATCACCATGATTGAAGCGGACGATGTCATGGAACCGCCGGCCTACCTGGATAGTTTCAAATATGATAATCTGGAAGACATGGAAAAAGCTCTCCGCGAATGCTTTACCATTCCTTTCTTTGTCGCTTTTGAAAACCTCATCACCGCTACGACCCATACCATCTACTTCGTGACAAAACCGGAAAATTTCGACATCATTCGGAAAAAAACGCCGCAGATTCCCGTCGCCACCGTACAGGAAGCCTGGGAACTGGCAAAGAAACAATTGGAAAAAGAAGGTAAGACAGACTATACCATCAATATCATCCCCCACGGCAGCGCCGTCGTTCCCTTCCTGGAATAATCCCAAGTAAAAGGGCAGACTTTTGAAAATCTGCTCTTTTTTTATGCATAAATGTGCTTCCTGACAGAATTTTAAGAACAAGGCTTCCGTCATTCTTTCCGTCAAAAAGACCGTGCTCTTCTCCCAAAAGCCTATCCATCTCCTTGGGTATAAATCCTTCCAGGGGGCACGAATCAATTCCCATGAGCGCTGCCACGGCCATCATATGTGCCATGACGATGTACGCCTGTTTCCCCGCCCAGTCAAAAGCACTCCGTTCGCTTTCCAGCGTTTTGAAATCATTTTCCGAGAAATTACTGTAAGCGTTTCTGTAAAATTCATAGACTTCATCAGGTACCTGGTGGACGTCTTTCAGCATATGCCTGATGTAATCTGAGCCGAAAGTGATATCTGCTTTTTTCCGTGCCGGGAATGCCACAAAATGGACGGCCTCCGGTTTATCCCTGATGCCCCGTCCAAATTCCTTCATTTCTTTCCGAAAGGAAATATTCTTTACCGCTTCTTTCATTTTTCTGAAGAAAAGTATGCAATCAATTGCAAATACTGAACAAAAGGAGTAAAATGTACATATATTAAATCGACAATTTTAAAAACATTTAATTATGGGGCATATATGATCCGGAATTACGATAAAAAATATTTAAAGATCGCATTGCCTGCGGCGCTGGAAGGTCTTTTCATGATTCTCCTCGCTTCCGCGGATTTAATCATGGTCGGCACCTTAGGGGCTGTTTCCATTGCGGCGGTCAGTATTTTCCTCCAGCCGCGGCTCGTTATTCTCTGCTTTACCCGCTCTCTTGCTTCCTCCGTGACGCTTCTCGTTTCCCGGGACGCCGGACGGAATGACAGGACGAACGCTTCCGATATTCTGAAGAAATCTATTTTCATCGGAGCCATCGTCCTTCTGTTCATCCATAGTATCTTCTATCTGTTCCTTGAAGATATTTTCTACCTTATGGGCGCAAAAACAGAATATATGGCGGAAGCTCTCACTTATGGAAATATTGCGCTGCTTTCCGTTTTTATTTCTTCATTCACCCTCTTTTTCCAGGCGGTCCAGCTCGGTTTCGGCCAGACGGCAATCATCATGAAGACAAATATTCTGGGAAATCTCGTGAATGTCATCATGAATTTCATCCTGATCTTCGGCATGGGGCCGATTCCTGCCATGGGTGTCGCCGGCGCGGCAATCGGTACAGTCATAAGCACCATTTTCAGTCTGTGCTGGACGATTTATCTTATGAAAAAAGACCACCTTCTTGAAGGCGGTTCTTTCATTCCCGACCAAGCGTATTTCAAAAAAGTCACACCTATTTTCCTTTCTGTTTTCAGTGAACAGGGTTTTGAGCGTATAGGCATGGTTCTTTTCACCCGCATGGCGGCGAGCCTTGGCACGATTCCCTTTGCCGTCCACAGTATCTGTATGAATATTGCCGATATTTACTGGGACTACATCGTAGGATTCGGCAAAGCGAGCATGGTCACCGCAGGGCAGTCTATCGGCAAAAAATCGGAAACCGAATGGCACGCGTTTAAACGGGCAGGCATTAAATGGACTCTGATCTGTTCCACCGTCGCGTTCACCCTCACTGCCGTTTTCAGAGAAGAAATCTTTTCCTTCTATTCTTC
>UMJJ01034601.1_pt1 | contig 20619 bp, 22 predicted proteins | sample 1966051 | NCBI WGS metagenome assembly UMJJ01 (sample SAMEA4836147, study PRJEB28245) | human gut metagenome | biome: gut microbiome; material: fecal sample | place: Denmark | collected 2008
TTTTTCAATATTTTTTAGATAAAAATTATGTAGGCATTTTGCCTACATTAATTTTACACTAACGAACGAACGGACAAAAGGTATAAATGGTATTAGAAATAGAGAAAATGTGCATAAAATAAAGAAGAAGGAAAAGAATAAAAGAGAAGAAAAAATATTGACGTACGTTAAAACGTATGCTAAAATAATAAACAGGGGGAAGATAACATGACCAATATTAACATTACGAATTTTAGAAAAGATATATATAAATTATTAGATCAGACCATTAAATATAATGAGCCTATTCATATTACAACCCAAAATGGAAATGCAGTAGTATTATCAGAAGAAGATTATAACAATATCATGGAAACATTATACATTTCATCTGTACCAGGGTTAAAAGAACAAATTATAGAAGGAATGAAAGAAGATACCAAAGAATGTGTAGAAGAAGACGAGGTGGAATGGTAGTTTGTATAAAGTAGTATATATCAAAAAATGCTTAAAAGATATACCAAAACTAAAATCCAGCGGACTAAGTGATAAAGCGAAAAAATTGATTGATGTAATAAGAGAAAATCCTTTTCAAAATCCACCACCTTATGAAAAATTAGTAGGTGATTTACAGGGGGCTTATTCTAGAAGAATTAATATACAGCATAGATTAGTGTATCAAGTAATAGAAAACGAAAAAACAGTAAAAATACTTAGTTTATGGACACATTATGAATAGGAATAGAAGATAGTCTATGATAATAAAAATAGGCTATCTTTTTAAATTTAAAAAGATACATTGTAAAATAGAATAAAAAAGGGTACAATAAGAAAAAAGGAAAGAAGAGTGAATATGCAAGATATTATACCAATTGCAGAAAAGATAAAAGAAGCGGGAGGAACACTGTATTTAGTAGGTGGTGCAGTGCGTGATGCTATTTTAAAAAGAGAAAATCATGATAAAGATTATGCAGTAGAAGGACTAACAAAAGAAACCTTTACTACGCTTTTTCCAGAGGCTGTGCTAAGAGGAAAAGATTTTGCTGTATGGGATATAGATGGTGCAGAGTTTGCCCTTACCAGAACAGAGAGAAAAAAAGAGCAAGGGCATAAAGGATTTGAAATTACAACTGAAAAGGTATCTATTGAAGAAGATTTAAAAAGAAGAGACCTTACCATAAATGCGATTGCTCAAAATGTGCTAACAGGAGAAATAATAGACCCTTATGGAGGAAGGGAAGATATACAAAAGAAAGTACTAAGAGCAGTTTCAGATGCATTTTCTGAAGATCCTTTACGTGTGTATCGTACTGCAAGATTTGCAGCAATGCTAGAATGGGGTGTAGAAGATAATACCTTAGAAAAAATGAAACTATTACAAGAAGAACTATCTACACTGCCAAAGGAAAGGGTATTTGTAGAATTTCGTAAAGCCTTACAAACAAAAAAGCCAAGTATATTTTTAGAAACTTTAAGAAGGGCAGAGGTATTGGGTGTACATTTTAAAGAAATTCAAGATTTAATAGGAAGTACGCAACCAGAAAAATACCATCCAGAAGGAGATAGCTATCAGCACACACTGCTCGTGGTAGATAAAGCATGCGAGCTTTCGGAAGATATTTTGGTGCGATTTGGAGCCTTAGTGCATGATTTAGGAAAAGGAGTAACACCAAAAGAAATGCTCCCACACCATTATGGACACGATAAAAAAGGAGTAGAAGTAGTAAGTAAGTTTTGTAACCGAATAGGCACACCAAATAGTTGGAAAAAAGCAGGACAAACAGCAAGTAGGTATCATATGCTAGGAGGTATTTTTGATAAAATGTCACCACCTAAAAAAGTAGATTTTATTGAAAATGTTTCTAAAACCATATTAGGGTTAGATGGCTTGCAATATATTGTTATTGCAGATAAATGCAGTGGACAAAGAATTTGCAAAGAAAAAGAAATTTCTTTTGCAAAATTAGGAAAAGAAATGTTACAAGAAGTAAATGGTAAGTCTTGCGACGAAAAGGAAAAAATGCTTATAGGAATGGACTTTAAAAATAGGCTACGTGAAAAAAGAATAAAATGGATACAAAATAAAGAAAAAAATGTTGATAACTTTTAAATTATACTATATAATTTAAGAAATGAGGTGAAACGAATGAAAAATATAAAGAGCCAAAGAGGTTCTATTACATTGTTAGTAGTCATTACGGTCTTGTTTTTTATTATTATTACTATCAGTGTTTATGTATCAAATTCCAATACAAGAGTATCACAAATGCAAGAAATTGCAAGGATTAAAGAAGTCTATGAAGCAGATGTAGACAATACGGATGAAGTTTATAGCAAAATAATAGGAGGACTTGAAGAAACAGATGGAAGTTGGAGCGAGCCAGAAGAAGTAAATTCTCCAGACTTAATAGGAACAGGTCTAGTTCCAATTGAAATAGGAGACAATGGAGATATAACAGAGGTTATAAAAGGAACAGAAGATTGGTATAGTTACACGGAGTCTGATAGAAAATGGGCAAATGCTATTACCAGAGATGGAAGTATGTGGGTATGGATACCAAGATATGCATATAAAATAACATATAATAATTCAAGCGATAAAGCACAAGGGGCAACAATAGATATTGTATTTTTAAAAGACGATACCAATCTAGACAAAAATGGAAACGATGTAACTCAAAGTAATTATCAAGATGAAAAGGGACAAATAGGAGCTTATACAGTACATCCTGCATTTCAAGACGGAACCAATAACAATTTTGCAAACGGAGAATGGGACGACGAAATAAGAGGATTTTGGGTGTCAAAATTTGAAGCAGGATATCCAGAAGGAAACAACAATATAAAGAAAATTAGTAGCGGATTAACCTATAGCGCTAATAATGCAAGTAGTAACTTTTATGGTAGTATTGTAGCAGATACTACAGAAATGTATTATCCTGTATTTGTTCCTAATACCTATTCCTATAATAATATTATCATAAGTGATATGTATGCATTATGCAAAACAATAGGACAGCCAGGAAACCCGTACGGGTTTGAACCAGAAGAAGTAGATAGTCATATTATGAAAAATAGTGAATGGGGTGCAATTGCTTATTTAACACACAGCAAATATGGAAGAAATGGACAAGAAGTAACAATAAACAATGTAAACTTAAATAATAGTATACCAACCATTAATGCTGTAACAGGAATGGCAGGAGCAGACATTTCTTCAGCAGTAAACATAACTACCATTGATAAAATAATGGACGGTACGAGTGGAAGTTATACATGGGAAACAGTTCAAGGAAGAAAAGCAAGTAGCACAGATACTGTGTATGGAGTGTATGACTTAAGCGGAGGAATGTATGAATACACCTCTGGTTATGTATATAATGGAAATGCAAGCTTAGATACCTATGGTTATAAATTAGTACATGATGGTCCAGTAGACCAAAGTACAAAATATAAAACAGTGTATACAAAATCTTCTACCGATATCCATACAGATAACTACCATCAAAGCGTAAATATGAGTAGAAAGGGAGAAGCTATTTGGGAAACAAGTACCGACGGAAAAGGAAAAACAGCATGGTTTGCAGATTATACTGTTTTCCCAAACCGCCAGTATCCATTTTTACGTAGAGGAGGCTACTATGGAGATACTACTTCGGCAGGCACATTTAATTTTGCTGGTAGCGGTGGAGGATCTGGATTTCATGCCATTGTAGTAGCAGTATAATGTAATAAATGATAAAAAATAAACGATAAGAAGAAAAAAGATTGAAACGATTCTAGCTTAAATCTTTTTTCTTTTTTAGGTACAAGGATTTTTTTCCTTTTTTAACCAATAAACATTGACTTTTTCGCTAAATCAAGGTATGATATTATAGTGAAAAAAGGTAAAATCAAAAACTTATTAATAGCTACTTTTAAAGTAGAAATAGTAGGAGGATACTTATGGGTGAAGTAATTGTTATTACATCAGGAAAGGGTGGTGTAGGAAAAACAACAACAACAGCAAATTTAGGTTCAGCATTAGCTCTTCAGGGGAAAAAGGTTGTCTTGGTAGATACTGATATTGGACTACGTAACCTAGATGTTGTTATGGGACTAGAAAATCGAATCGTATATGACATTGTTGATGTTGTAGAAGAAAAATGCAAGCTAAGACAAGCATTGATTAAGGACAAGCGTTTTCAAGAATTATTTTTATTACCTGCAGCCCAAACAAGAGACAAAAGTGCTGTTAATGAAGAACAAATGAAAGAATTAATAGGTAAACTAAAGGAAGATTTTGATTATATCTTAATAGATTGTCCTGCTGGAATAGAACAAGGTTTTAAAAATGCCATTGTAGGTGCAGATAGAGCCATTGTTGTTACTACTGCCGAAATTTCAGCTATTCGTGATGCAGACCGTATTATAGGATTACTAGAAGCGGCAGAAATTAAAAATCCAGAATTAATTGTCAATCGTTTAAGACCAAACATGATTAAAAAAGGCGAAATGATGGATGTAGATGACATTGTGGACTTACTTTCTATTGATTTAATAGGAGTGGTTCCAGATGACGAATATATTATTACACAGACAAATAAAGGAGAACCTGTTATTTCTAACAAAAAGGCACCTTCTGGAAAAGCATATTTAGATATTGCAAGAAGAATATTAGGAGAAAATATAGATATTCAAGTCCCTGGAAAGGAAAAAGGCTTTTTTTCAAAGATAAAAAACATTTTTAAGAGAAAATAATACATACTGGAGGTATAAATACCATGTTTGAGAGCATCATTCAATTTTTTAAAAAACTAGGAAAATCAAAGCCAGAAACCAATAATACTTCTAAAGATACTGCAAAAGAAAGATTGCATCTTGTATTAATGCAAGATAGAGCTAATGTATCTGCAGACTTTTTGGATTTAATGAAACAAGAAATTATAGAAGTAATCAAAAAATATATTGATGTAGACGAAAACGCTATTGATGTAAGGCTTGCTAACAAAACCAATGCAGATGGAACAACGGGAGCGCCTGCACTTTATGCTAATATTCCAATTGTCAGCATCAAAAATGAAGAAAGACACTTAGATGGTAGTGTTCCGGAAAAGAAAAAACAAGAAGATAAGAAACTAGAAGAAAATAATGAAGCAGAAAAGAAAGAAAAGCAAGAACCAAAAGAACAAGCAGAAAAGCAGGAAGAAACACTACCAACAGAAGAAAAAAAGGAAGACGAAAAAGCAGAAAACAAAGAAAAAAATAAGGAAGAAAATACAGAAAAAGATACCGCAATACAAGAAGAAAAAGACTCTAAAGAAGAGGAGCAAAAACAAGAAGAAAGTAAAGAAAAAGAAGAAGAAAAGAATTCTGAATCGGTAGAAGCAGTAACAAGCACGAATAGCGATTAGAAGGAATGATGATATGAGAAAAAAGTTCTTAAAGAATATGGATTGGGGAATACTGATTTGTAGTATTCTCTTAACTTTTATAGGATTTGTTGCTCTTTTTTCAGCAACACAAAATGACGACTACGGGGATTTAAAAAAGCAAATTATTTTCTTTTTAATTAGTATTCCTGTTGTCATTATTGTTATGTCTATTGATTACACATGGATTACAAAAATTTCATGGGTGTTTTATGCTATATTTATTCTTCTGCTAATAGGCGTATTCTTTACAGAACCAATTAATGGAGCAACTAGTTGGTACGATTTTGGTTTCTTTACATTTCAGCCGGCTGAAATGGCAAAAATATTTGTAATTTTATTTGAGGCGTATACAATTTGTCGTATACAAAAAATAGATCGTAAAGAAATTAACAAACCATTAAAACTTTTACTTGTTTTTATCATTTTGGCACTGCCTCTTGGATTAATTATTTTACAACCGGACTATGGAACCGCAGCAGCATTTGTGGTAGCTTTCTTGTTTATGCTATTTACAGCTGGTATTGATAAAAAGTATATTTTTGTGTCTATTGTATTAGTAGCAATTTTACTTCCTTTACTATATTTTTATGTTTTACCAGAGCATGCAAAAACAAGAATAGAGGTATTTTTAAACCCAGATTTAGATCCAAGAGGAAAAGGATATAATGTATTGCAATCTAAATTAGCAATTGGTGCAGGTCAGTTATTTGGAATGGGACTATTAAAGGGAAATCAAACCCAATTAGGTTTCTTATACCCAAAGACAACAGACTTTATCTTTTCCGTAATAGGAGAAGAAATGGGATTTATGGTAGCAGGAGCTATTATCATCATATATGTTATTCTTATAACTAGAACCATTTATGTAGCAAAAACAGCAAAAGATGACGTAGGTTCCTATATAGCAATTGGAATTGCAGGAGTTTTTACCTTCCACATGTTAGAAAATATAGGAATGACTATGGGATTGCTTCCTATTACTGGTGTACCTTTGCTATTTGTAAGTTATGGTGGTACTAGCTTAATTACTAGCTTTATTATGATAGGATTGTTATTAAATATTAGTGGAAGAAGACAAAAAGTAATATTTATGGAATAAGGATAGAAAAATGTATGTAAAAGAACTAAAAATAGGAAATGTAACATTAAAAAATAATATACTCCTAGCTCCTATGGCAGGGGTAACAGACAGGGCATTTCGTAGAATTTGCGAAGAATTTGGACCTGGTATGGTTGTAACAGAAATGATAAGTAGCAAGGCACTATATTATCAAGATGAAAAGACCAAGAAAATGTTAAATATAGATGGAGAAAAAAGACCAATTGCCATTCAGTTATTTGGAAGTGACATGCTAGCTATGCAATATGCAGTAAAGGAAGTAGAACCATTAGCAGACATCATAGATATGAATATGGGATGTCCAGCTCCTAAAGTTGTAAAAAATGGAGATGGTAGCAAACTATTGCTAAATTTAGATTTAGCATATGAAATCATAAAAGGAATGGTAAGCGTTTCTGCTAAACCAATTACAGTAAAAATAAGAAAAGGATGGGATAACAATCATGTAGTGGCAGTAGAGGCAGCTAAAATGATAGAAGCAGCGGGGGCAAGCGCTATTACCATTCATGGGAGAACAAGAGAAGAGTTTTACTCTGGAACAGCAGACTGGGAAATAATTAAAAAAGTAAAAGAAGCTGTTTCCATCCCGGTAATTGGCAATGGAGATGTAGTAGATGAGGAAAGTGCTTCTCGCATGTTTCTAGAAACAGGAGTAGATGGCATTATGATAGGAAGAGCGGCTCTCGGAAATCCATGGATTTTTAGAGAGATACCTTTCTTTTTACAAACAGGAGAAAAGCTTGCAAAACCAACGAGTAAAGAAAAACTAGAAGTAATTCGAAAACATCTTTTATGGGAAGTTGAAGAAAAAGGAGAAAGAACAGCAGTTTTAGAAATGCGAAAATTTATTGCATGGTACTCTAAAAATATGCCAGAGGCTACTAAATTACGTGAAAAAGTAAACAGTATTGTTACAGTAAATGCGCTTCAAGCTTGTATTACAGAATATTTTTTAGCACATTAGAATATAGTAGAGGTAAGAGAAATCTTACTTCTTTTTTGTTGTAAGAAAGAAAGGAAAGAGGAAACGTGATGAAACTACCAAAAAGAAAATTTAATAAAATTTGGATAATAGTACCAGTTATTATTTTGCTTTGTATTTTTCTTATGTTTTTTCTAAAAAAAGATAATAAAGAAGAAAAAATGGGAAATACTATAACTAGCCAGACGAAAGAGGAAATCGAAGAATATATTTTAAATATTGATTCTTATGAGGCAATGTTAAGTATAGAAGTAACAAGTAATAAAAATCAAAATAAATATAAGATAAAACAAAGTTTTCAAAGTCCCAATATTTGTGTCCAAGAGGTGTTAGAACCTAGTAACATACAAGGATTAAAAACAATTTATGATGGTACTAATTTGAGTTTGCAAAATACAAGATTACATTTAAGTACTGTTTATGAGAATTATCCATATCTAACAGAAAACAATCTATGGCTAACCTCATTTATCGAAGAATATAAGAAGACGCAAGATGCTTTGTGTGAGGATAGTAATACCCAGTGGATTTTATCTATTCCCAAAAATGCGATGGGAATACAAAAAAAGTTAGCAGTAGATAAGAAAACAGGAAAGCCAATCCATTTAGAAGTACAAGACAGGAACAGAAATACATCTGTTTACATAGTATATAATGAGATAGAAATAAACAATTTAAAAGGAAAAAATATTTTGGCTTTCCAACAGAACTAACAAAGGAGAATTTTTACTTCTAAATTAGCTATTTTTATCTCAAAAAGAAAAAGATGTTTAAAATATATTAAAAAATAGGCTAATAGTAGGAGTGGTAAAAATGGTAGTAAAAAGAGGCGATATGTTTTATGCAGACTTAAGCCCTGTTGTAGGATCAGAACAAGGTCGGAATTCGACCAGTTTTGATTATCCAAAATGATGTAGGAAACAAGCATAGCCCAACAGTAATAGCAGCAGCTATTACTTCGCAAATGTCAAAAAACAAGTTACCAACACATATTGAACTTGGCTCCAAAGAATATGGATTAAAAGCAGATTCTATTATTCTAACAGAACAAATAAGAACCATAGACAAAACAAGGCTTAAGGAAAAAATAGGTCACATAGATGACGAAAAAACAATGGAAAAAATAAACAGCGCATTAGGAGTTAGTTTTGGACTAGAAAGGTAGGAATAAGTAGCCTGAAAGGGTTATGTAAGAGTAAAAGAGTAAACCAAAATACAAAAAGCAGTTCTAAAAAGAACTGCTTAAATTTTAAGTTTTTTTATTGTTTTAATTTCGGCGTTTAATTTATCTAACTCTGCTTGCCTTGCAAGGTAGGCTTCTTTATATTCTTTTAAAACATCTGTACAGTTTTCTATTGTTTCTCCTTCTTTTTGTTTTAATAGAATAAGCATACCTTCTTTGTAATAGTTTTTATCTTTGTCTTTTTTGGCTTTTTCCATTTCGATACGATATTTGTCTACTTGTTCTAATCTTTTGATTTCACCTTTTAAATAGGTTAAATAATCGGATGTATAAAAAATTTCATATTCAACGTCATCAATAACTACTTTAAATAAAGCCTTTAAAATTTTAGGGTCTATTTTTCCTACTTTAGCATGTAGAGTAGAAGGTCTTGCATTTTCTATTAATATTTTTAAAGTATCAGAAATTCCAATATGTGTCTTGTATTGTCTTTTGCTAACAATGGCATCGTATTCGTCTGCTACACGAATAATTTTTGCTTCATAAGGAATTTGCTTTTCGGTTAAGCCTTCTGGATATCCTGTGCCATCCAATGCTTCGTGATGGTAATGTGGTCCATTGGCATATGGTCTAAGTTTTAAATCCTCCATACACATGTTATAGCCAATAGTAGTATGGGTTTTCATGATTTCGTATTCTTCGTCTGTTAATTTAGATGGCTTTTGTAAAATTTTAGAAGGAATAAATATTTTTCCAATATCATGTAAATAAGCACAAATAGTACAATATACAGTAAATGCAGTTTTACAATGTAGATATTCACAAATTCTACAAGTAAGGCTGGCAACATTTTCAGAGTGCACTCTTGTAAAGACATCTAAAGAGTCTAATCTATTTAATTGGTACCTAGCACTATCGTCTAAGTTATAAGATTTAAGACTAGTGCGGTCATAAAAATCAAATTTAGGTTTCATTTTTTCTCTCCTTTTAATTTCTTTTATCATACCATGGATGAAAAGGAATTTCAATACATAATTTCCTCTTCTTACCATACAATAGTAAAAGAAATACTACGTACATAAAGGAGATGGATGGATTGACAACAAACCTTTCGAGAAGAAAAAGATTAAGATGGGTGTTATATATTACTTTTTTATTGTTTGCAGTATTACTAATTCGTATTGCATTTATTCAGTTTGTACAAGGAGAAGAGTTACAGGCAATGGCATATCAGCAACAGAGTTTAGATAGAAATATTACTCCTAAAAGAGGTAGTATTTATGATGCAACAGGCAAAGTAGAACTTGCTGTTAGTGCTTCGGTAGAAACTGTTACCGTAAATCCTGTCAATATTCCGGAAGAGCAAAAGGAAAAAGTGGCAAAAAAACTTGCAGAAATTTTTGAACTAGATTATGAGGCTACTTTAAAAAAAGTAAAGAAGAGAAGTTCCATTGAAACCATTGCAAAACGTGTGGATAAGGCAAAAACAGATACACTTCGTGTGTGGATGGAGGAAAATAATATTAAGACAGGAATTAATATTGATGAAGATACCAAAAGATATTATCCATTTAATAAATTAGCCTCTCAAATTATTGGTTTCTGTGGAAGTGATAATCAAGGATTAGAAGGATTAGAGAGCTATTATGAGGAAAATTTAAAAGGAGAAAGTGGAAAAATTGTACGTGTATCTGACGCAAGAGGAGGAGAAATACAAGATGAAGCAGAACAATATATCCCAGCAGTAGATGGAGATAGTTTGGTACTAACCATAGATGCTACTATTCAAGGAATTGTAGAAAAATATTTAAAACTAGGATGTATAGATAATGCTTGCACAGATGGTGGTAGTGTTATTATCATGAACCCGAACAATGGAGATATTATGGCAATGGCAAACTACCCAGATTATAACTTAAATAATCCTTATGGCCCTAATACAGAAGAATTAGCAGAAAATTGGGAAACAATGAGTTCAACGGATAAAACAAAAGCCATGCAACAAGCATGGAGAAATAAGTCTATTTCCGATACCTATGAACCAGGTTCTGTTTTTAAAATTATTACAGCCTCAGCCGCTTTAGAAGAAGGAATAACCACAACTGATAAAGAAGGTGAATTTAATTGTACAGGAGGAATTGAGATAGCAGGTGTACGTATTAAATGTTGGAGATACTATAGACCACACGGCTCACAAAGTTTAAGAGAAGCCTTAATGAATTCTTGTAACCCGGTATTCATAGGATTAGGACAAAAAATGGGAGTATCTACCTATTATAGTTATTTAAACAAATTTGGTTTCTTAGATAAAACACATATTGACTTACTAGGAGAAGCAAAAGGAATTTTTTTAGCAGAAAAAAAGGTAGGACCAGTAGAACTTGCTACCATTTCCTTTGGACAACGTTTTGAAATAACTCCTATTCAGATGGTAACAGCCATTTCTGCAATTGCCAATGGTGGGGAATATGTAAAACCAAGAGTAGTAAAAGCTATTATTGATGGCAAAACCGGAGAAAAACAAGAAATTGCAGTAGAAAAGAAAGGAAGAGTAGTTTCCAAAGAAACAGCAGAAGGAATTCTTAGTATGCTAGAATCTGTTGTGGCAGAAGGAACTGGAAAAAATGGTGGTGTACAAGGCTATGCAATAGGAGGAAAAACAGGAACTTCTGAAGATGGCGTAGATACCAACCGCTACATAGCATCTTTTCTAGCAGTAGCACCAGTAACAGACCCACAGCTTGTCATGTTAGTAGTATTGTACAATCCAACAGGAGAAGGAGGACACGGAGGTGGTGGTGTAGCAGCACCAATTGCATCACAAATTTTAAGTGAAGTTTTACCGTATTTAAAAGTAAACCAAGATTATCAAGACCAGGTAGAAGTAGTAGAAACTATAGAAGTACCAGAAATACGTGAGTTAACCCTAAAAGAGGCAGAAAAACAAGCAAAAGAAATAGGATTAGAACTAGACTATACTTTAACAGAAGGAGAAGAAAGAAGCAAAGAGGAAATAACCATAAAAGAACAAACCCCAAAACCAGGAATAAAAGTAAACAAAGGCTCCAAAATCCAAATAGAGATATAAAAGGGACGGGGAATTTTGGCAGAAAAAAATGAGAAAACAGAGACAGGAGTATGCTTTTAGAATATTATCTTATACAAAAATAAATATAAAAAAATGAAAGTTATTTTTGTATATAAAAATAACTTGACATACGTAAAATAGATGAGTATAATAAAGATAGGTGATAGTGATGTTAAAAAGAGAAATATACTTAGAAAAAATTAGAGATTTTTATGATAGCGATTTAATTAAAATTCTAGTGGGAATTCGTAGATGTGGTAAATCGGTAATACTAGAACAGATTATGCAAGAATTAAGAGAAAGAAAGGTAAAAGAAGACCACATTATATATGTAAATTTTGAATTTATAGAATTTGAAAACCTAACTAATTACAAGGAATTAAACAATTATGTAAAAGAAAGAATAAAAGATGATGCTTTATATTATTTATTTTTTGACGAAATACAAAATGTAGAAAACTTTGAAAAAGTAGTTAATTCTTTAAGAGCTTCCCAAAAAGTAAGTATATTTATCACTGGCTCTAATAGTAGGTTACTATCAGAAGAACTCTCCACGGTTCTTTCTGGAAGATACGTAAGTTTTAGAATAAATCCACTGTCGTATAAAGAAGTACTGGAATTGCTAGGAAAAGAAAATTCTACTGACGAGATATTTGAAGATTTTATAAAATGGGGAAGCCTTCCTAATAGGTTTGAATTTAAAAAAGAAGAAGCAATCAAAAATTATTTATACGGCGTATTTGATTCTATCATATTAAGAGATGTAGTAGAAAGATTAAAAATTAGAGATACAGTATTATTCAATTTGATATTGCAATATATTATAGATACAATAGGAAGAGAATTTTCAGCAGAAAATATTATAAACTTTTTAAAAAATGAAGGAAGAGATGTTTCTACATTAACAATTTACTCCTATATTGATGCACTGTGTAAAGCTTTATTAATTCGAAAAGTGTATCGATATGATGTACATGGAAGGGCTGTATTAAAAACGTTAAACAAATATTATGTAACAGATTTAGGAATAGCACAAATCAAAAATAATAAAACAGAAATGGATAAATCCTATGCAATCGAAAATATTGTGTATAATGAGTTACTAATAAAGGGATATGACGTATATACAGGAAAGACTAAAAAAGGAGAAATAGACTTTGTTGCTACAAAATCGGACAAAAAAATATATATACAAGTTGCCTATAGTATACCAAATGTAGATACAAAAAATAGAGAATTTGGTGCCTATGATGTAATTCATGATCATTATCCTAAATATGTTATTACATTAGATAAGTTAACATACGAGTATAACGGGATAAAGCATGTAAATTTAATAGATTTTCTTTTAGATGATAACTTCTAACAAGATAAAAAAAGATTAATAACATAAGAGGTGTAAAATGAGTAGAAACCGAAGAAAAAAGAAAATAATAAAACCGTTTTTCAGTAGTATAGTAGTACTTTTCTTTCTCTTAATTAGTGCTATTTATGGAAAAGATATAGTAGGAATACTAGAAAAAGAAAATTTAGAAAATACCAATACTACTATTTCTACTTATGCAAACATAGCAGAAATTCCAGACTATGCTGGGGAAATATATGTTACGCTTAATAATAATCTTCCTAATTTTGAAGAAAGTAGCTATCCAACCAAAAGTTTTGAAAAATATGGTGACTTAGATGCATTAGGAAGATGTACAGTAGCATTTGCTAACCTTAGTAGTGATACTATGCCCAAAGACGGGGAAGAACGCGAAAGTATCAGTAATGTAAAACCAACCGGTTGGAAGCAAGCAAAATATGACGGAGAATACCTATACAATAGATGTCATTTAATAGGGTACCAATTGTCTAATGAAAACGCAAACGAAAAAAATTTAATAACAGGAACCAGATATTTTAATGTAGAAGGAATGTTACCATTTGAAAACCAAGTAGCAGACTACTTACACCAAAACCCACAAAACCATGTACTATATCGCATAACCCCTGTATTTGAAGGAAATAATATGCTAGCAAAAGGAGTAGAAATGGAAGCCTATTCTATAGAAGATAAGGGAGAAGGTATATGCTTCCATGTGTTCGTATATAACGTACAGCCTGGAATAGAAATAGATTATGCAACAGGAGAAAGCATAAAGAAATAAAGGATAATCCATATACTTTAGCACCATAATATTTGACAGAACCGGCAAAAGCAGATATAATACTCTTAGTTTTTATCTTGTTTGTTACAATTTCTTGTAACAAATTCCACCAATAGAAAAAATAAAAATTAGGAGTGTGATGTATATTGGATTTTAATTTGTTTCCATCACTACAAAAAAATGGAAAAGAAAAGGAAAATATGGCAAGTAGCCTGATAACAGCATTATCCAATGCTTTGAATAACAAAGGGGAAATAAAAGAGGTGACTACTACAGCGGAACCGGAAATAGAAAATGCTACATATCATAGAGAAAATGGCTTATACCAAGTAATAGATTTTAGCAGTAAAGGAGTATGGTTACAAGATACGAGAAGCGGTAAAACTTTTGAGGAAAACAATTTACCAAAAGATTTTTTAAATAGTTTGACAAACGATTCCATTCTTCGCTATCAAAATGGTGCCTATTCTTTAGAAGAAGAGATAACAGAGGACTTTTTAAATAGCTTAGTAGATATAGGAACATTAAAGAAAATACAAGAAACTTTTCAAAAGGAAAGTGGTATTTTACAGTTAGATACTACTACCAAATTTCAAGTAGAGCAAAGGAAGGAAGAAACTACTATAGTAAGTTTTGCAAATGGCGCTAAAACCTTAGAAGTTCCCAATGCTTTAGTACCCTATTTTACAGAAGTAGGAGATATAGTAACTTACCAAAATGGGACATTTAAAAGAGAACCATAACCATACATAAAACCATAAAAGGACTGAAGATTTAAAAAAATACAAACATTTTTGGAAAAATCTTTGGTCCTTTTATTTTTCCTTTCGTCACTTTTGGCAAAAATGTTGGGGAAGGGGTATACAAAAATTTTTTTTCGGTATATAATAAACTAACGAAAATGGGCATATTTTTCTTAACTAAGAAAAATGTACTAAAAATTACTCTTTTAAGGAGGAAATGACATGAAATTAACAGAAATTTTAAGTGGATTGGAAGGATTAAAAAGCAAAGGGAATTTAGAGATAGACGTATCTAATGTAACAAGTGATTCAAGAGAAATAAAAAAAGGAGATATGTTTGTTGCAATCAAAGGATTTGATACAGATGGACATAACTATTTGCAAAGTGCCATTGCGAATGGAGCAAAAGTTATTATGGTAGAGGATTTAGAACCAGTAAAAGCATTAGATTTACCAGAAGATGTAACATTACTATTAGCCAAAGATACTAGAAAAGCACTAGCTATCTGTAGCTGTAATTTTTATGATAATCCATCTCGTAAATTCAAATTAATTGGAATTACGGGAACCAAAGGAAAAACAACAACCAGTTTTATGGTAAAAGAAATACTACAAAAACAAGGAAAAAAAGTAGGTCTTATTGGAACTATTGCCACCTACATAGGAGATAAAAAACTAGAAGATAGCGACCGTACAACACCAGAAAGTAGCAAATTACAAAAGATATTTGCACAAATGGCAGAGGAAGGATGCGAGGCCGTTGTAATGGAAGTGTCATCCCAAAGCCTTAAATTAAACAGAGTATATGGCTGTGATTTTGATATGGCTATATTTACAAATTTTTCAGAAGACCATATTAGTGCAAAAGAACATCCAGATATGGAAGACTATTTTAACTCAAAATTAAAGCTATTTGAAATGGCAAAAGTAGGATTTGTGAATAGTGATGATATTCGTACAGCACGTATTCCAAAACTATTTCCGGACAAGGAAATTATGACATATGGTATTGATAACTACTGCAATCTACTTGCAAAAGATATTACCATTACCAATTCCTATGTAGATTTTAAAGTAAAACTAGGAACACGTAACGAAAGAGTAAAAGTAGGAATTCCAGGCAGATTTAGTGTGTACAATTCACTAGCAGCTATTTGTATTGCACAAAAAATGGGGTGCAGTCCAGAGGTCATTAAAGAAGCTTTATTGGAAGTAAGAGTTCCTGGACGTTCAGAAATGATAGACAATAAATTAGAAATACCAATTATGGTGGATTATGCACATTCTCCAGAGAGTCTAGAAAATATCTTACAGGCAGTAAAGTCTTATACAAGAGGAAAAGTAATTTCTGTTTTTGGATGTGGAGGAGATAGAGACCCAGGTAAAAGACCAATTATGGGAGAAATTTCTGGAAGAATTGCAGATTTTACCTTTATTACCTCTGATAATCCTAGAACAGAAGACCCAGAAAAAATAGTAAGACAAATAGAAGAGGGAATAAAAAAGACACAAGGAAAATATATTGTAATAACAGACAGAGTAAGTGCAATAAAAGAAGCCATTAAAATGGCAACCAAAAGAGATATTATTGTCCTTGCAGGAAAGGGACATGAGCCATATCAGGAGATAAATGGAACAAAATATCCATTTGATGAAAGAATTATTGTAAAAGAACTAATAGAAGAAATAGAAACTGAAAAGAAAAATAAATAACAAAGGGTGAAATAGATGGAAGTGTATATAACAGTATTATTACTATCGTTTGCAGTAACAGTGCTTTGTGCACTGGTTTTGCTACCAATTTTAAAAAAGCTAAAAATAGGGCAAATGGTAAGGGATGATGGACCACAAAGTCATTTAGTAAAACAAGGTACTCCAACAATGGGAGGCATTATCATGGCAGCTGGTGCCATTATCCTAACAATAGGATGTTATTTCTACTTTGCAAGAAATAACTTAGAAATTGCCACCAAATTGTTTCCTTTTCTATTTGTTACAATAGGATTTGGAATCGTAGGGTTTATTGATGACTATATTAAACTAGTGTTAAAAAATTCTAAAGGCTTAAAACCATCCTATAAAATGATAGGACTATTAATTGTAGCTGTTGCATTTACCCTATATCTTACTAGTGTTGCTAAAATTGGAACCGATATTTATATTCCATTTTGGAAAACATCTATTACCCTTCCTATCCTAATTTATATTCCTTTTGCAGTACTTGTAATGCTTGCTACTACCAATGCCATTAATTTAACAGATGGTATTGATGGATTAAGCAGTTCAGTTACCGCTATTATTTTAACAACCTTATCTATTATTGGTATTGGCAGAAATATAGAAGAAGTAGGAATTTTTGGAAGTATTATGGTAGGAGCCTGTTTAGCATTCTTAATTTTTAATTTACATCCTGCAAAAGTTTTTATGGGAGATACAGGTTCTTTATTATTAGGAGGAATTGTAGCAGCATTAGCATTATATTTAAAAATGCCATTATTATTATTAATTATTGCTATTGTTCCAATTATAGAAACAATTTCTGATATTATTCAGGTAACCTATTATAAGAAAACCAAAAAACGTATTTTTAAAATGGCACCAATACACCATCATTTCGAACTATGTGGTTGGAATGAAAATAAAATTGTTTCTGTATTTACATTTGTTACTTTAGTCTTTTGTATTTTAGGCATAGTAGCTGTGTAAAAAACTTAAGAAAGAAAACAAAGGAGGTAGCATGGCAAAGAAAAGAGTATCTAAATTTGCAAACAAACCATTTGATTTTACTATATGTATTACAGTATTAATATTGTTAGCATTAGGTATTGTTATGGTTTTATCTGCATCTTCTCCATCGGCGCTTGCAGAAGGAGATAGTAGTTATACCTATGCAATTAGCCAAGCAACGTATGCAGTAATTGGAATTGCAGCAATGTTTATTATTTCTAAAATTGATTATCGATTTTACAAAAAATATTATAAATTAGGTTATGTTGTTGCCATCATCTTGCTGGCATTAGTATTAATTATGGGAAGTAGTTCTGGTGGTGCAAAAAGATGGTTAAGAATAGGAATTCGTTTTCAACCATCCGAATTGGTAAAAATTCTATTAATTGTTTTCTATGCAGGATTTTTAACAGATCACAGAGAAGATTTGGGAAAATTTGGCAAAGGATTTTTATATAGTATTCTATTTGTAGTACCTATTTTAGGTCTATTAATTTTGGAGCCACATTTTAGTGCTTGTGTTATTATGATGGCTATTACTTGTGTAATGATGTTAATGGCAGGTTGCAAAATGAAACACTTTTTGCTGGCGGCCATACCAGCTATACCAGTTATCATTTTTATTGCATTAAAGGACCAATACCGTGTAGACCGTGTGCTTAGTTTTTTAGACCCATGGAAATATGCTGAAGATGAAGGTTGGCAAGTAATTCAAAGTCTTTACGCCATTGGTTCAGGGGGACTGTTTGGAGCGGGCCTTGGAGAAAGTAAGCAAAAATATTTGTATGTATCCGAACCACAAAACGACTTTATTTTTTCTATATTAGCAGAAGAATTAGGATTTATTGGATGTGCTGTAGTCATTATTCTATTTGCCATTCTTATATGGAGAGGAATTGTAACAGCAATGAAAGCACCAGATATGTTTGGTAGTTTACTAGCTATTGGAATTACTGTATTAGTGGGAGTTCAAGTAATTATCAATATTGCCGTTGTTACTTCTTCTATACCAGTAACAGGTATGCCACTACCATTCTTTAGTTACCGGTGGTACAGCCTTAGTTATCTTAATGTGCCGGAATGGGTGTGTTATTAAATATATCGCGAGCGACCAATAAAGTATAAGGAGGAAACAAAATGAGAGTGATTATTGCAGCAGCAGGTACTGGTGGACATATTACTCCTGGAATTGCCATTGCCAATACCATAAAAAAGGAAGAAAAAGATTCTGAAATTATTTTTGTTGGAACCGATAGAGGATTAGAAAATGATTTAGTTCCAAGAGCAGGATATGAACTTAAAAAAATTCATGCTTATGGAATTAGTAGAGAATTTACCTTAAAAAATATTAAAAGAATGTACAAAACAATACTAGGAATTGGCGAAGCGAAAAAAATAGTAAAAGAGTTTAAGCCAGATGTGGTAATAGGTACAGGAGGATATATTTCAGGTCCAATGGGGCTAGCTGCAAAAAAGTATAAAGTGCCATTGGTACTTCATGAAAGCAATGCATTTCCGGGTATGACAGTAAAGCTGTTATCTAAAAAAGCAAATCTTATTTTGGTAGGATTTGAAGATGCACTAAAACGATTACCAAAAGCCAAAAAAGTGGTAGTTACAGGAACTCCTACTAAAGTAGTAGAAATGCATTTGACAGATTTACAAAAAGAGAAAATAAGGCAAGAATTAAAGTTAGATTCTACCAAAAAAACAGTCTTAGTAGTAGGAGGAAGTCAAGGAGCAAAAAGTATTAACGAAAGCTTACTTGGTCTGATACAAGAGAAAAAAAGTAGAAACTATCAAATTGTTTGGGCTACAGGACATTCTGGCTATGAAGCGGTAAAAAAGCAAATAGAAGCAAATGGAAATACAATAGATGCTTTAGAAGATGTAAGAATAGTGCCATATGTTTATAATATGTCTGAGATTTTAAACATGGTAGATTTAGTAATTGCAAGAAGTGGAGCAATGACTATTACAGAAATTTCTATTGTAGGAAAACCGGCTATTTTTATTCCATTTCCGAATGCAGCAGAAAACCATCAAGAATATAATGCAAAAGTTTTGGTAAATGCTGGAGCAGCAAGAATGATTTTAGATAAAGATTTAACAGCAGAAAGATTAGAAACCGAAATAGAAGAGATAATACAAAAGGATGGGGTATTGCAACAAATGGGAAATAAAGCAAAAACAATTGCAAAAAACAATGTAGAAAATCGTATTTATCAGGAAATTAAAAAAATTGTAAAAAAATAAGAAATAGAGTCCTTTTTTAGCAAAAAGAGGACTCTATTTTTTCCTAAAAAGAACCTGCGAAAATACAAGAAAGAACAAGAAAAAAGAGTAAACGTAGAGAAAAGAATAAAATAACGATAAGAAATGTCGAAATAAGTCGAAAAAGAAAGTAATTTTACTTAGCTTTTTTTTCGGAACTTATTGATTTTCTAAGGAAAGGGGTATATAGTAAAAATCATATAATATACAAAAGTAGAAGAAAAGGAGTTTAGTATGAAAAGCAAGAAGGAATATTTTGGAGAAGTTATTGTAGCTTCTAACGATTTAATTGAAAAGGATGTTGACAAAATGCAGATGGAGTATTACAAAACACAAGGACTAGAAGAAGGAGAACCATTTTTACGGTGTGGAAGTAATTACGAAAAAATATAAAGGAGAAGAGGTTATCATTACTTCTAATTTAGTAACCGATTTATCGGATATAAAATATACAGCAGACGATTTAGTAAAACTATTAAAAACCAATAAAGTAACATGTATTGAGTTAGATGAAATATTAGAGGATTTAAAATATAAAGGTTAAAAGGGAAAAATTATCTTATGCAAATAGGATAATTTTTTCTTCTTTTGTTAAGATATACTTGCAAAATCTAAAAATATAGTCTAGAATACTTAAGAAAGGTTACAAGGTAATAGTATTCAAATTATATTTATCTTGTATGGACATACTTGTAACAAATAAAGAAAGGACGAAGATATGGCAGATAATTTAATTATTGTAGAGTCTCCTGCAAAAGCAAATACTATAAAAAAATTTTTAGGAAGCAAAACAAAAGTGCTTGCCTCTATGGGACATATTCGTGATTTGCCAAAATCCAAAATGGGAATAGATATAGAAAATAATTTTGAACCACAGTATATTAATATACGTGGAAAAGCAAGTCTTATTAAATCCTTAAAAACAGAGGCAAAAAAAGCAAAAAAAGTATATTTGGCAA
>UMJJ01057856.1_pt1 | contig 19242 bp, 6 predicted proteins | sample 1966051 | NCBI WGS metagenome assembly UMJJ01 (sample SAMEA4836147, study PRJEB28245) | human gut metagenome | biome: gut microbiome; material: fecal sample | place: Denmark | collected 2008
GCTCCATTGGTGAAGGTATCTACTTCTCCTAGTTCCTCTACCCATGTGATTGTCTTAGCTTCTTTGTTGTACGTTCCTCCTGCTAGTTCATTTGTTTTGCTTTCGTCTAATTCATATGGTAGGGTATCTACTATGGTTACTCTTCCTGTTCCCATGTAGTTTTCTATTGTTGCTGTATAGTTAATGTTATACTCGATTTCTTCGTCTTTACTTGTTATTGCTTTTGTTCCTGTTTTTTCTATTTTTGGATTTTTGATACTTTCATCTGTTAGTTTGTAGGTGTTTGTTATGGTGTTCCCTTCTATCTTCTTGTCGTATAGCTTTAACTCTCCTGCATTTACTTCTCTTTCTTCTACTGTGTAACTAATTTCTGTTCCATCTGCCTCATATTTTGGTAAGCCCGTAAAGGTATGCTTCCATCCTTCTTCTTCTGTTACTAATGCTTCGTCTACCAAAGCATCTCCCTTCTTTAGTTGTAAGTAAATACTGCTTGGTCTATTTCCGTCTGCATTGTTGTTATCTTCCCATATTTTTACTGCTTCTACTTCTGTTAAATATTCTGTTGGTATTTCCTTTGTTGTTTCTACTGGGATTTCTTTTTCTGGAGTTTCTAGTTTTACTGTTCCTACTACTTTATTTGCTATTGTTTGTATGCTTTGGTCTACATTTTTAAATAGTAAGCTTATCTCTTTTGTTATTCTTATTTCTTTTGGACCATTTTGATAGGTATCTATATTTTCTATTGTTTCTGTCCATGTAATTGTCTTGTCTGTTTCGTTATATACTCCACCTACTAGTTGAGATGTATTGGTATCTATTTCATATGGTAAGGTATCTACTATTGTTACTGTTGCTGTTCCTATATACTCTTGTAGAGTAGCATGGTATGTAATACTATAATCTATTACTTGATTGGTATGTGTTACTTTTGTTGTGTTACTTTCTTTGCTAATACTTGGCTCTACAAGTTCTGGTTCTTGCAACTGATAATAGTAAAATACTTCTGTTGTTCCTTCTTTAATAAGTCCACTCGTTTCTCCTTTGGTTTCCGCGAACTTATAGTTTGGTTGTATCTTGTCGGACTCTTTGGTTGCATACATTTCTCCCACTGTACCTGTCTTGATTTCGTCTTCTACTACTCCTCCTTCTTTGGATGGTACTTTTTCTTCCGTTCCTTGTATGAAGTGGTGTACAATTACGTTTCCTTGTGTCTTACTATTATCGAGCGTGATTTCATAAGTAGGTTGTTCTTTTCCTATAGTGATATTGGTTACTGGATTTTCTGGCAAATCGTATCCTTCTATTGTTTTTATTTCGGTAATGATGTAGTCTCCTGCTACTAGTTCCACCTCTATTTTTCCATCTTGGTCTGTTACATATTCTTTGGTTTCTCCTGTTTGCTTGTTTTGAATCGCAAAGGTTACCCCTTCTAAGTTTACTCCATCTTCTCCTTGTTTTTGCAAGATAAATGGTCTTTTAACTTGTTTATAGTAGTAGGTTACAATTACTTCATTTCCTGCAAAAGTACCCGTTGCATTGGCTGGCATTTCTACTAGTTCGTAGTCTTTACTTAAGATGCTTTCTTCTACTGGTGTTGTTTCGTATGGTTCGTTTTCTTTTCCACTTGTTCTAACATCTTCTGCTACTCCTCCACCTTGTAATGGCACTTTTGTTTCTGTTCCTTCTATGTAATGATGTACGGTTAGTGGGATTTGTTTTTCCTCATAGTAATAAATTACTTCTATCGTTCCACTTACATATTTTCCAGTTGCATTTTCTGGAAGGATATAACTTCCATTTTCGTCTTTTATTAGCTCATATTTTGATAAATCTAGTTTTGGTGCTGTTGTGTATTTTTCGTCTATCTTTCCTTCTAACAATTCATCTTCTGCTACTTTTTCTGTGGTATCTTTTATATAATGGTGTACGATTACCTTAGCAGATTGGTCGTTTTCTATAGTAAAGGTATTTTGACCTCCTGATGTAAAGTTAATTTCTATTGGTTCTTCTAATGCTTGATATCCTTCTGGTGCTTGTATTTCTGTAATTTTATATTTACCAAATGGTAATTGCGTAATGGCTTGACCTTGACTATTAGTTGTTATTTCTACTACTATTGGTTCTTCCGCTTCTAATTGTTCTAGCCTAAAACTTGCTCCTGCAAGTGGTGTTTGGTCTTTGGCATCTACTTTTTGAAGAATTATTTTGTTTTCTTTTAGTGCATAAGTTACAACTACATGTTTGTCTTCTGTCATGTTCGTAAATGCTGGCATTTGATAGGTTCCATCACTATTTGCTGTAAATGGGTGTTCTTCTCCATTTACGGTAATGGAAATAATTTCGTAACCGGAGTCTGGCGTCATAAGGATTGGTTTTTGGCTTGTTTGATTGTATGGTACAGTTTCGTATGGAAGCATGTCTTCTCCGGTAATATTGCCACCTTTAATAGAGAATTTTTCTTTTACATCTGTAGTAATTTGAAACTGTTTTATCATATTTTCTACTACTAATTCTTGAACTTCTGGAACTCCTACTTGGTTCTTAAGTTCTAGTACTTTATCAGAAGTATCTACTAATATAGTATCATCATTTATTTCTACAATTGCATTGATAGAGTTATTTACCATTGTAGACCACTGTAATTCACCATTAGAATTGTATTTTACGATAATTCCATCACCTATATAGTCTCCATCATTCTGATAAATATAGTCCCCTATACTTAGATATCTTCCATTAGCCTCTGCACCAATCATAATCTCATCTTGAGAAGTAATATTTATGAATGAATATTCTACATCATTACTCGTTCCAGCATTTATATTTCCCACTGTTCTCATCCATATTACATTTCCATTAAAGTCACATTTCATTAAAAGAACAAAGTCAGTAAAATTATCATTTCCTATAATATGACCTTCTATTTCCACTTTACCTTGTATATCACTTATTGTTATTATACCATCTGATACCTGCTTTACGTCCTGTATTATTACTCCTGTTGGACCTGATTGATTTATTGGTTTCATAAATTTGAGCCATTGTATTTTTCCGTATTGGTCATATTTTGCTAGTACACTTCTTTCTGCTGGTCCTTCTGTTTCTTCTATATATTTATCCTCTATATTAATTGCTCCATTAGCAAAATGACCTGTAATAATAGTTCCATCTTCTATTGCTTCTACAGAATTAATATAGCTTCTAGCTTCTCCAGCAAATGATTTAGCCCATTTAATTTTTCCTTCCTCATCACATTGAATTAACATCCCTTTTGCTGTTTCATTCGTGTTGTATAGAATATATTCTCCAATTTCTATTTCCGCACTATAAAAGTACCCCCCTATTGTTATATTTCCCTTTTTGTCTATTGTAACAGAATTAATAACATCATCCTCTGTTCCTCCGATGGCTAGATGCCATTGTACTCTTCCTTCCTTATTGTATTTAATTATAATACCATCTTTTCCACCTTTACTATTAATCGTTTCATTTTGTATATAATTTTGTCCAGTTAGGTAACCTGCTACAATAATTCCTTCATCTCTTGTTTCTATAACAGATTCAATCACATCTATATTAGTATCTAAGTTCATTGTCCATTGTTCTACTTGATTTTTGTCGTATTCTGTCAGATGTCTTTGTTTGATTTCAAAATATCCGCCATCTTCCGCATTTATCAAAGTAGCTTCTTCTTTTTCTTCGGTAACAGCAAAATTGTTAATATCTTTTTTTACCAAACTAGATAGATATATATCCACTTCTCCATTATTAAATAGAAGTTTACTATCTGTTTCATCATGGTAACTCTCTGTATCCACTCCTAAAATAATCTTTCCATTTGTAGTTTGAATTAAAAACTCTTTACTTTCTATTGTAGACAAATATATATCTTTGGATATACCATCTATTCCTTTGGCCCAATCTATTTCCCTGTCTTTATTATATTTTATTATTACTCCACAATCGTTCGATCTACCATCAACATATACATAATGTTCCTCTATTTCTATATTGCTATTATAAAGTCCTAAAACTACAAATTCCCCATCCTGTGTTTCGGCTACTGCACAGTTTCTACCTCTTCCTTTAATATGTGAATGCCATAGTACATTACCAGATAAATCATATTCTATCAGTAGTCCATTACCATTAGCACCTGTTCCCCACCATGTAATATTTTCGTTTCCTATTTTTAAATTATCACTACGAAAATATCCAGTAGCCATTAATGTTCCTTGTGTTGTTTCTATTAAAGAAGTTATGTTTTCTTCTCCATTTTCATTAGTATTAGATCCTATTGTTCTTATCCACAATCCTTTCCCATTTTTGTCAAATTTTAATATAGCACCCGCGTTATTATTTTGTATGTTATAAGACATATCTATTACTCTTGTTTGCCATGTTCGTATTGTTGTATCATTTGTATGAGCACTTATGGCAATTTCTCCATTAGAAAGTTCTACAATATCTGTAATTTCATTAATACCGTCTATGTTGGTAGACCATTGTATTTGTCCTGTACTATCATATTTATTTAGTAAATAGTAATATCCATCAGCAATTACTAGCATTCCTCCATCTTGTGTGCTCTCAATTTTTAGACTCGTATCCTCTAGTAAAAAGTAAGAAATCATTTCACCTGTTATTGCATTAAATTTTATAAGCATTCCATCTTCTGTATTATCGATGGTGCTATTGCCTACACTTACTTTAGTACTATTAGAATTTAAAACTACTGCAATTTCTCCACTTTCTAGTTCTGTTGCATCTTCAATTATCTCATCTCTTTCTCCACCAATAGATATCGCCCATTCTATATTGCTATTATTATCATATTTGATTAATAGTCCATCTTTCTCTGCTGTATTCTGCAACGTATAATCCCCAACTTCTACTTTACTACTATTAAATGAACCTGTTATGATATAACCACCTTCTGAGGTAGGTTTTAAAGAAGTAATATTTTCTGTTTTCTCTCCTCCAATAAATGACGACGTTTCTGTTCCTAATGTCTTTGGAGCTTCTCTAGATGTACCTATTCCGAAAATAGTAGGTACTATTTGATAAGTCATATTCTTCTGGTGCTTCTACTTCTACTATTTTATATAGTCCTTCTGGTAAATTTGCTGTTATTTCTCCATTAGAGTTCGTCTTTACAATATAATATTCTACTCCGTTTATTATTTCTTTTTTTCCTATTATTTCCCCTTTACTATCTTTTGCAAGTTCTTCTGTTCCATTTTCTATACTATATATTGCAAATTTAATATCCGCTAACTTTTCTCCTGTTTGTGCATCCTTTTTTATTAGTTTAAAAGACGGACTATCTTCTATTGTCAAAAATATAGTATTTCCTTCTGTTTTATAATTGGCTTCATTTCCTTCCATATTAATGAATGTCAGTACTCCATCTCTGGATTCTACTTTAAAGTAAATATCTTTTACTTTTGCATATCCATCCGGTGCAACTACTTCTTTTAATCTATAGATTGCATCTTCTGGTTTACCATCTACAAATTGGTACAACCCTGATATTGTGATTTTTCCTTCGTTATTTGTAATATATTCCCCTATTTCTTTTGTTCCTTTATAGAGTTTAAATTTAGCCCCTTGTAGATATACTTCTTCTGTATAAGTGTTTCCTATGTTTTCTATATTTTCACTTACTTCACTTTCTAATATTTTTTTTGTTTTTACTATTTGTAAATCGTAAGTAGGTATTTTTTCGTTCTCTATTTCCATCGTCGCTTCTGGTATATCATCTATTTCTTGAATACTATTTTTTAAAACATCACCTTCTATTATTTGAAGTACATAATTTCCATTATCATTCATTATTTTAAATCGAATTGGAGTTGCTAAATAATATCCTTCTACTTGTGTTTCTTGTAAAGTATATTCTTCTCCTACAGATAATCCTTTGATATTTATCTGTCCATTTTCGTTTGTGATAAAAACTTTTCCCTTTTCAGTAAAACCTTTTCCCGTTAATCTATATCTTACTCTTGATAATTCTTTTCCTGTTGTTTTTTCCTTTTTGATAATATTTAAACTTGCTTTTACTTCATCTTCTACCTCTACCGTTACTTTATAATCTTCGTTTTCTCCTTTATTTACAATAAATTCTCCTCTTGTACTTCCTTCTATCTTTTCTATTGATAACGTTCCATCCTCACTTACATGTCCAATAAATCGGATTGTTTCTTCACTTAATTCATATTGTTCTGGTGTTCTTATTTCCTGTATTACATATATTTTTTCTGCATATAAATTTGGTATTACTAATTTTCCTTCCAAATTTGTACTAGCAGTTTTTCCTTCCTCTTTGCCTTCTTCTTTTATACTATATATAGCTCCTGATACCAACTTATCTTTTCCAGTTTGCTTTTTGGTTAATTCTAAATTATATTTTTCTGCTATTTTAAATCCCAATTTATTTGGTTCTGTTTGTGTTCGATATTTTCCTTCATCCGTATCTAAACAAAAATATACTCCATGATGACTATAAGCTATTTCGTTAAAGTTCAATCCATTTGGTATCTTTATTGTATAACTAAAAATATGTTCTTTACTAGTTGGCATAGTATAGTTTCCTAAATCTATTAAGAATGTTTTTACATTGTTCCAATTTGTTATCTGTTCTTGCGTTTTCCATTCATTGTCCTCTTTTTGAATATCTCTGTCCGGATTTTCTTTTTCTGAATAATACACTTTTGCTATTCCTTGTAGTTCCTGTGGTATACTAATACCCCCGTTTTGCATGGTAACAGAAAAAGTAGAACCTAAATCACTTCCATTTTGTACATAAGTATTTCCTTTAAATGGTATTTTGCCCAAAATTTGTATTTCGCTAATTGTACTCGTATAGTTGTTTTTTACTTGTATTCCAATTTCTGCTGTTTTTTCTGTTCCATCCACTACTGCATAGTTTGGTCTAATATCTGCAATTTGAGGAGAAACTACTTCACTACCTTTTTCATCAAAATCACTTGCAATTTGGTTTGTTAATAAGGAATTAGGAGCTACCATACTTAAACTTACGGTTGTATAGCCTATTAATTCTTGCGTATTTAAATTTCCATTAAGATCATAAATATCTTCTTTTTTATTGTAGTAATCTCCTGTATTTTCATTGATAGCATATAATTCTAAATCTTTAGTTATAGTTTCTATTCTTGGATCTACCGTTATATCTGCATCTATTGTAATATCATATGCTTCTTGTTCATCGGAATTATTTTTCGTATATATTTTAATAAATGGTATACCACTCTCTTCTATTACTTCATAGGAAATAATATCTACACGTTCGTTATTTACAGTCACATTATTAATTTCCACGGTTAATATTTCTTGCGGAAATTTTATTAAGAAACTTCCATCAATCCATCCTATTTGATTATTTGTTGGATCATAATCTGCCTTAATAGTTAATTTTGCATTTTTTTCTGTTGATTGTGTAGATATTGTGTTATTAGTCAGTTTAAGTTCTGCCACAGAATATGGTGCTTCATATTTTGCTTGTGCAATATCTGTATTTACATATACTCCTCCAATATATCCACTTAAAGTAGATTGAATATACTGGAAGCTATCAAATTCTTCCCTACTGTAATGCATGGTAATATATTCGTCATCTATTTTTTTCTGATGATAAATTTCGACGCTTGCCTCTTTATTAGTACTACTTGTTTCTATTCTCACATGTTTTATTGGAGTCTCATATAAATATGGTTTTTTAGGGGTATACATTCTACATTCTTCTTTTGTGAATGTAACTATTAAATTTCCTGTTTCTTCATCATATACTTTAATCCACCCATCTTTGTCTTTCAAGAAAGAACTAACGTCTGAAAAACCTATACCGATATTAGTTGTCATATTCTCCATGCTCACTAATCCAGAATTGTTTTTTATAATTTGGTCACTTATTTGAGTCTCACCATTTTTTGTTTCTTTCATTATTATTCCTGTAGATTCTCCATTACTTCCTGTATAAGCATACCATTTTACTTCATATGTATTTTCTAATTCTTCCGTACTCATTCCATTATATACTTTTAAAGTTTTATCTTTTGATACAATATATTCTTCATTTCCATACACTCCCACTCTAGCTTCAAAGATTGCCACCGTTCCTTTTGGTTTTGAATAATTCCTAACAATTGATGCTTGTACTGTATTAGATTTATATGGATTTTCAAATTCCTCATTTGAATTATTATATCCTTCATAATATGTTTTTACTGGTATTACAATACTGACAGTATCTTCTCCAATTTTTTTATATGCCTCTATAGGATATGTTACTTTGATATTATAAGTGTTGTTAGAAAGAGTTGTTTCTTTATCAATAGTTAATATTTTCTTTTCTACATCATATGATGAATTTGCTGTACTACCAGTATATTCTGCATTTATTGCCGAATATCCATTAAGGTCTGGTATTGTTATTTCCACATGATTGCTTTTTAAAATCAATTCTTGTTTTATCTCTCTTGTTTTTACACTAAATTCTAAAGAAAAAATATTGTCTTCTTCATTTAATCCTGATTCTAAGTTTTCATAATTTTGAACTTCTACATCTATTTCCGCCTCTGTAGTTCCATACCAATCTACTGTAAAATCCACCGTTTTACTAATAGCTACTTCTCCTGTTTCTCCTACATAGGTTCCTGTTAAGGTAACGCTATTTACTTTACTATAATTGTTAATATTATTTCCAATGGCTTCTGCTTTTCTAGAATCGTAGCTATAATCTCCGCTTCTTACAATTCCAGTTATTAATTTTTGGGTTCCGTTATTGATGGTGTTAAAAGCAATTTCCTTTATGTTATTTCCTACATAGTTATCTTTTAACTCGTCGTCTTTTGGAAGGGCTGTTTGTAAGTAGAAGTTTTCGCCATTAATGGTAATTTTGGCGTCTTTTAAATAGCCTTGTGTTTGGACATTTAATTCCATATACAAGGTATCTTCGCTTCCTATTTCTTTGCTGGTTCCTCTGATGCTTTCTGCATAGCCATCAAAGTCGATGTCTCTTAAGAAAAATGCGTCAAACTTTACATAGTCTGTTCCTTCTACTGCTTCATCTCCTTCAACCACTTCTGGATAAGTCATTGCTCTTGCTAGTTCTGGTGTGATACTTGTATTTTGCTTTTCTTTATTTGCATGGTAAAAACATCCTATTACCAAAACTAGAATGCACAAAAGAGTAATACTTGCAAACGTTATCTTCTTTTTGTTTGCTAGCATTACTCCTTTTATTTTATTCCCTAACTGTTTTCCTTTACCCATAATAACATCTCCTATTGTTTTATAGTATGTATTTACTATTATTATAGCTTCCTAAAAGTAATGGGTAAAGATGACCGTTTTTTGATTTTTCTCGTTTAATATACGGCTATCGTTATTTCAGGTCTTTTTCATATTTTCTTGATATTTGGGTTACACCTATATTACAAAATAGGTGCAATAGTTCTATTTTTCTACGGCAGTCTACATATTTCTAAATTAATATAACACCTTCCTTTTATATATTGCTAAAAAAGAGATATGCTGGTACATATCTCTTCAACACAAACTGTTTAATTTTTTCTTCTGTCTATCGCATAGGTACTTCCCATGGATACTTTTGCTACATGTTTTACAGCTGCTCCTACTTCACCAATTTCTAGTATGTTGGCAAATCTGTTTTTATCGGCTACAACTACTCCTATAGAAATAGAGGTTAGTGGGTATTGTTCTATAATACCTTTTCTATTGGCACATTCTACATAGCCTCTTTCTTTATCTGTTTCGGTAAAGTATTTTAAAATTCCAGTATCAAATTCGTTTATGATGTTTTGGCAGATGGTTTCGTATTCTTTTGATTGGATAATGGCTACAAAGTCGTCTCCTCCTATGTGGCCTACAAAGGCTTCTTCGCAATTTGCTTGGTGAATATTATTTAAAATTGTTCTTGCTGTAAATTTTATAATCTCGTCTCCTCGTAAAAAACCATATACATCGTTATAAGCCTTAAAATTGTCTAAATCAAAATATAGTACAGTAAATTCTTCCTTTTTTAATAAGTGTTTTTTGAGTTCTGCTTGTATTTGTACATTTCCTGGAAGTCCGGTAAGTGGGCTTACTTTACGATTGGTATAAATGAGTCGGATGATATTTTTTATTGTATAATATAAGTATTTTTCATCTACTGGTTTTAACAAATAATATTCAATATTTAGCTTTAGAATGTCTATACGATGTTGTTTTTCCATGTTTGAAGATGCTACAATAATAGGAGTAATGCTATTGTCTTCATTTTCTCTTATCTTTTTACATACATCTATTATGTTTTCATCAATGGTATCTTCGTTGATAATAATTAGAGATGGAATATTTTTTAATGCCACTTCTAAATTTTTTGTTTTTACATTGCGAAAAATAAATTCCTTTTCATTTTCAAATAGTCTTTTTAGTTCTTTTACCCCTTTTGCATCATTATCTACAATATAAATCTCCTGTAACATATAGTTCTCCTTTGTTTTTATTGTTCCTTTTTCTTGGCTTGTTTTCTTTTTTGTTTATACTCTTTTGCTTTTTTCTCTATGGTAGAGAAATCTATTTTTTGGTTTAAAAATTCTGTAATTTTTTCTGATTTCATTGTTGGGAATGCTTTCTTTAATCGTAGTGTGTGTTTGTATAGTTTACGAATTAATCGATTTTGCTTTATTTTAAGTTCTTCTATTTTTTCCTGGATGTGTTCTTTATGAATTCCCTTGGTAGAGCTTTCTCCAATATTTTTTAGTTCCTCTAGCTTTTCTTTTAAGTTTTCTCCTAGTTCGGTAATCGTTTTTAATTTTACATCGATATTCTTTACTTTTACCACACTGGCTATGGTGTCTACTAGTAGATAGGCATATAGCAAAATATTACTATATAGCAATATGTTTTGTGGTATCAACTCTACTTTTGATGCTACAAAAGGATGAATTCCTAGGGTGAATACTACTCCTAACACACCCCAATAAAAAGAGTTTAACAGACAAATTCTTCCTTGAAAGTTAAATCGATTGTTAGAGTAATCCCAGTAGCGTGTAGAAAATAGTTTTTCTAATAGTACTCCTACTATGTATTCCCATATGGTTAACACGACAAAGGCTACTAAAAATAGTAGTAAAATATTATCTTTAAAATGGGATAAGAAGACTATCATAATAATAGCTCCCGCACCATAAATAGGGCAAAATGGTCCGTGTAGGAAGCCACTATTTACAAATTTCTTTTCCCATATGGTTTTACATACAGATTCTAATACCCATCCTAAAAAAGAGTAAATAATAAAATATAATAATAATTCTAAAATTTCGTTTGTATCCATGTTTGTCCTTTCTATCTTTTTGTCAGCAAATACCTTGTGCAAGAATGACACAAGGTATGCTTTTTTTTAATTTGGACAAGTTCCATACTGATTTGTCACATCTCCATTTTTGTTGTATACATCAATGGTAAATGGATTTTCACCAGATTGTAGTTCTTGTTTATAGGTTACGGTTTTTTCATTATATTTTAGTGGAATTAAGTATTTTTGTCCATTAATGGTATATTCTACTCTATCTAATCCATCATCTTCATCTGATGCTGTAATTACTAAATAGTTTCCTTCTTTGGTAAGTTGCAAGATTGGTTTGGTTACTCCTTCAAAGTCTTGTGTTTTTTCTTCTGTATTATTGTGGTTATCTACTGCAATTACGGTAAGGGTATTTAAACCTTTTTTAATATCTATTTCTGTTTCTATTTGCGCTGGTGATTCTGGTCTTGGGGTAATAGTAGTTTCTTGTTCATCATTCCAACGATATGTGATATAGGATAATTGTTCATCATCTCTTGCTACTATTTTTACTTTGTCTCCTACTATTAAAAGTTCTATTTCTGGTCCTGTAATATCGCTTTCATTTAAGACGTATTTTTGTTGATAGTTTTTGGTTCTTCCTGTTACATCGGATATTTTAATATTTAGCACATTATTTCCTAATGGTAGCTCTATTTGTTCTGAAAATTCAGTACGTCCTTTTCCTAGTAAAATATGGTCTTCGGTATTGTTCCAATTATAAACTACTTTATCGATGGTATTTTCATTTTTCACATGTAAGGTAAGCATATTTCCATCTCTTGTAATATCTAATGCTAAAATATCTTTTCTATTTAGTTCCTCTTGTTCTTTGTTATATTGGTACATAGCATAGGCACTATGTCCTACTAAGAACATGCCAAATAAAAGGATAGAAATGCTAAAAAATAGGACAATGGTTTTAATTTCTGCCGGACCTTTTTTTGGCTTTTTTGCTGTTGTTAGAATTTGGTTCATTTGTTTTACACCTCTCTATTCCAGTTATGAGAAATTATATCATACTCCTTTGGGATTGTAAATAAATTTTACACGAAATCCATTCTCCTTTTTGCAAAAAATAGATAGAAGATGTTATCTCCTATCTATTTTTCTATCGCTTTAAGCAAACACGTATTTTTTAATTAAGAAAATTCCTCCTGCTAAGATAGCTACTATTAGAGTTCCAAATCCAATGTAACTTGGCACTTCACCTGCTGCTACAGTAAGCATTACTGGTGCATCGTCAATATCGTCTTCTCCTGGTACTTCGTTTCCTGGGGTAGAGTCAATATCTGGTGTATTGCTATCATTGTAATCTTTACTAATTTCTGCAATATTAGTCATAACTCCCATATTATCTCCATCGTTAATCCATGTTAGGATAACTTCTACTGTTGCACTTTCTCCTGGTTGTAATAAGGTATCTTTTAACTGGTCTGTTGTAATAGTTTTGTCATCTACCTGAGTCCATTTTGGATTATCTGCTGCTTCAAAGCGTAGTCCATCTGGAATATGGTCTGTTATTTCTTTTACGTAACCTTCTATTTCGCCTTCGTTTGTTACTTTTATTTTGTATTTGAATTTAACGGTTACATCGTTTATGTCGTTACGGTGTAAGTCTACTTTTACAATTGGTTCTGGGTTTTCATCTCCGGTATGACCGGTTTCTGTTACAGTTGTTTTACCATCTTGTGTCACAATGGCTTGTGTTACCCATTTTTTAAGTGCTAAGTCAAAGTATTTTACTTTTACTTTTTCAATATCAATGTCGTCTTCTTCTGGGTTGTCATTGTCTGGTACAGAGTCTTTATCTACTACGTCGTTTCCGTCTTCATCAGAGTCATCTGTAATTTCTGCTGTGTTAATTAGTACTCTATCAGAAGTATTTGGTTCTACTACTTTAAATACCACTTTTACATCTTTGTATGCTGGTTCTGTCATTGTTTCTCTATCAAAAGCTGGTATCATGTTTCCACCTTCTACGGTTTCTTGTTCTTTAGATAGATAATCGGTTACTACGTATTTTGCATCTTCTACATCTGTTACTTCTGTTTCTCCGTCTTCTGCAAGCATCTTCCAACGGTATTCTTGGTTTACACTATTATCTGGTACAAATTCTAGTCCGTCTGGAATATCGTCTTTAATTTCTTTTGCATATCCATTCATGGTACCTTCGTTATAAATACGTAACGTATAGGTAACTAGGTTTCCATTTACCACTTCTACTGGCTCTTTGGTATGTAAGTAAGAAATGGTTCCGTCTTCTGCAATATTCACTTGTGGTACTCTGTTTGTAATTTCTGTATCGTTTACTGCAGTAATGAATTTTCTTAATGCTAAGTCAAATTCTACTACTTTTATTTTTTCAATATCGATATCGTCTTCTTCTGGTTCTTCGTTGTCTGGAGTAGAATCAATATCTTCTACTGGATTTCCGTCTTCATCGGTATCGTCTGTAATTTCTGCTGTGTTAATAATAACACGGTCAGAAGAATTTGGTTCTGTTACTTTAAATGCAACTTTTACGTCCTTATAAGCAGGTTCTGTCATGGTAGATTTATCAAATCCTGGTATTAAATTGTCTCCTTCATTTTTTTCTTGTTCTTTGGATAGATAATCTGTTGTAATTTTTACTGCTTCTTCTGGATTATCGGTTTCTGTTCCATCTTCTTTTAGCATTTTCCAACGATAGGTTATATTGGTATCATTTTCTGGTAAAAATTCTAGTCCTTCTGGAATGTCATCCATAATTTCAGATGCATATCCAGCAACATCTCCTTCGTTGTAAATTCTTATGGTGTATACTACTGTATCTCCACTAGAAACTAGGATTGGATCTTTTGGATGTGTATAGGTTGCTGTTGTTACTAACTTTCCACCTACATAGGTATATAACTTACTTGCATCTACTACTGGAATTCTAGAAGTTACATCTCCATCGTTTATTTTAGTAATAAATTTTCTTAGTGCTAAATCAAATTGTTGCATTTTTAGTTTTTCAAAATCGTCGTCATCTTCTTGTCCTGGTATGTAGTCTGCTCCGCTATTGATTTCATCGTCTTTGTAGTTTGGTAAGTCGCTATCTGGTGGTAATACTACATTGTCTGGTTTAGAATCAATATCAGTTGCAATATTTCCACTTTCGTCTTTGTACTCTGTAATATCTGCTATGTTGGTTATTTTCTTTCCGGTTTCTTGCACATCTTTTACTTTACATTTTACTTTAATTTCTTTGTAATCTAATGTTTCCATTGTGTCCTTGTCAAAACCGTCTATTAAATTTTCTTCTTCATCATATTCGTAAGATAAAATACTGGTACGAATTGTTCTTAAAGAAGTATCATTTGGATCTAATTTCCATCCATAGCTTGCATTTAGGTCATCGTTGATAATAAATTCTAACTCTGGTGGTAAATGGTCTACTATTTCATTTGCGTAGCCTGCTACTTCTCCTTCGTTATAAACTCTTATGGTATATACTACAATATCCCCTGGTTTTACACCTACTGGTACCTTTGTATGGTTATAAATTGCTGTTGTTCCTGTTCCTTCTACAAGTGGTGTTACGTCTACTACTGGTTCACGAAGGTATTTTCCATTTTCATCTACTAATTCTTCTCCATTAACAGAAGTGATAAATTTTCTTAGGCTTAAGTCAAATTTTTTCATCACTAGTTTTTCAAAATCGTCATCATCTTCTTGTCCTGGTATGTAGTCTGCTCCACTGTTTATTTCATCGTCTTTGTAATTTGGTAGATCCGTATCTGGTGGTAACACTACATTGTCTGGTTCAGAATCAATGTCAATAGCAGGTTTTCCTGCTTCATCTTTATATTCTGTAATATCTGCTATATTGGTTATCTTTTTACCTGTTTCTTGTGTTGTTCTTACTCTACATTTTATTTTAATATCTTTATAATCTAATGTTGTCATAGTGTCTTTATCAAAGGCATCTATTCTGTTGTTTTCTGCATCGTTTTCATAGGATAGATATTTTGTTCTTACTGTTCTTCCTGTCTCATCATTTACGTCTATTTCCCATCCATATTGTTTGTTTAATTCATCATCTGGTAAGAATTCTAGTTCTGGTGGTAAATGATCTACTATTTCATTTGCATAGCCTGCTACTTCTCCTTCGTTGTATACTCTTATAGTGTAGATTACTTCGTCTCCTACTTGTACTCCTACTGGTATTTTAGTATGGTTATAAATTGCTGTTGTTCCTGTTCCTTCTACTAATGGTGTTACATCTACTATTGGTGCACGTAAATAACTTCCATCTTCTTTTTGTAATTCTTCTCCATTTACAGCAGTAATGAATTTTCTTAAACTTAAGTCAAATTTCTTCATTACTAGTTTTTCAAAGTCGTCATCATCTTCTTGTCCTGGAATATAGTCTGCTCCACTATTAATTTCGTCATCTTTGTAATTTGGTAAATTATCGTCTGTTGGTAATACTACATTTCCAGCATCAGAGTCAATGTCTACTGTGATGTTTCCATCTTCGTCTTTATATTCGGTAATATCTGCTATGTTTGTTATTTTCTTTCCAGTTTCTTGAACATCTTTTACTTTACATTTCACTTTTACTTCTTTGTAGTCTAAGGTGTCCATTGTGTTTTTATCAAATGCGTCTATTAGGTTTTCTTCTTGGTCTGTTTCATAAGATAAATATTTTGTTTTAATGGTTCTTCCTGTTGCATCGTTTGCATCTAATTCCCAACCATATGACCTATTTAGCTCATCGTCTGGTAAAAATTCTAATTCTGGTGGTAAATGGTCTACTATTTCGTTAGCATATCCTGCTACCTCTCCTTCGTTGTATACTCTTATGGTATATACTACCTCGTCTCCAATACTTACTCCTACTGGAATTTTACTATGATTATATATTGCCGTTGTACTAGTTCCTTCTTTTAATGGTGTTACATCTACTATTGGTTCACGTAAATAGGTTCCGTCTTCTTTTACTAGTTCTTCCCCATTTACAGAAGTAATAAATTTTCTTAAAGATAAGTCAAATCTTTGCATTACTAATTTTTCAAAATCGTCATCATCTTCCTGACCCGGTATGTAAGGAATTCCACTATTAATTTCATCATCTTTGTAATTTGGCAATTCACTATCTGGTGGAAGGTTTACATTATCTTGTGTAGAATCTCTGTCTATTGCTGGATTTCCTTCTGCATCTTTATATTCTGTAATTTCTGCAATATTGGTTATCTTTTGATTTACTATATTACTCGTTTTTACTCTGCATCGAATTTGTACCTCTTTATAATCTAAAGTAAGTTGTACTAATCCTTTTGTATTTGGTTTTTCAAATGGCAATAAAATATGCTCTCCTGAAGAAGTCTCTGTTTCTTTAGATAGGTAATTTGTTTTTACTGTTCTGTTAGAAGGATCATTTGGGTCTAGTTGCCATCCATATGCTTTATTTAGTGCATCCTCTGGTAAAAATTCTAATTCTGGTGGCAAATAGTCTGTAATTTCGTTCGCATAACCTGCCATTTCGCCTTCGTTATAGACTCTTATGGTATAGGTTACAATATCTCCTGCTTTCACAGATACTGGTGTTTTGATATGATTATAATCTGCTGTTGTAATATAAGTACCATTTACGGTGTTATTCAGTTTACTTACATCTACTTGTGGTTCTCTTATTAAATTTCCTTCAGCATCTCTTAATTCCTCATCATTTACTGCTGTAATAAATTTTCTTAATGATAAGTCAAATATTTTTTCTGGTTCTTCTTTTGGAATAGTTACAGAAACTGAATCAGAATAATTTTTAGGAATTCTTTTTACAATAACAATTGGCTGATTGGTAGAAGGAGCATCTCCTACTGTCCAATATTGTAATTCTCTTACATAGTATTCTACATTTATGGTAAATACTATTGTTTCTACATCTGTTGTTACTGGTACAGAAATATAGAAGTTCTCACCTACTAATTCATTAATTGTTTTTGATGTTGGTTGCTGATTTTGATCTAATAAAGTATAGTCAGTAAATGTTTGTCCTGCTTGACTTCCTTCTTTGAAAGTTGCATCTAATGTATAGTCAGCATCTGTTATTTTATTTATTTTATATGGTCCTATAATATAATTATTTCCTTGTTTGTTTACAGCAATACCTGTTTTAGAAAGTTCTATTGGTCTTCTATTATCTTCACGTATTGCTCCATCTCCATAATTGCTTGCATTAGCAACAGCTTCTCGTTTTAAATAACTAAAGTATTTATTGGCTTGTTCTAAACGAATATATCCATCTTCATCGTCAAACTCTCTGTCAGAAAGTATTTTAAATTCATTTGGTTGTGCTAATTCGTCTGGACTAATATACAAGTTAATGTTATTGTCTAAATAATCGTTTTCTGGGTTAGTAAAATACCAAATAGCAAGCTGTTGTACAACATCCATGTCACTATCTGTTAATACAATATCTTCCATAGTAAATGGTGGATACAACATATCATCTTCTAAATCATCTTTAAATACTTTTGCAAGTAATGCTTCTCTTTCTTGCTTGCTAGATTCTGTTCCGTCTGCCACATAAATGTTATCTAATAACCATAATACTTCATTATAGTTTTCTGGTAACATAGATTTGTAGTTTGCTGGCATTGTTCCATAATCTTTTTTCATGTCAAAGTAGGTATCATAGTATTCTGGATCTGGTCTTATTCCTCCTGAACCAAATCCTAAACCTTGCTTTAAGCAGTAAATTGTTTTACTGTAATCAATAACAGCTGGGTTACTGCTTGCATTGTTATATTCTACAATCTTCCATACTTTATCGTTTCCACTTACTAAATAGCCATAACCAGCATCTGGTCTAACACTAACAACACCATAGCGAACAGCTGGGTTTGCAATGGCAGCATAGCTTTGTGTTATTCCGGCAAAAATTAGAAGAAATAAAGTAATGATACTAATACTTAAAAATGATTTTCTTAATCTCTTCATAAGAATCCTTTCCTCCCATACTATATTACTTTTATTTTAGTAGCTTTTTTGTGTGAAGTCAATAACAAAAATTTCTAGTTTTTTGCTATATTTCAAAGGTCTTTTTTTTTCTTTTACGGAAGCCTCTTTTTGCGGTTTACAAAACGTTAAAAAGCCTTACATTACAATTATATTACATTTTCATGTTTTTTGCAATCCATTATGTTAAATTGTTTCTCTTTTTCTTTCTTCCCTAGGTTTTCTTCCTCTTTTAGGCAAAAAGATAATGCCAAAGAATGGCATTATCTTTTTTTCATTGCATGCTTTCCCACTTTAATCTTCTTACTTTGTAGTAACAATTATCCAGCTGTCTTGCTAAATCTCTTACTTCTGGACTTGTTATAATCACATTGCCTGTTTGTTCCTCAAGGCTTATCGCATCTTGCAAAATAATTTCTAACTCTTGTAGAATTTCTTCTTTGTTAAGAGGAGCTTTTACACAAAGGGAATAGCATCCCTTTTGGATAAGAAATCCTTCTTTCTCAATACGGTATCTTTGTAAGCCTATATCAACGTATGTTTGCTCTTCCTTATTATATTTTAATAAAATAAAAATCTCATTGGCCATTTCGATAGCCTGAATCGATTTTTCTACAAACTTGTTGATGGGAGTCATCAATATTTTCCGATACATTGCTCTAAAAAATAGAAACAGAATAATTGCATCTAACAAAATAATAAGTGTCTGTAGCATATTTCTTCCTCCTAAAATATATTTTTATCTATTGCAAACCCCATGATGTAAAATGGAGTATAAAAAAAATTTACTCTTTTATTGTATCATATTTACATAATTTTGTAAACTCTTTCGATTTTTCGATTTTTCGATGTATGTGTCAAGTGAATGTAGGCAATTTTTTTAT
>UMJJ01020263.1_pt1 | contig 19164 bp, 23 predicted proteins | sample 1966051 | NCBI WGS metagenome assembly UMJJ01 (sample SAMEA4836147, study PRJEB28245) | human gut metagenome | biome: gut microbiome; material: fecal sample | place: Denmark | collected 2008
ACAAGCAGCAAGTCAAAATATGATTAATGCTAGTAGAGAAGAAGATGCCCTTATACAGAATTTATTGAATGAGATAAAGGACGTAGGAGGAGGAAGTGGTAGCGGAGGAGATATAGAGATACCAGAAATAAAAATAAGTTTTGGAGAAATCATCTGGGAAGGAGGGAAAGCAAAAATAAGTATCCAAAGCAGTGAAGCAGGAAAAACAATAGAATATCAAATCAATGGAACAAGTAACGAATGGAAAGAAATAGCAAGTGGAGGAAGCATAGAAAACCTGCAACATGGAGATACCATATATGCAAGACTAACAGACGAAGAAGGTTCAAGTGGAGTAATCACAAAAAAGATAGAAGACAAAATAGCACCAAGAGTAAGTGTAGAAGTAGGAGAAATAATAGGGACAAGTATAGCGGTAACAGTAACAGCAACAGAGGAAGAAAGTGGACTAGCAGAAATAGAAACCTATCAATATTATATAGGAGAAGCGATTATGGGAAGAAGTACAAGCAATACCTTTACCTATACAGAGCTATCTGAAGAAACAGACTATACCCTAACAGTAGTAGTAACAGACAAAGCCGGAAACGAAGGAAAAGGAACAGCAGAAGCAAGAACGATGCAACCAGAACCAACAGGCTGGAAATTTGTAACATGCCTAACCGCCAATACGGAATATCAAGTGCCAAAGAACGGAACATACCGTATTACTTGTATTGGAAAGTCTGCTGATGGAGCAAGTGGAACAATTGCTCGTAGAGTAGATGGACCAGATGATGGTGGTACAGTAGGAGATTGGACCGATACTTATTACGGAGGCAATGGTGGAAATGGAGGTGGAAGTGGAGGAATAGCTAGATCTATTCTAAGTTTAAAAGATAACGAAAAAATCCACTGTACTATAGATACTACTATTAGTTCTTTTGGAGAATATCTTTCTGCAACAGCAGCTAGTGGAGTAAATCCTGGAACTGGAACAGGAGGAACTGAATTTAACACAACAGGTAATGCTGGAGGAACAGGTGGACTTGGAGCGTATTATAGATTAAAAGTTGGCGTGCCAATTACTATTGACCGTCGTGCTAAAAATGGTAATCGTGGTGGCGGTAATGGAGCACTACCAGGAACAATAGATAATAGTAATTCATATCCAGGAGGTAATGGAGGAGGAGGTGGTGGTGGTGCTACCTATAATTTACCATCAGATATCGCTTATGATGATCCATTATATACAACGTATATTGTACGAGATTTAAGTGCATATAAGGGTGGAAATGGATATAATAATCAAACCGCAAATTCGTCAGCAAATGCTAGTACTTATCCTACCTTCTCAGCAGATGCACCAGTGTGGTATGGAGGAGGAAATGGCGGAGGTGGAGGATATGCCAGAAATTCGTTGTTGAGTCCTGTTGGTACAGGCTCTGCCGGATCCCCAGGAGGAATTTTAATAGAAGAAGCTATCTACGATTAAAATACGACCAATAAAGATCTATCAAAAACAAAGATAGGTCTTTATTAAATTATATGAGAAACTCTTGTAAGATTTCAAAAAAATGGATATAATAAGTGCAAAAGGAGGAGAACGTATATGAAAAAAAGTACGATTATTTGGATTGTTATTGCTGTTATTGTTGTAGGACTTATTATTTTTGCTGTTTCTGGATATAATAGCTTAGTAAGAATGGAAGAGGAAGTAGATAGTGCTTTTGCAAATATTGATACCAATTTGCAAAGAAGAGCCGATTTAATTCCTAATTTAGTAAATACGGTAAAAGGTTTTGCAAGTCAAGAAACAGAAATTATGAATAGTGTAACAGAAGCGAGAGCAAAGCTTGCTGGAGCAAGTACGGTAGAGGATAAAGCTAATGCAGATAACGAATTAACTAGTGCTTTAAATCGTTTAATGGTAGTGGTGGAAAACTATCCAGATTTAAAATCTTCTCAAAATTTTATCCAACTTTCTGATGAACTAGCTGGAACAGAGAACAGAATTGCAGTAGCAAGAAGGGATTATAATCAAAAGGTACAAGAATATAATGCACAAAGAAAGAAATTTCCTACCAATATTTTAGCAGGAATGTTCCAATTTGAAGAAAAACCGTATTTTGAAGCATCTGACAATGCTTCCGAAGTTCCAAATGTAGAGTTTTAAAAAGGGGAAAAGAAAAATTGAATAAGAAAAAAAGTATTGTTTGGGTATGTATTCTTTTTTTAGTAGTTTGGATAGGAGTAACAACAGTAAGCTTTGCTGTTGTTACTCCTAATGCAGAGTTTTATGTAAAAGATGATGCAAATGTACTAAGCGAGGAAACAGAGAACTATATTATGCAAACGAATATCGATTTAGAGCAAAAAACAGGTGCACAAATAGTAGTAGTAACTATACCTTCTTTAGAAGGAGAGAGCATCGAAGAATATGCAAATGAATTATTTCGAGCATGGGGAATTGGTTCAAAAGAAAAGAATAATGGACTTTTGTTATTATGTTCTACAGGAGATAGGTTATTTCGTGTAGAAGTAGGATATGGCTTAGAGGGAATATTGCCAGATGGAAAAACTGGTAGAATGCAAGATGAATATATTATTCCATATTTGAAAGAAAATAACTATGATGAAGGAATTCGTAACGGATACAGCGCTTTTTTACAAGAAATTGCAGAAGAATACGGAGTAACTATTTCCAATGGGCAAACTGCTAAAGTAGTATCTAGTACATCGAATAATGTCGATTATTCTATTATTGCTATGTTTATTTCTATTTTTGTAACAGGAATTTCTTTGTCTACTTGTTTACTAAAGAAAAGTAAAAAGTCTTTCCTAACTTATATCATAATAGAAATAGTGCAAGGAATTATCTTATGGTTCTTATTTAGAAATATATTTTTCATTATTGTTGGCTTTATTTTAGGAAATATTTTCGCACTCAATTTTCGATACGGAGGCTTTATTGGAGGCGGACGCTTTGGAGGAGGTTCTTTTGGTGGATTTTCCGGAGGAGGTTTCTCTGGTGGCGGAGGCTCTTCTGGAGGAGGCGGAAGTACAAGAGGATTTTAAAAAGAAGAAGAAATTCTTCTTTTTTTGGAAATTACTAATTTCTTTTCACATACTAGACACAATTGCTAGTTATAATATATAATAAAATAAATTATGTAAAAGGAGCTTAAGAATGAGTGATATTACGGTTTTAGTAGTAGATGATGAATCTAGAATGCGAAAATTAATTAAAGATTTTTTAATGCAAAAAGGATACCATATTTTAGAAGCGGAAGATGGTGAAAAAGCATTACAAGTATTTGAAGAAAATGAAAACAAAATTAGTCTTATTTTATTAGACGTTATGATGCCAAAATTAGATGGTTGGTCTGTTTTGCGTCAAATTAGACAAACTTCTAAAGTGCCTATTATTATGCTAACAGCAAGAGGAGAAGAACAAGACGAATTGTTTGGGTTTGAGCTAGGAGTAGATGAATATATTTCTAAGCCATTTAGTCCTAAAATTTTAGTGGCAAGAGTAGAAGCCATCTTAAAGCGTACCCAAGGAGACCCAAAAGATGTGAAAGATTATGGTGGCATTGTCATTGATGCAGAGGGAAGAACAGTAACAGTAGATGGAAAACAAATAGAATTAAGTTTAAGAGAGTATGAATTATTAAAATACTTAGTAGATAACGAAAACATTGCTTTATCAAGAGATAAGATACTAAACAATGTATGGAATTATGACTATTATGGAGATTCTAGAACCATTGATAGTCATATCAAAAAGATTCGTCACAAATTAGGAAAAAAAGGTAAATATATCGAAACAATGCGTGGAGTAGGATATAAATTTCAAATTAAATAAGAAAGCTAATCTTCTTATAGAATAAGATGGGTGGTAGAGAAAGGAATAAAAAACATGAAAGAAAAATTAAAATCGGTTCGTGTTAAATTGTTTTTAACAATTTGTATCGCAACCGTTGTTATCATATGTTTCTTAATTGTGACAAATAATGTAGTACTAGAAGCTTTTTATTTATACTCTAAACAAAATACATTACGACAAGTATATAAACAAATTAATTCCTATTACAATAACCCTTCACCAGATGTAGATTTAGAGATGGAATTGGGAAGGATTGCAGTAAATAATAATTTTGATATTTTAATTTGTTCCGATGAAAATGTAAGTATTTATACAACCGATAATGATTTTATGACTACTTTAGAAGAAATGAATGCTATTACGTATTATGCCAACAGAACAGACCAGAAAGATATTTTGTATTCTGATGAAAATATGGATGTACGAAAAATAAGAGAAAGAAAGAGTGGGATAACATATATTTTACTTTCTGCTGTGTTAGATAATGGATATTCTTTATATATTCGAATTCCGATTGCCCCAATCCAAGAAAGTGTAAAAATATCAAATAATTTCTTATTGCTAATTGGAGGTATAACGATTTTAGCAGCAGGAATTTTTGCTTCTTTTATCTCTAAAAAATTTACAGAGCCAATTTTAGAATTAAATGGAATTGCAAAAAAAATGGCAAAACTAGATTTTAGTCAGAAATACCGAATTACCGATACAGAAGACGAAATTAATACCCTAGGAAAGAGTATTAATAGTATGTCTGATAAACTAGAAGCTACGATAAAACAATTACGTAATACCAATATAGAACTAGAAAAAGATATAGAAGAAAAATCCCGCATTGATGAAATGCGTAAACAATTTATTTCCGATGTATCCCATGAATTAAAAACTCCTATTGCACTTATTCAAGGGTATAGCGAAGGACTATTGGAAAATGTAACAACTGATGAAGAAAGTAGAAGGTTTTATGCAGAAGTTATTTTAGATGAAACAAACAAAATGGATAGATTGGTAAAACAATTATTAGAATTAATGAAATTGGAATATGGCAAACGCGAGTTTCAAAATGAAAAGTTTAATATTGTAGAGTTAGTAAGCGAAGTGATTCGTAAAAGTAAAGTAATGCTAGAAGAAAATCAGATTACTGTAGAGATTGATTCAGATGAACAGGTAAATGTAAATGCAGATGAATTTTACATTGAGCAGGTGGTAACCAATTATCTTACAAATGCAATGAAACATGTTTTAGAAGTAGATGGCAAAAAGTTAATCAAAATTACTATTCAGCCAGATATTGAAAGAAATAAAGTAAGAATTAGTGTTTTTAATACAGGAGAAAATATTCAAGAAGAAGACTTAAATAGAATTTGGAATCGTTTTTATAAAGTAGACAGCTCTAGAAATCGTGAAGCAGGCGGGTCTGGAATAGGACTGGCTTTAGTAAAGGCTATTATGAATAACTACCAAAATGATTATGGAGTGGTTAATAAAGAAGATGGTGTAGAATTTTATTTTGATTTAGATTTAGAAATGGAAAAAGCATAAAAAGGAAAAGAAAAAGCAAGAATAAAAATAGGACAAAACCAAAAAGAAACAAAGGAAAAGGATTGAAAAAAGGGGAGAATTGTGGTATAACAGGGAAAGAGAAAAAAGAAATGAGGAGAAGGAAAATGGGTAAAAAAGAAAAGAAAAATGTGCAAAGCAAAGAAAAAGTGGAAAAAGTTAAAAAAACAAAATTAGATAAAGGTAGAATTGTTACAAAAGTAATTGCACTAACCATGGTAGTGATGCTTGTTGTTGGTTTTGCTGGAACCGTTCTTTTTTATTTGTTTGCGTAGAAAGTAATACCAAAGAAAAGGAGTAACACGAGATGGTAGATAATTTTATGGCAAATATTAATAATTTTGTAAAAGTAAATATTATTTCCTATATACAGGAATTATACCAGTATCCAATTAAATTAATACCGCTTATTATTGATTTAGCAATTGTTATTTTTTTGCTTGTAAAGTTTATTAAAATCATGAAAGATTCCAGAGCTTGGCAAATTTTAAAAGGAATTGCATTTCTTTTAATTGCTACTTTTTTAAGTTCGGTGTTGCATTTAAATATATTAAACTTTATTTTAACTTCTTTTATGGCCTATGGTGTTATAGCCATTATTGTCATATTCCAGCCAGAACTTAGAAGAGCGTTAGAACAATTAGGTACCAATAAATTTACCCGCTTTTTTGGAATTGATAAAGATATTCAAACCAAAGCAAAAGAAGATATTTACAAAGTTGTTATTGCAGTAGAAGAACTGGCAAAAAGCAAAACAGGGGCTCTTATTGTAATGGAAAGAGATATTCAAATAAAAGATATTATAGCTACTGGTATTGAAATGCAAGCAGAAGTATCTCCACAGCTTTTGGTAAATATATTTGTTCCTAAAACACCACTACATGATGGAGCAGTTGTTATTAGCAATAATAAAATAGCAGCAGCAGCTTGTATGTTGCCACTTGCCAATGATATGGATATTGCGAAAGAATTAGGAACAAGACATAGAGCAGCAATAGGAATGTCAAAAGAATCAGATGCTATTGTAGTTGTGGTATCTGAAGAAACAGGAAGAATTTCTGTTGCAAAAGATGGTACATTAATTGCCGATATTAAAGGAGATGTCTTAAAAAGAATCTTACTTAAAAATATTGTGACAGACCGTTTTGATGAAAAGAAACAAGGTCGTATGCAAAAATTACAACGATTCAAAAAAAGTCATGAAAAAAGTAAAGAGCAAAAATAAAAAGGAGGAAGAGCATATGGCAAAGGTGACGAAAGAAGAGCTAATACATATTGCAAACTTAGCAGACCTCAATTTAAAAGAGGAAGAAATAGATAAATATTTAAAAGATTTAGAAGATATTTTAGAATTTGCGGAAATTGTAAATAAGGCAGATACTAGTGGCTTAGAAGAAACTGGGACAGCATGGAAAAGAAAAAATGTGTTCCGTAAGGATGAAGTAAAAGAAGGATTTTCCAAAGAGGAATTACTACAAAATGCACCAGATGTTTCCCAAGGAATGTTTCGTATTCCAAAGGTAATGGGATAAAAAGAAAGGAAGGCAAAAAACATGGAAATTACAAGACTTACGGTTCATGAGTTATTAGAATTATTAGAAAAAAAAGAAATTACAAGAGAACAAATTTTGCAAGCTTATGCAGATAGAATAAGGGAAAAAGAGGATACTGTTAAAGCTTTTTTAAGTACCTATTTGGAAGAAGCAAAACAAGAAGAAAAAGAAATAGAAAAAGCTTTAGACCAAGGAGAAAAACTTTCTAAACTTGCAGGAATTCCTATTGGTATTAAAGACAATATTTGTACCAAACAAAAACAAACCACTTGTGCTTCTAAAATGCTAGCAAATTTTATTTCACCATATGATGCTACCGTTATGGAGAATATAAACAAAGAAAAGATGGTTACCATAGGAAAATTAAATATGGATGAATTTGCTATGGGAGCTTCTACAGAGTATTCTGCTTTTCAAAAAACAAGTAACCCATGGGATATTACTAGGGTACCAGGTGGCTCTAGTGGTGGTTCTGCCGCAGCAGTCGCAGCAGACCTAGTGCCATGGGCGCTAGGATCTGATACGGGTGGTTCTATTCGTCAGCCTGCTGCTTTTTGTGGTGTAGTGGGGTTAAAACCAACTTATGGGTTAGTATCTCGTTATGGCTTAGTAGCGTTTGCATCTTCTTTGGACCAAATTGGACCAATTACCAAAGATGTTACCGATTGCGCAATGCTTTTAAATGTAATAGCAGGACAGGATGAAAAAGATACTACTTCTGTAGAACAAGAAAAGAAAGACTATACCAAAGCATTAAAAAAAGATGTAAAAGGTTTAAAAATAGGATTACCAAAAGAATATTTTGGAGAAGGAATTAACAAAGAAGTAAAAGAAAGCGTACTAGCTGCTGCTAAAAAATTAGAGGAAATGGGTGCTACTATAGAAGAATGTTCCTTAGATATTGCGCAATATGCACTAGCTACTTACTATATTATTGCATGTGCAGAAGCTAGCTCTAATTTAGGAAGATTTGATGGTATTCGCTACCGGGTATCGTGCAAAAAACTTTAGTAATTTAAAGGAATTATATTGTAATTCAAGAAGTGAGGCATTTGGTCCAGAGGTAAAAAGAAGAATTATATTAGGAACCTATGTATTATCTTCGGGTTACTATGATGCTTATTACAAAAAAGCTCAGCAGGTAAGAACATTGGTTAGAAATGCATTTGAAAAAGTATTTCAAAAGTATGATATATTGCTAACACCAACTTCCCCAAATGTGGCTTTTACCATGGGTAGTAAAACACAAAACCCACTAGAAATGTATTTAGCAGATATTTGTACGGTTTCTGTAAATATTGCAGGGCTTCCTGGAATCTCTATTCCATGTGGGGTAGATAAAGAAGGTATGCCAATTGGTATGCAACTCATAGGAAAAGCTTTTGCAGAAGAAACACTATTACAAACTGCCTATAGTTATGAACAGAAAATACAGTTTAGAGACCAATATAGACCAGAGTTTAAGAAATAAAAGGAGGCAAAATAAAAAATGGCAAGAGAAGATTATGAATCTGTAATAGGACTAGAGGTTCATGCAGAGTTAGCTACCAAAACAAAAATCTTTTGTAGTTGTAAAACAGAGTTTGGAGGAGAGCCAAATTCGCATTGTTGTCCTGTTTGTATGGCACTTCCAGGAGCTTTACCAGTACTAAATGAAACGGTAGTAGAATATGCAGTAAAAGCAGGATTGGCAATGGATTGTACTATTGCTAAAGATAGTAAAAATGACCGTAAAAATTATTTTTATCCAGACCTTCCAAAATCTTACCAAATTTCGCAATACGATAAACCGCTTTGTACAAAGGGAAAAGTAGAAATAGAAACCAGTGAGGGCTCTAAGGTAATAGGAATTACCAGAATACATATCGAAGAAGACGCAGGAAAATTAAACCATGATGAACTAGGTAGAGGAAGTTTAGTAGACCTAAATAGAGCAGGAGTTCCTTTAATAGAAATTGTTTCCGAACCAGATATGAGAAGTAGTGAGGAAGCAGAAAACTATTTACGAAAAATAAAATCTATTTTGGAATATATAGAAGTATCCGATTGTAAAATGCAAGAAGGGTCTTTACGTGCCGATGTAAACGTATCTGTTCGTAAAAAAGGAGAAACAAAATTTGGAACCAGAACCGAAATGAAAAATATGAATTCCTTCCGCAGTATTGTAAGAGGAATAGAATATGAAATAGAAAGACAAATTGGAGTACTAGAAGCAGGAGGAAAGGTAGAACAGGAAACATTACGTTGGGATGAGGTATCTGGAAGAACATTTTCTATGCGTGATAAAGAAGATGCACAAGATTATCGCTATTTTCCAGAACCAGATTTGGTGGCTATTTGTCTTTCTGATGAATATATAGAAAAGGTACGTAAAACTTTACCAGAAATGCCAGAAGTAAGAGAAAAAAGATATATAGAAAGTTTAGGATTAACGCCAAAAGATGCTAAAATAATTGTATCATCTAAGCATTTATCCGACTTATTTGAAAAAGCAAGTAGCATTTGTGGCAATCCAAAGGCAGTAGCAAACTGGATTCGTTCCGATGTTTCTAGAATTTTAAATGAAAAGGAACTAGAGCCAAGCCAAATACCTTTTACCGCAGAACAATTAGCAGAGCTTGTTACCTTAATTGATAATAACACGATTAGTTCTGCTATTGCGAAAAAAGTATTAGAGGAACTATTTGAACATCCAGAAAAACCATCTACTATTATAGAAAAAAACGGATGGGTACAAATTTCGGATGAAGGAGCAATTCAAGCAGTAGTAAAAAAAGTATTAGAAAACAATCCACAATCTATTGTAGACTATAAAGCAGGAAAAGATAGAGCATTAGGATTTTTAGTAGGACAAGCCATGAAAGAAACAAAAGGAAAAGCAAATCCTAAAATGTTAAATGAAATGTTTTTAGAAGAATTAAAAAAATAAGCATAAACTAAAAAAAGAAGGTACATACCATTAAACTGTACCTTCTCTTTTTTAAATTAGTTGCTTTTGAATGGTATCAAAGGCAAAACCACAAATAATAAAGTAAACAAAAAACATAAATCCAGTTTTTAACAAAGAAAGTCCTATGTAATAAAGGTTAGGAGAGGTATAAAGTAATGCATATACTGCCAATAAGAGAGTGGCAAATAAGCAAATATAAAAAGAAACATAAAAACCGGATTTCATTATTTTCTTAATTTTATAATCAAAATGTTTTATTCTTTCTTTTAGTTTGGTAAACTTTTTTGTAAACATAACATCTACCTCATTTCTCATTCATAACTATTTTCATTATTAATAGTAACATAAAATAAAAGAAAATACAAAGGAAATACCTACCAAAAAGAAGCTACCATAGGGTAGCTTCCTAATAAAAAACTATGCATAATTTTTTATCCTAATTACGCTTTTACAGCGTTTAATTTTTTAGCTAGTTTAGATTTTTTTCTAGCAACAGTGTTTTTTACTAACACACCTTTAGAACAAGCTTGATCTAATTTTTTAGTAGCTTCTACAAATAATTTATTTGCATTTTCTGCATTACCTTCTGCAATAGCTTGTTCACATTTTTTAACAGCTGTTTTACAACCAGACTTAATCATATTATTTCTTAAAGTTTTTTTCTCAATAATTTTAACTCTTTTCTTTGCTGATTTAATATTTGGCATCTTTTAAGCACCTCCTCTTTTTGCATTCTCTATTTGACACGTACTATTTTACCATGAAATGGAATGTTTTTCAAGACTTTTTGCACAATTTCTTAAAAAGCCAAATTTGACAACATTCGACTTTTACGGTAATATAATAGATACGAAAAGGAGGCTTGAGATGCTAAAAGAATTTAAAGAGTTCATTTCACGTGGAAATATTGTGGATATGGCAGTAGGTGTTATTGTAGGTGGCGCTTTTCAAAAGATTGTAAATTCCCTAGTAAATGATGTTATTATGCCATTTACCTCTATTTTTACAGGTAAAATAGATTATACCGATTGGGTAATTGTAATAGGAAATGCAAGTATCAAAATAGGTTCTTTTTTAACTACCATTATTAACTTTTTAATTATTGCACTTTCTATTTTTTTAGCAGTTCGTTATGCAAATAAATTAAATAAAAAATTAGAAAAAATGAAGTTAGAAGAAATAGAAAAAATTGCAAAAAAAGTAGATAAAAAAGGTAAATTTTATAAAAGGAAAAAAGAAGAAGAACCAGTAAAAGAAGAACCAACCACCAAACAATGTCCATTTTGCTATTCTGAAATTTCCATTCATGCAACACGATGCCCGTATTGTACTTCTATATTAGAAGAAAAAGTAGTAGAAGATTAGCTTTTTAATGGTTACATAAAACTTGTATTCTACTAAAACTTGTGTTACAATACCTACAAAGCGTTAAGCTTTTATAGGTAAAGGTATTTTAAAGGAAACAATGTATTTTCAAAACAACAAGGAGGAAATAGTTATGTCAGAAACAACAGAGAAAATAACAAAAGAAGGAAGAATTTATCAGTACATTTTATCTGTGCCAGAAGTGACAGTTCGGCAAGTAATCCAGCATTTTCCGGATATTTATAAGTCCACGGTATGTGGTTCCATACGTTATTTATATCAAAAAGGAAAATTACATCGAATTGGACATGGAAGATATACTGCTCAAGAAATTGATGCAAAAACAGAATTTCTTCATAGTTATAAAAGAATGATTTTAACCTATATAGAAAACAGAGAGGAATGTACAGTAAAAGAAGTGGTAGGTTACTTTGCTGATCAGATACGAGAAGGCACAGTAAGAAAAACAATTACAATGTTAAAAGAAGAAGGGAAAATCTTAAGAAACAAAAAAGCAATTTTTGCAATACCACAACAGCATTTACAAGATGAAAAATATAGGAAGATTCACAAATATATTTTATCAAAGTCTGAAATTACTAGAAAAGAATTACTATTACAATTTCCTGAGATAAGTTCTAGAACCATTGATGAGGTGACGCGGTTTTTAAGAGAAAGAGGGATACTAACAACACTGCAGAATGGAAAATACATGGTTATCCTTAAATAAAGATACCACAAAGCATTGCTAATACAGTTATTAGCAATGCCTTTTTAATAATTAATTTTTTTACGAGTAACAGAAGGGGAAGAAAAAAGATTTGTAACTTTTTGTAAATTTTATGTAAAAACATTTGAAAAAAAGTAAGAAACAGGATATAATAAGGGTGCAACAAGAAGGCATTACAAAAGAACATAACTTTGGAAGGAGAGATTCATATGAACATTAAAATAACAGGAAAGGAATTAAAAGCAACAGAGGCTATTAAAGAGTACATCGAGAAAAAATCTGAAAGATTAGTAAAATACTTTGGAGAAGATTTAGATGTAGTAGCTACTATTAAAACAGAAGGAAAAGAACAAGTAGCAGAAATGAGTGTCTTAGCTGGTGGGGATTCTTACCGTGCTGTTACGGCACATAAAGATTTATATGCTTCTATTGATAAAGATATTGATATTATAGAAGGACAAATTCGTAAAGTAAAAACCAAAAAAGACAAACAAAATATGACAGAGTCTATTCGTTTAAAAGAAGAGTTAAGTAGAGGAGACGAACATGAAGTGGTAAACGAAATACTAAAAACTATCTACTTTGATATTAAACCAATGACTCCAGAAGATGCAAAATTAGAACTTACTAGCAGACCACAAGATAAGTTCTTAACTTTTATTAATGCAGAAAACGGAAAAACCAATGTTATTTACCGTCTAAAAGATAACAAAAATTTTGGATTAGTAGAACCAGAAGCATAACAAAAAACAAAGAGGGATTCTTAAAAATAAAGATATACTTTTAAGAATCTCTCTTTATCTATTGGAAAGAATAACTATTTACCAGCCATTTGTCTTTCAGCTTGTTCGATTAATTTTCTAGTCATGTTTCCACCTATTCTACCAGCATCTCTTGAAGAGATATTTCCATTATATCCTTCTGTTAAGTTAACACCAACTTCGCTAGCAACTTCATATTTGAATTTGTTAAGAGCTTCTCTAGCTTCTGGAACTGCTTTCTTGTTTGAACTTGTCATTCTTTTCACCTCCTAAAATGGTTCGGATTTTATTTTATAGAAAAGTTTAATTGCTTTTCAATATATAGAATGTGTAAAAAAAATTTTTTTAAACTGGTAATTTTATGAAAAAAGTTATTGTAAAAAAATATTTCCATGGTATAATCTTAAAGCGGGAAAGAAGGAAAGGAGAAATACATGTATAAACTAATTGCAATTGATTTAGACGGCACATTATTAAATTCCTATGGCAATGTATCTAGTGAAGATAAAACACAAATAAAAAGAGCAGTAGAACAAGGCGTAGAAGTTGTTTTAACTTCTGGAAGAGTAACAGATTCTGTAGAAAATATAGCAAAAGAAGTAGGAGCAGACCGTTTTTTGATTTCTGGAAATGGTGCTACTATTTTTGATTTTCAAGAAAATAAACCGATTTATGACCGATTTATTGAAAGAAAAAAAGCATTGCAAATTATTAAATTATGTGAAGAAAATAGTATATTTTATAACATATATACAGAAGATATGATTATTGCCGAATCTTTAAATTACAATGTTCTATTTTATCATAGCGAAAATAGCAGAAAACCAGAAGGAAAGAAGACTAATATTAATATTGTCAAAAACATTTATGAATATGTAAAAGAAAAAGAGGATTTAAAAATATCTAAAATTACTGTATGTGATGAGAGTAATATCATTTTTCCAAGAATTTTAGAAAAAATTAAAAAAATAAAAAATGTTGATGTGTTAGAAGTAGCACATATGTCCAGAAAAATTATAAAATCTGGAACAGAGGAGTATGATATTACCTATTATTATTCCGAAATTTCTAGCCAAAATGTGAATAAATGGACCGCTATTCAATTTTTAATACAAAAATTAGGAATTCAGCCAGAGGAAGTAATTGCTATTGGAGATAATATGAATGATATTTCTATGCTGAAAGGAGCAGGTTTAGGTGTAGCAATGGCAAATAGTGCTCCAGTAGTAAAAGAAGTAGCTAATATTATTACGCAAAATAATAATGAAAATGGTGTTGCTAAAGTAATACAGCAATATATTTTTCATGAAAAAGAAAATGTATAATTTTTTAGAAAAAACACATAACAATAGTAAATAAAACTATTGGAGTGTGGAATATGAAAGAAGAAAAAGATATACAAGAAACTGCTAAAAAAGAGAAAATGGAGATGCAAGTAGAAGTAGGAGAAGATGCAAGCAAATACGGAGAATTTATCTCTTCTTATTTTGCTTGGATTTCTTTAGCAAAACAAAAAGAAAGAGCAGAACATTTAGAAGAGGTTACAAAAGAGAATAATAAAAACAAATAGAAATAAGGAGATATTGCGAGAAAAAAGCAAATATCTCCATAATTTTCCCGTAAAACAATTTCAAATCACAAATTATTGCGATTGAAATTACATCAAAAAGTAGTATACTAATATATAGGTCAAAGAAAGTCAAAGTTAAAAAACGGAGAGGTGGTTATATGAGAATTAGCGATGTGATAGAAGAGTTTATTAAGGATATGTTAAAGGATACAGAAAATGGGTTTATAGAGATTCAGAGAAATGAACTTGCAGAACATTTTAATTGTGTGCCTTCTCAAATTAACTATGTGATTGCTACTCGTTTTAACCCATCCCAAGGCTACTATGTGGAAAGTAAACGTGGTGGTGGGGGACATATTAAAATCAGCAAAGTAAAAATAACCAAAGGAAATTATTTAATGCATATTATTAACAATATTGGAGAAACATTAACTGCCAATGAAGCGGATATTTTTATTAGTAACTTACTTTCTTACCAAATGATACAAGAAGTAGAAGCAAAATTATTAAAAGTAGCAACAAGTGATAAAGTACTTACTGTGCCACAAAATATAAAGGATACATTACGTGCAAATATTTTTAAGAATATGTTAATTAATTTAGTTTAAAGGAGGAAAAAGCCTATGTTATGTCAAAATTGTCATGAACATGAAGCAAATGTTCATTATACACAAACGATAAATGGAGTAAAAAAAGAGATGGTACTTTGTGAAGAATGTGCTAGAAAATTAGGAATTGGAAATATTTCTTTTTCTATGCCAATGAGCTTATCTAGTATTTTTGGGGATTTTCTAGAAGATTATGAGCAAGAATCTTTATTGCCAAGTTTTGTAAAACCTTCTGAACTACAGTGTAACCAATGTGGTATGACATATCAAGAATTTATTAATGGAGGAAAATTTGGTTGTGAGCATTGTTATGATGTGTTTGCAGACCAAATTGACCCTATTTTAAAAAATATTCAAGGTTCTAATAGACATATTGGTAGAAGACCATATTTAGCACAAAATACTGCTTTCCAAAAAGAAGCAGAAGGTGCAAAAAAAATGGAAAAAGGACCAAAATCCAAACAAGAAAAATTGCAGGAAGACTTAAAAAAGGCTATTGCCGAAGAACGTTATGAAGATGCCGCTAAAATTAGAGATGAGATAAAAAAATTAGAAAAATAGGAGGATAAAAACATGAACTGGTATTTACAAAGTGGAAAAGAGTCTGATGTTGTGCAAAGTACAAGAATACGTATGGCAAGAAACCTAAAACAATTTCCGTTTCGAGTAAAATGCAATAAACAAGACTTATATAATATATTAGAAACCATAGAAAAGATTACACCAAAGATAGGGTATGGACTAAAATTTATGAAATTAAGTGATATGGACGATATTACCAAATTAAGCTTAGTAGAAAAACATATTATTAGTCCAGAATTTGCTCTTTCTAAGGAAAGTGATACCAAAGCTATTGTATTAAATGAAGAAGAAAATATATGTATCATGATAAATGAAGAAGACCATATGCGTATCCAAATTTTTAGTAGTGGATTAGAATTAGAAAATTGTTTAAATTTAGCAGTAGAACTAGATGAAAAAATAGGAAAGTTAGTAACCTATGCGGCAAGTGAAAAATATGGATATTTAACAGCTTGTCCTACCAATGTAGGAACAGGTATGCGAGCTTCTGTTATGGTACATTTACCTGCACTTACTATGACAGGAAATATTCGGAAAAGTTTTAGAAGTGGTAAATGGTGTAGGAATGAATATTCGTGGAGTATATGGAGAAGGAAGTAAAACACAAGGAAACATGTATCAAGTTTCTAATAAACAATCTTTAGGAATTACAGAAAAAGAAATGATAAAAAATATACGAGTGATAACAGATAAAATGATAGAGCAAGAAAGATTGGCAAGAAAATATTTAGGAAAAAATAGTAGGAGCTTAGAAGATAAAGTATACCGTTCTTATGGAATTTTAACCAATGCTAGAATTTTAAGTTCCGAAGAAACAAGAAGCTTACTTTCTGATGTAAAGCTGGGAACGGATTTAGGAATTATTCAGGAATTAAACGATTTAAAAGTAAATGAGTTAATATTATATACCAAACCGGCTAATTTGCAAAAATTTTTAGGAGAGAAATTAGATGCAGAAGCAAGAGATAGAAAACGTAGAGAGGTAATAAAACAAATTATGAAAGAATAAAGGAGGATAGATAGTATGATGTATAAATTCACAAGCAGGGCAGAAAAGGCTCTGGAAATTGCAAACGATATTGCAGTAGAATTAGGCCATACTTATATTGGAAGTGAACATATTCTTTATGGTCTTGTAGCAGAAGGAACTGGAGTCGCAAGTATGGTACTAGAAAGCCAAGGCGTAACGAAAGAAGCTGTTTTAGCAGAAATTGAAGAATTAATTGGCAAAGAAGAAACAGGAGAGCAACCAGTAGGAACCATTGGCTTTACCCCTAGAACAAAAAGAATTATCGAAAATGCCTTCTTAGAGGCAAGAAAACTAGGAATGGAATATATTGGAACAGAACACCTGCTAATTGGAATTATGCGTGAAGGAGATAGTGTGGCAGTTCGCATTATGATGGATTTACAAATAGATCCACAAAAATTATATAATGAATTAGTAAAGGTATTAAATGAAGAAGAAATTCCTAAAAGTAAACAATCTACTTCTGGAAAAGGAGAAGGAAGTTTTCATTCTACTCCTACCTTAAATCAGTTTGGAACAGATTTGACCAAACAAGCAAGGGAAGGAAAGCTAGACCCTGTAATTGGAAGAAAAGAAGAAACAGAACGTGTGATTCAAATTTTATCAAGAAGAACGAAAAATAATCCTTGTTTAATAGGTGAACCAGGTGTAGGAAAAACGGCTATTGCAGAGGGGTTAGCAGAAAAAATAGTAGCTGGCGATGTGCCAGAAATGTTAAAAAATAAAAGAGTAGTAAGTGTAGACATTTCCGGAATGGTAGCAGGAGCAAAATATAGAGGTGATTTTGAAGAAAGAATTAAAAAAGCCCTAGCAGAAGTGAAAAAAGCAGGAGACGTTATTTTATTTATTGACGAGATTCATACGATTGTAGGAGCGGGTTCTGCTGAAGGTGCTATTGATGCAGCAAATATCTTAAAACCATTATTAGCTAGAGGAGAAATTCAAGTAGTAGGTGCTACTACATTAAACGAATATCGTAAATACATTGAAAAAGATAGTGCTTTAGAAAGAAGATTTTGCCCAGTAACAGTATTAGAGCCTTCTCATGAGGATACTATTGCTATCTTAACAGGATTACGTGACAAATACGAAGCACATCATAATGTTACTATTAGTGATGAGGCAATTAAAGCAGCGGTTGATTTATCTACAAGATATATTAATGACAGATTTTTACCAGATAAGGCAATTGATTTGATTGATGAAGCTGCTTCTCGTGTACGTATGAAAACAATTAGCGAGCCAGACAATCTAAAAAAATTAGAAGAAAAAATAGAAGAAACCGTAAAGGAAAAAGAAGAAGGAGTTCGTACACAAGATTTTGAAAAAGCGGCAACATTGAGGGATAAAGAGCATGAATTACGACAAAAATATGAAAAAGAAAAACAAAAATGGGAAAATAAGAATAAAAAAAGTGTTACTACACTAACAGAAGAAGATATTGCAGAAGTAATTGCTTCTCAAACAGGAATTCCGGTAAAGAAGTTAACACAAGATGAAAATGAAAAACTAAAAAATCTAGAAGCTACATTACACCAAAGAGTAATAGGACAAGAAGAAGCGGTAGAAGCTGTAGCAAAGGCAATTCGTAGAGGTAGAGTAGGTCTGAAAGACCCGAAAAGACCAATTGGTTCTTTCTTGTTTTTAGGACCAACAGGTGTAGGAAAAACAGAATTGTCTAAAGCATTGGCAGAAGCCTTATTTGGTGATGAAAATGCAATGATTCGTGTGGATATGTCCGAATATATGGAACCACATTCTGTTTCTAAATTAATAGGTTCTCCTCCAGGATATGTAGGTTTTGATGAAGGGGGACAATTAACAGAAAAAATTAGAAGAAAACCATATTCTGTTATTTTGCTAGACGAAATAGAAAAAGCACATCCAGATGTTATGAACATGCTTCTTCAAATATTAGATGACGGAAGATTAACCGATAGTCAAGGAAGGACTGTAGATTTTAAAAATACGGTAGTGATTATGACTTCTAATATAGGAGCTAGAATGATTACAGATAGAAAGGCATTAGGATTTAGTAGTAAAGAACAAGGAAAAGAGGAAAGTGACAAAAAAGAATACGAAGCAATTAAAAAGGATGTTATGGCAGAGCTAAAAAAAGAATTTCGACCAGAATTTATTAATCGTATTGACGAGATTATTGTATTCCATAAATTACATCAAGAAGAAATTCATCAAATTATGGATTTGATGCTCCAAGAAGTAGAAAAGAGACTTCAAGAACAAAATATCCATGTACAAATTGATTCTTCTGTTAAGAAAGTAGTAGAAGAAAAAGGAATTGATGAAACTTATGGAGCAAGACCATTACGAAGAGCTATTCAAAATGTGGTAGAAGATACTATTGCAGAGGCGATTTTAGATGGTAAGATAAAACCAGGAGAAGAAAAGAAATTGGTCGCAAAAGATGGTACCATAGTAGTAGAATAAAAGAGGGAGTTCCCCTCTTTTTTTCTCAAAAATAGAAGAAGAATATCTTAAGTTTAGTAGTGTTTGTAGAATTAAACATCAAGAAAAATGCAAGAAGACATAAAAAGTGTCAATAATTTTTGAATATTTCACTAAAAAATAA
>UMJJ01020189.1_pt1 | contig 18836 bp, 17 predicted proteins | sample 1966051 | NCBI WGS metagenome assembly UMJJ01 (sample SAMEA4836147, study PRJEB28245) | human gut metagenome | biome: gut microbiome; material: fecal sample | place: Denmark | collected 2008
AAAAAGCTTGACTTTTAATAGTTAGTCTCCTTTATTTTACAGTGTACGATAATTATTTTTGTCGGCTCTTTCGTCTAGTTGTCTATCGTATTTTTCGTTTTTATAATACCAGTCTGTTTTCTTGTCTACTGGATGTGCTTTTCTATTTTTATCTAATAATAAATCAAAAACAGCAGCAATAGGAAGTGCAATACCAATAAGTGCAAAAAACATAGAGCTGTAATTATCCATTGTTAAGTTTTCTCCATTGATTAATAACATTACTTTTTGAAATAAGTCACTTCCAAAATAAGCACCATATGCTAATAAATATACAAATGCACCTATTAATTTACGTTTTCCGATTAATAAAATACAAACAAAAGCAACAAAGCATAATATAATTTCATAATTTACATTCATAGGAATAATCATAAATTCATTTCCTGTTTGCGTCATTAAAATACCTGCTACACGTAAAATTAGAAATAATACTGCAAATGCTACAATTAACCATGTACTAAAATTTTTCATTGGTTTTCCTCCTATTTTTCCTTTTTTCTCATTTTATTGTACCACAAAAATAACAAATACACAAGAAAAAAGCAGTAAGAAGCTAATTTCTTACCGCTTTTTTCTTATTCTTCATCTATAAAATTAAATTCATCTTTAAATTTTTCTTTAAAAATCTCAAATACCTTGTTTAGGGTATCTTCATCTTCTACACTAACATAAGATTCTTCTTCTTCAGATTCGGTATCTTCTATTTTTAAGATAACTACTTCTCCTTCAGCATCTTCATCTTCCTCTACTGGTAGTAGAACAACGTATTCTTCTCCATCTAATTCTACTAAGTCTAAGAATTCGAATTCTACTTCATTCCCTTCTTCGTCGTTTAAAACAACAATGTTATCTAATTCCTCCTCATTTGGAATATTTCCATTTACATCTTCACTCATTTTTCTTTCTCCTTTCAAAACTATAAAACTTATTTAAAATTGTATAATACAATATGGAAAACATTAGTATTAGTATTTCCTAATTTGAACATCCTATACTATATTTCTTGTTTATTCTTTTTTCTATTCATATACATTTCTAAGATATATACTGCTGAAATAGTATCTACTATATTCCTTTTGTTTTGTTTTTTTATTTCTAATGCATTCATTGTTTTATGCGCTGCCACTGTTGTTAATCTTTCATCTATTTCTTCTATTTGAATAGTAGGATATTTGCATTTCAATTTATGAATGAATTTTTCTGTAGTTTCTGCCCTTTGAGTTCTTTCTCCATGCATATTAATTGGCATTCCCACTACAAAAGTATCAATTTCCTGATGATAAGCCTCTAAAATTTCATCTAGCCTTTTTAAAATTATTTTGTCATTTCCCTTATGGTGTATTGTTTCTAAACCTTGTGCCGTAATTTGTAGTGCATCTGAAATTGCTACCCCACAACGGCTATCTCCATAATCTAATCCCAAGATTCTCATTATTTACTTCCTTTAGTCATCTAATCCAATATAATTTTTTACCATCTTTTCTAACAATTCGTCTCTTTCTATCATACGAATAAGGTTTCTAGCATCATTATGGCTGGTGATATAGGTAGGATCTCCTGATAAAATGTAACCTACAATTTGATTGATAGGATTATAACCTTTTTCTACCAAAGCCTGATAAACCTCTTTCAAAATTTCTCTTGCTCTCACATTCTTGTCTTTTTCTACCTTAAAGCTCATTGTCTCATCCATTGCCATAATCTTCTTACCTCCTAATTTTTAAATTTATTATATATAACTAATATCATGCTCTCCTGATTCTGCCTGATCTAGATATTCTTCTAGTTTTTTTGTTATTTCTTCCATTCCAGTTCCTTTATAATACGTAGAAACAACAAAATTAATAGTAGGACTTACTTTTTGTTTTTTCTTAACTTCCTCTACTTGTTCTATTTCTAGTTTTTCCATTTTTTGTTTTAAACTTTTAATAAAATCAATAACACTTTCTGCTTCTACTCCTGAAAAAACAATAACAAATTTAGGTCCCATATAACGTACAAAAACATATTCTGGTGCTATATTCTTTTTTACAAACTCGCTTACCTCTTGAATAACACGGTCTCCTGTTTTTCTACCTACTGTATCGTTAATTTTTTCTAGATTCGTAATACGAAACATGGTAACTGCTGAAGTTGTATATTTGTCTATTATTTTTTTACCCTTTCCGTATAAATATTCTGCCGAATTCAATCCAGAAAATTTATCTTTTCGAACAATAGACTCAATTACTTTTTGGTTTTGAACAGTTTTTAAGACAGTAATAATATTTTCTTTAATAACCTCTAATATTGTGGTGTCTACATGGTCAAAATCATGTGGAACACTGCTTTCAATAATCCAATAGCCAATATATACATTATCAATATAGAGAGGGAAGAACATTGCAGATTTTGCTCTTCCAAACTCCATTTTTTGATATGGTAATCTTTCTTGTTCATTATTTACTGTAATATATTTAGGTCTAGCCGTTTGTATACTTTCTTTAAACACTTCTTCTTTGTGTAGATTTTTTAAAGTATCCCAATGTTTTTCATCCACATTAGATGCTTTTAACAGATACTCTGCTCCGTTAAAAATAACAATGGTAGAGTATTTAATTTCGTATCTTTCGATAATAATGTCATTAATTTTTTTAATTTTTTCATCCACACTGCTGGACTCACTAATGGTATTCATAAAATCTTGTAATACATTTAAACTTGTGATTTTTTGATTGATATTACTAAAATTTTCGATTTTCCTATGAATGGATATATTGTATACAACTAACACAATAATAATTATAATTAATAGTACTACTACTCCAATAATCAAAATATCACCTCTCTACTTCCTGTCATTTTTAATTATATTTATTTTTCATATGATTTAATGTATCTGTCATTTTGCTAGAAAAACTAGTTGTTCTATTATACTCTGCATTTGGTACATATCCATTATGTTCCTTTTTCTTTTTACCAAATCCCATTTTACTGGTTGGTTCTTCTTTATTTAACAATGGATACACCATGTTTCCTAAATTTGTTAAACTTTCCATAAATGTTTTAGAATATCCATTTAATGAAATCTCACAATTTACTAATCCTTCTAGGTATTTTACATATACTTGTTCATCTAGTGGAACCGTACAATATTTCACTTGGTCTCTATTAAATAACTCTGTCATAAAGGACATCGCAGGTTCATTATAAAAAGCCATTCCTCCTATAATAGCCATTGCTGTTAAAGAGCGTACTTGTTTTGTTTTGTTAATAACTATTCTTAGTTTTTCCTCCTGCAGAGCGCCTTTTGCTTTTAATTCCCTTAAATATGTCGTAAGTGGTTGAATTGTTAAAATATCCATACTTTGCACTAGATATAATTCTTCTGCTCTGCGAATGTATTCTAAATTCGTTCCAAAATCGCAATCAATTAATATAACAGAATAATTTGCTTGGAGTGTTCTTAAAATATTTTCGCAATCTTCCATGGCAGACTGTGCATTTCCTGGAACTGTTGTATATACATCTAAATTTTTATTTACCTTGATTCCATTGGTAAGCCCTCTTCTCAAGTCTTCAATACAGTTCATTGCCGTTTTTCTTAGATTTTCTTCATTTTTGGTATAAATATAATAATCATTTTTATTTTGGGTAGCATCTAAAATAGCTGTTTTTATTCCTTCTTTTGAAAACAATTCTGCTAAATTATTAATTAAAAAGGATGTACCATTTTTGGTTGTACCAATAAATGCAACTGTTTTTACTTCTTTACTGTAAGAATTGGTTGTTTGATATGGTGCCGTGTAGGATTGGTAATTTGTATTTTGTATTGCATTTGGAATGGTATTATTTTCAAAGTTTCCTACTACCTGTTGTTCTTGCACATTTGGAGTTTGTATTGTACTATTCCCTCCAAATGAAGTTCCTATATTAGAATAACTCTCTTGTTCTGTTTCAAAGTTTACTGATGAAGCTGGTGGTTCTTTTTCTTCTTTTAAACCTGGCAAAGTAGTTTCTTCTTGCTCTTCTCCTAATCCGAAAATATTTACTGGTTCTTCCTGTTCTTCTATTTCTTGAACCTCAGGGACTACCTTCTTAGGAGGTCTTCCCCTTCCTCTTTTCGGTTTTGCTTCTTCTTCTGTTACTGGTTTTGCTTTAGGAGGTCTGCCTCTTCCTCTTTTTACTGGTTCTACCTCTTCTTCTTGAAACTCTACTAATGGCTCATTTTCTTGTTTTTCTAGTACAGGCTCTGGTCTTTCTTCCTCTATTTTTACTACATGCTCCGTGTTTACCGCAGAAGGAATAACTACTTTTCCTTCTGGTGCATTTGTTGGAATGTTTTCTAATATTGTGGTTGGTACTTCCAACTCTTCTGGTTGCTTTTTGTTCTTAGATTTTTTATCTTTTCCACTTTTTCCAAATGTTTTAGAACTTTTTCCAGGATTGTGGAATGTAATAATTTCTTGATATTTTGGAGATTTTGCTTCTAATACCGCCCTTACACTAAGTGGCAAGAAATTAATAATAATTCTTAATTGAGCATCTGTATATTGGTTTGCTAAATTATTAAAACTTTCCACATATTTATCGTCATTTTTTCCAATACGTTTATAATAGGTTAAGATGTTTTGGATTTCTTGTTCACTAACATCTTCTTCGCTTTCTGTTTGATAGTTAACATCGTCTGTATCTAGTTTATAATACATTTTAGCTTCTTTTTTTGTTCTTGGCTTATAAATTAAACTACATACTTGTTCAATACTTCTATCTTGTCCTATTAATGCACTATAAATTCCAATTCCAAATAGCTTATTTAACATGGAATCGGAACGTGTTCTTCTGTCCGTACAAATAAGAATAATTGGAGTATCATTTCCTGCATCATCTGCTGCCTCATCACTGATACTGTCCAATTTTTCAAAAATAAATTTATCAATAACATCATAATTATTATTGGTATAAGCTTCTAAATCTTCACTAATAACTATTCTGTCATATGTTTTATCTTTTTGTATCTCTTTTAAAATTGCATTAAAGTAATATACATTTTTATAAGATATAATCTCTTTGTATTCTTGTTGATATTTTTTTACAATAGATTCTGAAATGTTTTCATTACTTACTGCAAATAATACTTTCATTTGTTTTACCCCCTCCAACCTTTTACAACAATAGCAAATACTAGTGGTAACACTTGTGCAATAATTAATATTGTTACAAAAGCAATAATAACATGGAAGCCTCTATCACGAACATCTAATTTACGAATACCAATTACATATTGCCAAATAGCACCAACTGCAATACCTAAAAAGCAAAGAGGTATACTATAAAGTCGGATGATATTTAATAAATACGCTGTAAAACCATATGTTTCTGACCCATAGGCTTCTGTATAGTCTTCTATGGATTTTTTTTCTTTTTCTTTCATTTCTATTAATTGTCCTGTCCCGTCTGCTTCTACCACTTCATTTGCTGCATTTACTTTTACCATTGCCACAGAAAACAGTAACAAAACTGCTAATAGTAAGATTACCAAAATCTTTTTTGCATATATTTTCATAAAAGGTTTCTCCTTTCTTTTTGTTTTATATCCCTTTTATTGAATAGTATTTATCTTGTCCTTCTTAAAGTTCTAGCCATTCCATTTCTTACTTTATATATCATACAATAGATTGAAAAAAATAGCAAGAAAAAAGCAAAATATTTTAAGGATTGTTTCTTTTCATCATTAAAAATTTTACAATTTTATATCGTTTTCTAACAATAAGCTCGCAGAGCATTTTAAAAGTCTTTGGTCTTTTTTGATAATAGGTGTTTTTTCTCCAATTTGGAAATTTTTCTTGTACATATTCTACACATTTTTGAATGTCTTCATACTTGTCATATTCGATAAATCGATAACTTGCAAAATAAATGAGTTGAAACAAAATAACATATTCCATTTCCTCTTGATAAGCTGTTCCTTTTAACCCTTGATATAACAAATCGCACGCTGTTACGATTTCTAATAAACGAGGTGAATATTTTGTATTTGACATAATAGAATTTTGTCTTTGTCTATAATAATATAGTTCTTCTTCTAAATAGCCAATTTTACTCGTATATTTGGCTGTAATAGGAATGGTTGCTAAGTCTTCATACCAGAGTTGCACTGGAAATTTAAGACCACTTTTTGTCCAAATTTCCCTTTTGTAAATTTTATTCCATGCTGCCGGTTGAGCTAATATATAGGCTTTATCATTAAAACCAGAAACAAATTTAGGAAAAATAGAACGTTTTTCTTCTGTTCCATCAGGGTAAAACCAAATAGCGTTAAACATAACAATATCTAGATTATTTTCTTTGGCATATTGATACGTCTTTTCTGCAAAATCTTCTCTTACATAGTCGTCGCTGTCTATAAAAGCAATATATTCTCCTTTACAATATGGTATAGCAAAGTTTCTTGCGTCTCCTAGCCCTCCATTTTCCTTCTGATAAGAAAATATTAAGTCTGGATACTTACTGGCATAAGCATCTATTATCCTCTGACTATTATCTGGCGAACCATCATTAATAACAAGAATTTCAATATCCTTCATAGTTTGATTTACAAGCGAATACAAACATTTTTCTAGATATTCTTCTACATTATATACTGGAACAATGATACTTAATTTTGGCATAGTATATCCCCTTTCTTTTTATTTTTCATTCTTCTTATGTATTTCCATCCATAAATCATTCCACTTTTTTTGTATTTCTTGTATAGTAAACTGTTTTGCAAATTCTTTTGCTTGTTTGGATAGTTGTTCTCTTGTTTCTTCTTGTTTCATTAGGATACATAACTGTTTTTCATACTCCATGATGTCGTTCTGTTTTACTAATATACCTGTATCTTCTTTAATTACTTCTTTGGCTGTTTCTCCAAAATCAAAACTAATAACAGCCACTCCACATTCATTGGCTTCTAAAACTGTTAATGGAAAACCTTCAAATTGGGAAGTAAGAAGCATAATACCTGCCTGTAATAATACCTCTTTAGGATTATCGGTTCTTCCCATAAAGGTAATAAATGGGTATTTTTCTATTTTCTCTTTAAGGCTACCTTCTAGCTCTCCGATGGCATAAATCTTAAAATTCCAATCCGTTATATTATTTTTTTGAACAACGTCTATAAAAATATCAATCGCTAATTCTAATCGTTTTTCTTCGGAAATTCTTCCTAAAAAGATTGCTGTTTTGTTGTTTTTAACATCACTTCTTGCCTCGGAAGAAAAACGAATTGGGTTATATATTGTTATACTATTGTGCAAACCATTTTCTTTAGCTAACTTGCATGATTCTTCTGTTAGCCATACATATTTTGCTATTTTCGATTGATATTTTTTTAAAAATTGTAATTGCGCCTGATGCTCTAATAATTGCAAAAAGCTTGTATGATAATGGTTAATTGTCCTAGATAAGTATTGTGGCGGAATCCCCTGTAATAGCTCATAATGTGAATTAATAATAATATCTGGTTCAATTGTTTCTATCTCTTGCCCTAATATCGAATAATCTTTTTTTAAATCTGCATCATACTGTATTCTTTGGTATATTTTTTTTACTCCTTGTAGAATATGACCTTTTTTTAATACAGCTATTGCTTCTTGATACCTTGGGCAACTCCAAATTTGCTTTGTATTTATTAGTTTCGTGTGTATCTCTTTAGGGTACTCTACCGTTTGAGTTTGTGTACTTCCTTTGCGTACCGAATAAATAAACACTTCTTCCCCTTGTTTTATAAAAGACTCCGCAAGGGAAAGATTTACCATAGATACACCGACCTATATCTTGTATATTTTGTAAAAACAAAATTTTCAAGCACTATTCCTCCATTTTATCTTGTTTTTCGGTATGAATATTTCGTAATAACATTGCACCATATAGACTTAAGAACAACATATTAATTGATTTTCCAAAAACATGTCCAGAAAGATATGCAATAATGCATAAGCATGCAAGCGACATTAAAATTGCTCCATTTTGTAAATTCATCTTTTCTTTATATTGTAATAACATCCTGATTCCTGCATAAATAAGAATACCTACATAAGGTCCTATTAAAATAATCACTCCAAGTATTCCTAATATATAGTACTGGTATACATAGTCTCTTTCTGCGTCAGGAATATTACTTGTATATCCCATTCCTAATGCAATATCTGCTTTATTGTCATTTCTTTCCATTATTCTATCTAGTACATCTATTTTTAATTTACGATTATCCCTGTTTAGGTTTCTATCTCTACTTAGTAACTGTCCCCAAAATTCTGGATCATCTTTTACTGGATACATTGGCAAAAAGTCTTCACTAATATAATAGTAATAATAATTTTCTTCTACATATTTTTGTAGTGCGTCTGCTTCCGATAATATCGTATTATCTGGCTTGTCTTGTGCTTCTTCTCTTTCTTCTTGTTCTACTTTTACAAAATTTCCATAGCGTAATCTACCTGGTGATACATTATACAGCATAAAACCTGCTAATACTGTAATAATTAGTACTGGTATAAATACTAGACTTTTTGCCTTTTCCCATTTTAAAATATGTAAACCAACAGCATATAGTATAATAGCAATACATACTAATAAAATTCCCATAGCAGAGGTTTTTGTTCCTACCATAATCATGGCAACCATTTGTAATACTAGTAACCCTACGGTTTTCCAATTTGTCTTTTTTACTACTTCTGCCACAATAATAGGCGCTAATGAAAAAAGTAAAGCACTTATTTGATTTGCAGAATAAAACCAACCTTTAGAAGTATACAATTCTAAGTCATTTTGACTTGATGTTAGTCCAAACCAAGTAGTAATACCTCCCTTAATTTTTTCATTTTCCAAACTATAAGATACCAAAGATACCCCAAAAATATTTGTAATCACAATACAAGCAGAAATAGCAAATGTTACGACTTTAATAATATTTAAAAAAGTTTTATTAGACATACCCAGTTCGTAAATACATAGCATTAATACAACTGGCATAACATATGCTCTTAGAATATAATAACATTCTGTTACTATGTTAATCTCTGCTGCTGAATAGATATTTTCCTTAAATTGACTGCAATTCCAACAGTGTAGTATCATATAAACTAAAACTGTGGCAAGATATACACCATATAGTATTATTTTCTTTTTTTGTTTTTCTGTAATTAATTTATATACCGTAAGAATAAAAAAGAATGCCACAAATAAAATATTAATTATTTGTTCTAATGCAATTGGTCCTATACTGATAGTATCCTCTAAAAAAGCTCGATAAATTTCAATTGCTGGTTGTACAATAAAAAACACTAATAATATTGTTTCTACTCTTGTTTTATTTAGAAAACTTTTTATGTTATTTGACATTTTGTTTCCTCCTAAATATATGTTTTAACTTTTGCATTTTTTGTAATATGCTATATTTTTTATAATAAAAAAGGCTTGCATATAGCATTTTCTTTTTTCCTGCCTTTTGTATATATTGATTTTTCTTCCAATTTGGAAAGTGACATTTCATAAAATCTGCTATTTGATTGATATCTGTATAATGTCCATATTGATATAAATACAAAGATAATTCCACCAACACATGTTCATAATACAGATATTCTATTTCTTGTGTGTATTTCCCTTGTAAATTATTTTCTAACTCCTGAAGGGCTTGTATTACCTGTTTTCTTCTCTCTTGATATCCCTTTTTGCGCATTAAAGAACCAGGGGTTTGTACATAACATACTACCGGAATAGGAAGATAGTATATTTTTTCTACTATTGGTACTAAGCTTAGCATAGCGGTAATATCTTCCCCTATTGTCACAGCGGTAGAAAATCTTAGTTTCCCATTTTTTTCAAAATATTCTCTTTTTATCCATTTATTCCAGACACAAGGCAAAGAAAGCATATATTCCTCTTTGGTTATTTCTCCCTGCTTTATTTTAGGATTTGCCGGATAATATTCTTTGGTTTGTTCTTGTACTTTATAGGCATCAAATAAAATGATGTCATATTTTCCTTTTTCTGCTATTTTTTCTATTTTTGCATAGGAATCCTTCTCTAAATAATCATCACTATCTAAAAAAGTAATATATTCTCCTATAGCAGCTTCTAGCCCCATATTTCTTGCGGAAGATATTCCTCCATTTTCTTTTTGCAAACAACGGATAATGGTAGGAAATTTTTCTTGATATTGTTGTATGATTTGTAAAGAACCATCTGTACTTCCGTCATTGACTATTACAATTTCATAATCTTTCAAATTTTGTTCTATAATACTTGTTAAACATCTTTCCAAATATTTTTCTACATTATATACGGGAACAATAATGCTTACCTTCATCCATTTACTCCCCTTCTCCATTTTCTTTTAAACATATCCATTAATCGGTTTAAGAAATAAGCTTGTTTTAATACAACATAAATCACTAGTGCTACCAATAAATTTACAATAAATAATACGGCAGAGTAAAGAAACCAATGGATATAGGAATCAGTTGGAGCTGTCGGAAATAGTACTTTCCATAGAATGGTTAAGCCTAAAATAATCCCAATATATAACATATTGATTTGGTAATATTTTTTTGCTGAAGTTGTAAAAACTTGTTTATAGATGATAATAGGCTTAATAAAGTAGTCGGAAACTAAATAAGCAATAAAAGTGGCAAAAAGTACTCCTGGCAATCCCATTACCTGAATGAGTATAAAAGATAAAACAAGATTTACAACACTTTCTATAATAGGACATAACCTTGTTTCTTTAAACAATCCTGCTGAATTCATGTAGGTATTAATTGGCATTCGAATAATGGTATAGAATAAATTCAAAATAAAGGCAATCGCTAATAAAACCGAAGTTTCAATCCTTCCTTCATGCCAAATTTGAATAAAACTATTAATAACTAACACCAATGGTACACAAATAATAGTAGCAATAAAAAAAGAAAGTGCATTATATTCTTTAAATAATCCATATGCTTTTTGTTTATCTGTGGCAATTAAGTCTCCTACTCCTGCAATAGCAGAATTTCCAATTTTACTTACAATATTTCCAACATTATCTGTAATATATAAATACTGACTATAAATAGATGTATAGGTAAGTCCTTTGGTAATAGTAATAATTAAAGTATCTACATTATAAGCAACAATGGTTCCGATTTTATGTACTAACAAACTTTTAACATCAGATAGTATTTCAAAACTCTTTTCTTTTTTCTTAAACTGAATATTAGGAAAAGATTTTTTAGAAATAATATAAATAATAAGACTAGATAAGAAATTGGATACTGCAAGTAGTACTAAAATTCCTACTAATCCTTGTCCTGCCATAATAACAAAAATCTCTATAATTCCTTTTGCTACGGCAATCCCTTGTATTACCATATTGGTAATATATTTTCTTTGATGTGCCTCATAAATTACTTGATTCGTTATTGTAAAATAGGAAAACACACTACTAATCAAATATATCATAAAAGTACCTTGTACATACCAATAATCAAAAGGATTGTCTTTAATAATAAATGGCACTAAAAAAGATACTATTGTACCAATAATAAAGATAAGGACAGCAATCACTTGAAAAATGACGCGAGAACCGTGAAAGAATACGGCTAACCGTTTCATCATCTTTTTCTGCAATTGGTTTATATAAACGATATAAAATAGCACTAGTAAGTCCACCATCTACAATGGTAATATATCTCATGATTTGTGAATAGTTTGTATATAATCCATTGACATCCGTCCCCAAATTTGCAATAAAAAAGTGAGATTTCACTAATCCTATAATTGCCAGTAAAATTTGTGGAAGAATATCGGAAAGAATTGTTAATATCGCTTTTTTTGTTCTCAAAGTAAAAACTCCTTCTTTTTTTTATCTTCTTAAAAAGTATATACTAAGTCTTTCTTTTTTTCAAGGAAAAGGTAAAAAAAAGATTAAATACCTTTCATCCTTTTTAGGAGGTATTTAATCTTTTTTCATTTGGTATTAAAATATACATTATACAAAATTGAAATAAAAATAAACTTGTGTTTTATATCATGTTTTTCCTTAAAATTTCTGTTCTATCGTCTAACATTTTAATATCAGACCAAATTCCTTTTACATCATATTTAATTTGTTTTACATCTTGTTTTAATTTTGCAGTATCTTCTTCTACTACATCTAGTCTAGCCTCTACTTTGTCTAGTCTTGCATTTACCTCAGCAAATCCTTGTTGCATTTCTTCTCTTAGTTCCTGCTTGGTACTTGCTATTTCTTCTCTTAGCTCCTGTTTGGTGCTTGCTATTTCTTCTCTTAGTTCCTGTTTGGTACTTGCTATTTCTTCTTTTAGTTCTTGCTTGGTGCTTGCTATTTCATTTCTTAGTTCTTGTTTGTTGCGTTCCATTTCTTCTTTAAATTCTTGCATGCTTTGACTCATCTGCTCTTTAAATTCCTTAAATTGACAAAAAAAGTCTTGCAAAATGGTATTAGTATTTTCTTCCATATCATACCACCTCCTATTGAAAAAATGTTTTTAGAAAAAATTATAATAAGAAAAGTATAATGTATAACTGACTATAACTATATATCCTTTTTTACATTTTGTCAATATATAATCTATAAAAAATTTGTTACTGTTTTTCTATTGTTATGCCTATGTATTCTGCAATATTATTAAAATACAGTAACAAATCTCTTCATTTTATTCTTTTTCTAAGAGTAGAATATTATAAATGTAATTTTGATACTTGGTATCAAATCGAATTGGTCCTTCTACTATTCTTGTATCCTTTTTTGGAAATTCATCATTATACATTCCCATATTTTCCGAATCGATGAGCCATATTCTACCATGATAATCTCTTAACACATCTTCATAATTATAGATAGTTTCCATTCCTGGTCCATATGCCTTATACGCTTCTTCTACATCCCAATATGCTCCGTTATAAAAATACTGTTTATATTCTGGGAAAAAGGCTGCTATTACTCCTCCATTTCCAATATTGGAATATAAAATAATATCTCCTTCTTGCAAATTTTCTTCTAGATACTCTATTTGCTTCATATTACTACTATCATAATTAATTAAAATATTTTGTACATTGCTTGTAATTGCTAAAATACAAATAAGAGTAACAATTATAATTTTTAACCATTTTTTCTCTTCTTGTGTTATAAAATAAGCAAAAGTAAAAATGTATAATCCTGTTAATACTAATAAATATCTTGCAAATAAAATTGGTCTAATAAGAGAAATGCAAAGCATAATACCAATAATTCCTAAATAAAGACCTAAAGATAAAATTCCCGGTTTCATTTCTAGTTTTTGTTTTTTAGCTTTTATGATACGATATGCAATGTATACATACATCAAAATAGATGCTACTAAAGCAATAACTGTTGGTGCATTAAACGCAAACTGACTATCTAATTGCCTTACAAATTGGAAACTTAAAACTTGCACAAGTGTACTTAAATCTAATGTAATCCAAAATCCCCTGCCAACATGTATGATTTGCCCTATTAGGTACATAAGCCATGGTATGTATAGAAGAACTTGTAAAACAGCAAGTAGAATAAAGTTGCGAAGCATTGTTTTATCTTCTTTTCTATGCAAAATGAAGTAAATTAATAGCATTACGTTAATAACACCAGTAGTTACTAATGCATAATAATGAATAAAACAACATGCTATGCTAAAAATACCAAATAAAATAAGATTTTTAATCTTAAATTTTTTATCTGCATTTTCTTCTACATTTTTATATAAACGATATGCGTAAATAGCTACCAATGTAACAAATAAACAAGACCAAGAATACATTCTTATTTCTGCTGCATAAGTATTCATAACAGGTAAAAAGAATGCAAAGAAAGAAAACCAAAATCCTACTTTATCACCAAAATCTTTACGAATATGGGTATATCCTAATATTCCTAAAATAGCAATTGCTACTACAGAAAATAATCGATACGCTATTACAGAATTACCAAATATAAGATAGATAATATGTAACATCCAATAATATAGTGCTGGATGGACATCATTTCCTGTAATGGTCCATATATCTGCAAAGGAATGTTTTGCTATTGCAACAGAATAACTTTCATCAAACCAAATATCTTCATGAAATGCTGGTATAAATAGGAAAATAATTCCTACTATTAATAATACAATATGCCACTTTTGTAATGTCATTTTTTTATTTTTTTCTTTTTCCATTCTTTTTCCTCTCTTTCTTAAAAAAAGAATTGACCCTAAATCAATTCTTTCTTTAATTCTGCTACTTCATCAATTTTGATATCTCTTACATGATTGATTTTTTCCCATTTTGTATTTCTCTTAAATAGACATTTAAAATTAATTAGAAGCCAAGAACCTAAGAATAACGGATAACATAGCAATCCCTTTATCATTGGTTTGATAGGTCTCTTATCTAATGTCATAATTAAAATAGCTGTTCCTATTGGTAATAAAAATGTTGGTATTAGGTAGCGGAAGAAGTTAACCACTAAATCTGCTGTTGTCATTCCATTTCCTAAATACATAATTACATTTAACAATAATAACACAAGTGTTATTACAAACATTGGCATACTACCTAAAATATATAAAAGTCCATCAAAATTCATTAATGTTTTATGTTCTTTTACTGCCACTGCTAATTCTTTTGTATACAATTCAATACATTGAATATGTCCCACTGTCCATCTGCTTCTTTGGGACCAACTTTGTTTAAATCCCACTGGTTGTTCATCATATACAATAGCATCGGTTGCCCAACCTAATTTTTTACCTTTTATAATACGTTTTAAAGAAAACTCAATATCTTCCGTTAAGGTTTGTGTATCCCATCCATCTGGTTTTACAACATCAAAACGTACCATAAAACCGGTACCATTAATAAGTGGTGATAACCCTAGATTATATCTTGCCAAATGATAGAAACGATTCATAGTCCAGTAAAAGATAGCATACCCTGCGGTTATCCAACTATCCGTTGGATTTTTGATATCTCTATATCCTTGAACCACATCTTCTCCTTGGCATAGTTTTTTATTCATATTCTTTAAAAAATTAACATCTACAATATTATCTGCATCAAAAATACAAAAAGCATCATAAGGAGCATCTTCTTCTATTTTTTGTTTTAAGAACCAATTTAAAGCATAGCCCTTTGTTTTTTTAGAAGGGTCAAAACGTTCGTATACAATAGCACCTGCTTTTCTTGCCACTTCTGCTGTATTATCGGTACAATTATCTGCAATAACATAAATGTCGTACAATTCTTTTGGATAATCTTGTCTTTTTAAACTTTCTATTAAATTTGCTACTACAGATTCTTCATTATGTGCTGGTATAATTGCCATAAATTTGTTATTCTTTTCTTCCAAAATTGGTTTATCTTTTAGTTTTACTAAGGAACAAATACTTACCATTAATTGGTATAACCAAAAAATTGTAATAATCCAAACTAATGCTTGTTGAATAATATACAAATATTCCATTTTTTCTCTCCTTCGTTTTTTCTATTCTTTCTCTATTTTATTCCTGTCCTCTTCTATTATACTATTGGTTCTATTTTTTTGCAACTTTCCTCTTCATTTTTAAGAATTTATTAATAATTCTTATAGGCTATCTTTCTCATTTTCTTCTTTTTGTTCCACCTCTAAGGCTTTCATGCTTAAATTAATTCTACCTTGGTCATCAATATCGGTAACTTTTACCGTTATTTCATCACCTACAGCTAATACATCTTCTACTTTATCTATTCGTTTGCTAGAAATTTTAGAAATGTGTAATAATCCTTCTTTTCCATTTCCTACATCTACAAAAGCACCAAATGGCATAATTTTAACAACCTTTCCTTCGTAAATTCCTCCTGGTTCAATTTCTCTTACAATATCTTCTATCATCTTAATTGCCTTTTTGCTGCTTTCTTGGTCATTAGAATATACGCATACTCTTCCGTCTTCTTCAATATCAATTTTTACTCCGGTTTCTTCAATAATCTTATTAATTACCTTTCCACCAGTTCCTATAACCTCACGAATTTTATCTACTTTAATTTGCATCGTTTCAATTCTTGGTGCATATTTAGAAAGCTCTGCTCTTGGCTTATCAATTTGTTTTAACATTATTTCATCTAAAATATAGTCTCTTGCCACTTTGGTTCTTTCAAAAGCTTCTTTAATAATATCATAGGTTAAACCATCTACTTTAATATCTACCTGAATAGCTGTAATACCATCTTTAGTTCCACCTACTTTAAAATCCATGTCTCCAAAGAAATCTTCTATTCCTTGAATATCGGTAAGCATTACGTATTCCTCTGGATTATCTGGATTGGTAATAAGTCCTGTAGAAATACCAGCTACTGGTTTTTTAATAGGAACACCAGCATCCATTAAAGCAAGGGTACTACCACAAATACTTGCCTGAGAAGTAGAACCATTAGAAGAAAGTACCTCTGATACCACACGAATGGCATAAGGGAATTCGTCTTCTGAAGGAAGTACAGGTACTAACGCTTTTTCTGCTAAAGCACCATGCCCTATTTCTCTTCTGCCTGGTCCACGAGATGGTCTTGCTTCTCCTACAGAATAGGATGGGAAATTATATTGGTGCATATAGCGTTTGCTTTCCTCTGCATCTATGCCATCTAATACTTGTTCTTCGCTTTTCATACCTAAGGTAACAACAGACATTACCTGTGTTTGTCCTCTTGTGAAAATAGCACTGCCATGTGTTCTTGGCAATACTCCTACTTCACAAGAAAGAGGACGTATTTCATCTAGCTTTCTACCATCTGGTCTTTTATGCTCTTTAAAAATCATTTCACGAACACATTTCTTTTCCAAATCATGAATAGAATCTGCAATATTTCTTTTATTTTCTTCTAGTGCTTCTTCTCCATGTTTTTCTACAAAGAAATTTTGAATATCTTCTGTTATTTTTTCGATATTCGCATCTCTTGTCTCTTTATCTGGAGCTTGTACATCTTGGTACATTCTCTCTTTAAAGTTTTCTTCAATTTCCTTATATACTTCTTTATCCACTGCAAAAGATTTATATTCCATTTTTGGTTTGCCAATTTCTGCTTTTATGGCAACAATAAAATCACAAATTTTTTTAATTTCTACATGTGCTTTTTTTATTGCCTCTAGCATAATGTCGTTTGGAATTTCATCTGCCCCTGCCTCTATCATAGCTATTTTTTCTTTGGTACCTGCTACTGTTAAAGTAAGTTTGCTATTTTTTCTTTGCTCTTCGGTTGGGTTTAGGATAATATTTCCATCCACATACCCTACATTAACAGCTGCTGTAGGACCACCAAAAGGAATATCGGAAATAGAAAGAGCACAAGAAGCACCAATCATAGCACATACTTCTGGTGAATTATCTTGGTCTACAGAAAGTACGGTAGCTACTACTACGGTATCATTTCTAAAATCTTTTGGAAAAAGTGGTCTTAGTGGTCTATCAATGGCACGAGAAGTTAAAATAGCCTTATCAGAAGGTTTTCCTTCTCTTTTTTGAAAACTTCCTGGAATTTTACCAACCGCATATAACTTTTCTTCATAATCTACAGAAAGCGGGAAAAAATCTATATCCTCCTTTGGCTCTTTTGCTGCTGTAACATTTACCATTACCACAGTATCTCCATATCTTACTACAACACTACCATTAGCAAGCTGTGCAATTTTTCCTGTTTCAATGGTTAATTTTCTGCCTGCTAATTCTGTTTCATAACTTTTAAACATAATTTACCTCCTAATTTATTCTATTTAGGAACAAAATACTTTTAAATTAGACGGTAACCTCTATTATCGGCACATGCAAACATTTACAGATAATACAAGCTACTTCTATCTTAAAAGCATTTTCTTCCTAGTGTACTTTTAAATAGAACCTTTCAATAGCCTTTTTACTATTTAAAACCTATTCCAAGTTAGAAAAAAGGGCGCAAGATAGATAGCGCCCACATGATTATTTTCTTAATCCTAATTTTTCAACGATATCTCTATATCTTTGAACATCTTTTTTGGCTAAGTAGTTTAACAAATTTCTTCTAGAACCAACCATTTTTAAAAGACCACGTCTAGAATGGTTATCTTTTACATGAACTTTTAAATGCTCAGTAAGTTCGTTAATTCTTTCTGTTAAAAGAGCAATTTGAACTTCTGGTGAACCAGTATCTTTTTCATCTCTACGATACTTAGCAATTACTTCTTGTTTTCTTTCCTTTGTCATCAAAGGCACCTCCTAATTTTTTTCATTTGCCCTAAACTGAGAAAAAGCAGAGTCTAACCTTTTTCTAAGTCTAAGGTACTTTGCAAGTATTATTCTACTACAAACAAAGGCAAAAAGCAAGCGTTTTTGTGAAATTTCCGTTTTTAGGAAATTTATTCTTTTTTCTCTCTTTTTGCTTCTCTTTTCTCTATTTCTTCTTGCTTTTTTTATTTGCTCACTTTTCTCTTTCTTTGATTACTGAAGTCCTTCTATTTCAGAAGACTTTTTTCTTCGCAAGGTTTATTTTCAATGTTCTTCTTCCACAGAAGTTCTTCCTTTCTTATTCTATTACTAACTCTTCCTTTTTGTCAACTACTTTTTTCTTTTTTTCCAAGTTATTGTTTCATTCTAGGTACGCATTTTAAGTTAGCAATAGGTATTGCTATTTTTCTTGTTTTGTGAGATAATTACAAGCGTTACAAAGAAAGGTGTTTACCATGGATGATAAAGAGCTTATTACATTAGAGTATGTTAAAATTATAGAAAATTTGGCTAGTTTTGCTTGTACTTATTTAG
>UMJJ01017724.1_pt1 | contig 18610 bp, 18 predicted proteins | sample 1966051 | NCBI WGS metagenome assembly UMJJ01 (sample SAMEA4836147, study PRJEB28245) | human gut metagenome | biome: gut microbiome; material: fecal sample | place: Denmark | collected 2008
AAAAAAGCTTGACTTTTAATAGTTAGTCTCCTTTACGTCAAAAAGGGAACAGTTTTGCTGCTCCCCTTACTTTTTCTTTTTATACAATATAAATAATTCCTAATACAACAGATAATATTGCAAATAGCACTCCTAGGATAATCGTCCATCTTCTTAGTTTTCCACCTTTGGTTCTACCTTTATTCTTTTCTAAAAAGTTATTACTATTAGAACCTGTAATGGTACTAGATAATCCTGCATCATCCTTAGATTGCATTGTTGCAACAATAATAAGTGCGAGACAAACAATAAAATAAATTCCTATTAATATGTATTTTACTACTTCCATTTAGTAACCCTCTTTTCTCGTATTATTTAGACGTTATTTATTGTAGCATACTTCTTGCAAAATTGCAAACACTTTTTGACTTTTCCTTTAATATTTGTTATACTTAACATAGATAAATTTTATTTTTATCTCCGTTATTCATCATTACAACCGGCCAATTGGCCAAGGAGGAAACTATGGAAGAGAAAATTAAGGCTTGTGGAGAATTTATTTATCGGTATGACACTTTAAGGAACACCGTCACAGTAGCAGATGTTTCAACATTTTCTAGCTTGTCTGCACTAAACACCATCAGTCAGCGGCTGAGTGAGTACGAAATGACAGATGCACAGTCAAAATTTGATAATCTATGCTACGACAACCACCTATATCTGGGAATTACCTATAAATATATTCCCGAAGAAGAACTGCAAGAAATTCTCTCTTAACGGAAACGTAGCGTGCTCGTCACGCTACGTTTTTTGTATTCTATTATTTTTCCTCTACCATCACTCTATTTTCTCCTACTAGTTCTTTAAACTGTTCTATGATTTCTGGTGTTGCAAAGATTGTTCCACAAGGTTTTATTTGTCCTTTTTCTATTACTTGTACCTGCATGTTGTTTCGTTCTCCATTAAAATAATGGATAGCACCTCTTAGTTTTTCTTTTTCGGATTCTGGTAAATTGGTAATATCAATGCTTACTATTATTTGCTTTTTAGCAGAAAAACTTGTAATTTGGTTTGCTACAATTTTAGTTTCTTCATCTTCTCTTATACTAAGCCTTCCTTTTACTAGTACTGTATTATCGTTTATGAGGCTATCTCCTGCTGCTAAATAAGCGTTTTCAAATACAATAATTTCTACTTGCCCGTATAAGTCTTCTACAGTTACAAAGGCCATAATTTTATTATTTTTGGTATATTTTTTCTTGATAGATGTAATAATTCCGGCATAGGTTACATTTTGTCCATCACGGTATTCTGGCAGTTTTCCTTCTTCTATGTTTTCCATTTGTTCTGTAATTTGATGTATTTGCAAAGAATTAATTGTAGTTTGTTTTTCTATTTCTTGTCTTAAATTTTCTAATGGATGTCCAGAAATATATAACCCAAGCATTTCTTTTTCCATAAAGAGTAATTCTTTTTTAGAATACTCTTCTTGTTTTATTAAGGTATATTTCATTTCGGATAGCTTCTTTTTTTCTTGTTCTCCTCCTAAATCAAACATGCTTACTTGTCCTTCTAATCCTTTTTTGTTGCTTGATTGGATACTATCTAATATGGTTTCAAAAGAAGCCATTAAGGTAGCTCTTGTTTCTTGCATTTCGTCAAAAGCTCCTGCCTTAATTAAACTTTCTATACATTTTTTATTTACCGCTTCTCCTTGTATTCTTTCACAAAAAGATGGAAAATCTTCAAATGGCCCATGCTTTGTTCTTTCCTCTACAATGCTATCTACTGCTGCCACACCTACATTTTTAATGCTTCCGAAGACCAAAACGTATTTTGCCATTGTCTACTGTAAATTTAGTATCACTTTTATTAATATCTGGTTTTAAAATAGATATGCCCATTTTTTTACATTCATCAATATAAAGCGGAACTTTATCTAAGTTTCCTAAAAAGCTATTTAGCATTGCTGCCATAAATTCTTGTGGATAATACGTTTTTAAATATGCGGTACGATAAGCAATAACAGCATAACATGCTGCATGGGATTTATTAAATGCGTATTTTGCAAATTCTGCCATCTCGTCAAATATTTTGTTGGCAGATGCTTCATCAATACCATTACGTACACAACCTGGTATTTCTATATTACCATTTTCGTCTACTTTTCCATGGATAAAGTATTCCCTTTCTTTTGCCATAACATCTAGCTTTTTCTTACCCATGGCTCTTCTTACAATGTCTGCTCGTCCTAGCGAATATCCTGCTAAATCTCTTACAATTTGCATTACTTGTTCTTGGTATACCATACAACCATAAGTAACATTTAAAATAGGCTCTAAACTAGGATGGGTATAAGTACTATGGGCAGGGTCTTGTTTATTTTTTATATACCTTGGTATTTGGTCCATTGGTCCTGGTCTATATAAAGATACCCCTGCAATAATATCTTCTAAGCAGTCTGGTTTTAGTTCTTTCATAAAGTTTGTCATACCTTGGCTTTCAAACTGAAAGATACCAATAGATTTACCTTCTTGCCATAGTTTATATACTTTTGGGTCATTCATTTCTTCATCAAATTGTACCTCTATCCCTCTGTTTTTCTTTACTAACTTTTTGCAATCTTCAATAACAGTTAATGTTCTTAGTCCCAAAAAGTCCATTTTTAACAGACCTAGTTCTTCTAAGGTAGTCATAATATATTGGGTAGATATTTGTCCATCTCGTACATATAAAGGTACATATGTATCTACCGGTTCTTTGGTAATAACAATTCCACAAGCATGGGTAGAAGCCTGTCTTGGTAATCCCTCTAGTGCCATAGAAATATCTAGTAGTTTTTTAATATTCTCATCTGCTTCGTATAATTCTCTTAGCTCTCTATTTTCCTCCATTGCTTTTTGAATAGTAATATGTAATTCATTCGGAATCATCTTCGCTAGTTTATCGGCTTCTCCATAAGGAACATCTAGAGCACGCGCTACATCACGTATTACCATTCTAGCAGACATGGTACCAAAGGTAATAATCTGGGATACATGGTCTGGTCCGTATTTTCTAGAAACGTAGTCTATTACTTCTCCTCTTCTTTCATAGCAAAAATCTACGTCAAAATCTGGCATGCTGACTCTTTCTGGATTTAGAAAACGTTCAAAAATAAGTCCATATTTTATTGGGTCAATATCGGTTATTCCGGATAGCATATGCTAGCATAGACCCTGCACCAGAACCACGCCCTGGTCCTACTGGTATGCCTTGTGATTTTGCATAATGAATAAAATCCCATACAATCAAAAAGTAGTCTACATATCCCATTTTTTGGATAACACCTAGCTCGTATTCTGCTCTTTCCATTAACTCTTTTGAAAGATGTTCTCCATATCTTTCCTTCATACCATCTTGGCATAATTTTTTTAGATAATCATAATGGGTAGGATATTCTTTTGGTACATCATAATTAGGAAGTATGGTATGTCCAAACTCAAATTCTACATTACACTTTTCTGCAATTTTAACTGTGTTTTCTATGGCATCTGGAAAGGCTTTAAAATATTCTATCATTTCTTCTGGTGATTTTATATATAGTTCATCACTTTCAAAACGCATGCGGTCTACATCATTCATTTTTTTACCAGTTTGAATACAAAGCAAAACTTCATGATTATAGGCATCTTCTCTTTTTAGATAGTGTGCATCATTGGTTGCTACTAATGGTATATCTAATTTTCGACTTAATTCGATTATTTTTTGATTTACCATTACTTGTTCTTTTACACCATTATTTTGAATTTCCAAGTAATAGTCCTCTCCAAATACGTTTTTATACCATAGCGCAATTTCTTCTGCCTTTTGCATATTTCCTGCCATAATAGCTTGGCTAATGCTTCCTGCTAAGCACGCACTTTGGCAAATAAGTCCTTCATGGTATTTTTCTAATACTTCTAAGTCAATACGAGGTTTATAGTAATATCCTTCTACAAACCCAATAGAAACCAATTTACTTAAATTTTTGTATCCTTGGTTATCTTTTGCAAGCAATATTAAATGATTATATTTGTTATCAATATTGGGCTCTTTGTCAAACCTTGTGCGATTTTCTTGTGCTACATAAACTTCACAACCAATAATAGGCTTAATTCCTTCTTTTTTGCAGGCTTTATAAAAATCAATAACACCATACATCACACCATGGTCTGTAATTGCCATGGCATCCATGCCAAGCTCTTTTGCTCTTACCGGCAAATCTTTAATACGGTTGGCTCCATCTAATAAACTGTATTCACTGTGTACATGTAAATGTACAAACTTTCCATTTAACATATTTTTTCTCCTATTTTCAAAAACGTCCGTTTGCTTTATTATATATCAAATTCCTTTTTTGTCAATGTTTTTTCTTATAAAATCTTTATCATTTCTACTGGATTTTTGCCTACTTTTTCTGGAATGGCGATAATTTCAAATTTAGAAACTTTATCTCCAAACTCTATTTCTACTTTGTCTCCTATTTTTACTTCATAGCTTGGTTTTACTTCTTTACCATTTACTTTTACTCTGCCTGCATCTGCTGCTTCGTTGGCTACGGTTCTTCTTTTGATTACTCTAGAAACTTTTAAAAATTTATCTAATCGCATTTTTTTCCTCCTTTACTTCTATGCTTTTTTGTAGATAAATAGAATACAGATATATTTTATCTACTTTTTTCTTTTTTGCCTGTTCTAAGGCTCTTTGGTATAGGGTTAACTGTTTTCTATATTTTTCTACTAGTTCTTCTTCTTTTCCTTTTTCTACATAGTCTGTTTTGTAATCTACTAAAATAAGTTCTCCTTTTTCGGAAATATAGTATAGGTCAATAATTCCTTGTACTAAAATAGGTTCTTCTGCGTTGTTGTGATATATTTCTTTTGCTGGTATTTGCAAATAAAAGGGTTGTTCTTTTGCTATTCTCCTTGCTTTTTTTAACTCCTGAAATAAGCTAGATTGTGTGTATTCATACAATTTTGGTATAGAAACAGCCTCCGCTTCTTTCGAAAGAATTTGCTTTTGCTTTACCATTTGCTGTAACAAGTCTTTTAATTTATCTATGGTATATTCTTCTGTTTCTTGTAATTTGCTAATACATAAATGCATTAGTGTTCCTCTTTGACTTGCTGTTATGGTAAGCTCTTCTACCATAAAATTAGGCGTTCGATACACATGTGGTGGTTTATTGGTATCTGTTAATACATCCTCTACGATAGCTTTAGTATTTTCTATATTTTCCGCTTCTTTTGCTTGCTCTTTTATCTTTGTTACTGACATTTTGGTTGGAAGCAAAACCGCTTCTTGATAAGGATACTCCCATTCTAATGCTTGTTTTATTTCTTTTAGGTCTTGCTCTTTTTGCCCTTGCATTATTTCTTGTATGGATACCTGTTTTACAGTTTCTTCTTGGCTATTTTCTCCTTTTGGTGTATGCTCTTGCACCTCGATTAATTCTTGTGCTTCTTTGGGTTTTGCTAAGTATACTAGCTCTATCCAGTCTAAATAGCTTCTATATTTTTGTACCAAGCTACTATCTAGTTTTTGCGTTACTGCATATTTTTGTATTTCTTCTTCTTTTTTTTGCATTTCGACTTTTAAGTCTTTTTCCACACCGGTGATAAACAATTTTTCTTTTGCACGTGTTAATGCAACATATAAAATACGCATTTCTTCTGCTATGGTTTCTTTTCTTATTTGTATTTTAATGGCTTCTAATGCTAGACTTGGATATTCCTGTTGCATTTTTCTATTAATCACTTTAGGTCCCATGCCTAAATCTGTATGTAGCAAAATAGGAGCATTTAAATCTTTCATATTAAATTTTTTATTGCTATTACATAAAAACACAATAGGAAATTCTAATCCTTTACTTTTATGAATACTCATAATACGAATAACATCTTCGTTTTCTCCTATTACTTTAGCTGCTCCTAAGTCCCCACTAGATTCTTTTAGTTTGTCCATAAAACGTAAAAACTGAAAAATACCTTTAAAACTAGATTTTTCGTATTCTCTTGCTCGTTCAAATAGCATTTTTAAATTGGCTTGCCTTACTTGTCCATTTGGTAATAGACCTACATAATAGTAATATCCAGTATCTAGATACATTGTCCAAATAAGTTCATCTAATGCCATATATTCTGCTTCTTTTTGCCACTTACTTAGCTTACTAAAAAAGTATTCTACTTTTTGCTTTACGCTAGTATCCATTGTCATTCTTGCTTTTTGCAAAGCTTGGTAAAAGGAAGCATTTCTATCTTCGATACGTATTTTAATTAGGTCGTTATCGGAAAAAGCAAAAATAGGAGAACGTAGTACACTTACCAGTGGAATGTCTTGCATTGGATTATCTATTATTTTTAGTAAATTTAGTACCATTTCTACTTCTGTAGCAGTAATATATTCCGTATTTACATCTGTAAAAACTGGTAATTCTACTTTTTGTAATTCTTTTTCATAAATAGAAGCTAGATTGCTGGTTGCTCGTAGTAAAATAACAATATCTTTATAAGTGGCTTTGCGAAATTCTTGTTTTTTTACGTCATATACTGGATAACCTGATTTTATTATTTCTTTTATTTTATTGGCTACCATTTTTGCTTCTAACACAGTATTTTCTATTGGCTCTTCTTCTGTATCGGATTCTTTTTCTTCTTCTATTTCTTCTTCTTTTAAATTAATAATATGTAACTCTGTTTTACCTTTTTTTAAGGTATCTTCTAGTTCCTTAAAGTCCGCTCCTAAGTTTAAATATTCTGTAGTATTATATTCTATTTCTCCTAAAGTTTCACTCATAATGCTTTCAAATACAAGGTTTGTAATATCTAGTATATTTTTTCTGCTACGAAAGTTTTTAAATAACGGAATTTTAATATCTTCTCCTTGCTTTTGTTCTTCTTTGAGTTTATAGGAACGATATTTTTCTAAAAATAATTGTGGTCTTGCTTGCCTAAAACGGTAGATACTTTGCTTCATATCTCCTACCATAAAAATATTGTGTCCATTGGAGATTGCTTTTAAAATATTTTCTTGTACTAAGTTACTATCTTGGTACTCATCAATAGCAATTTGTGTAAATTTTTTGGTGTACTCTTCTGCAATCTTTGTTTTTTCGTAAGTTCCATCTTCTTTTGGTTTTAAAAGTAACTGCAAGGCTAAATGTTCTATATCGTTAAAATCTATTTTGTTTTTTTCTCTTTTTGCTTTGGTAAACTTTTCTGTAAATTCGAATACTAGCTTTTGTATTTTTTTCATTACTGGATACATGTGTTGTAATTCCTGTATTGCTGTAGCAGAATTACAACATAATAGTTTTTCTTGTATTTCTGCAAATTTCTTTTTGATAGCATCACGAGTTTTTTTGGCTATTTCTTTATATTCACTTTCTACTTTGCGGTCTACCGGCCATTTATTAAAATTGGTGCTTTGTGCCATTTGGTATGCTGTATCAAAATGGGATAACGACATTTTTAATTTTTCTAGGCTGTTACTATCTTCTCTTAATGTGTTGGTAAATTTATCTAACTCTTCTAACCTTTCCATTTGCTGTATCATTCCATTTAGTTCTGTAATATATCCTGTTATTTGGCTATCTACTTCTTGCAAAAGCACTTTTCCCCATTTTGTATCTTTAAAATCGGTAATTTCTTCTTGTATGTTTAATTCCTCTGTAAACTTTTCTAACATTTGCTTTGGAAAAGGTGCACTTTGAATAAACTGGTATACCGTAAAGAGTAAGTCTTTTAAGGCTGTATCGTCATCATAGGAAGTATACATTTCTAGCAAAGAAAGAAACTCTTCGTCCTTTTGCTCGTACTTTTCTGTGAACATTTCCTCCATTACTTCTTGTTTTAACAGTTCCATCTCTGTGGCATCTCCGATTTGAAAATTGGCAGATTCTTGTGTTTCGTAAAAATGATTACGAATTACTTCTAAACAAAAAGAATGTATGGTACAAATGCTAGCTCTATTTAACAAAAGTAGCTGATGTTGCAGATGCTTATCTTCTGGGTTTTCTTCTAACTTTTTATAAATAGCATCTACAATTCTTTCTCTCATCTCGGAAGCAGCAGCATTGGTAAATGTTACAATTAAAATAGAGTCAATATCTATCTTTTTATTGGTAATTGCCTGTATCATTCTTTCTACTAATACCGCCGTTTTTCCACTACCAGCAGCTGCGGCTACTAGTATATTGCTTCCATCTTCTACAATTGCCTGTTCTTGCTCCTTTGTCCATTTCATGCTACTTGTCCTCCTTTTTCTTTTACTATTTATACTATTTTTATTCTATTTCAAATTCCGTCCAAAAATATAGTGTTTCTAGTTCATATTTTCCATTCCCTTTTGCTATGGATTGTTCTACACTTTTTACTAATCGGTACTGGCCTTTTTTTAAGGTTCCATAGTCCTTAGACCAATCTATTTTTTCTTCTGCTTTTCCATCTTCTCCTACTAAATAAGCTAGTGCATTTACTGTCCTATTTTTATTTTTTTCTTCTAATTCTTTCCATTCTCCATTTTCTTTTTTATCAATACGATACCAATATCCATAGCCAAATGGATTTACATTTTTATCTTCTATCATAATGGTCGCACCTTTTTTGGTTAAGCTTCCTTCTTTTATTGTCATTGTTACCTTATCTAGTGTTGGCTCTTCACTATTTTCTACTGCTGGTGGTTCTTGCTGTACTGGTTCTTGAACCGCTGTGTTTTCATTTTGGGAAGTAGTATTGGTTTGTTGTTGTATTTTTTTTGCACCAAAAAAAATTCCTATCGTCAATAAAATAATGCTTATTATCATACTACAAAAAATAAAACTTTTTTTCATTTTACGCCCCCATTTTTCTACCTAAATTATATCCAATACATTTTTTGAAATCAATATCTTTTTTATATTTTTGTTTTTTTGGGACATACTATTTTTAGGAGGTATGTTTGAATGGATGAGAATATTAATTTAACTATTTTAAATGAAATTCATAAAGCAGTGCAAATGGGGAAAGATTCTATTTCTTATGTTGCAGAAAAAGTAGGTGAACCTGTAATGAAGGATAATCTTTCTTTTCAGTATACCGAATATGAAAAAATAGAAAATAGGGTAAATAATGAATTTCAAAAATATGGGGAAATTCCAGATAGTGAGAGTCCTAAAGATAAAGTAATGAGCTGGATGGGTGTGCAAATGAATACCATAAGTGATAAGAGTAATTCTAAAATAGCTGAACTTTTAATACAAGGTTCTACTATGGGGATTATTGAATGTAAAAAACTTATGAACCATAATCCTAAGGCAGATGAAGAAGTAAAAACAATTTTAAACCACTTTATTACTTTTCAAGAAAATAATGTGGAAAAAATGAAAGAATTTTTATAATTTATTATGTTAAAAAAGAAACAGGATAAGACTATTTCTTATTCTGTTTCTTTTTAAGCTTTTATTACAAAATCTTTTATGGTAAATATGGTGCAGGGTTTACTGCTCTACCATTTACTTTTACTTCAAAGTGTAAGTGTGTTCCCCTTAATGGGTCGCTTGCTGTTGGTCTTGGTAATACATTTCCTGTATTTCCTACGTTCATAATGACCTGTCCTTGTTTTACTTCTTGACCTTCTTGTACTTTTCTAGAACCTGGCATTCCATGTGCATATAGTGTCATGGTTCCATCATGATGGTTGATTACAATATACTCTCCATAGCTACGGTAAGAACCTAGATAATTGCCATCAGATCCATAGTTTGGAATAGAACCATATGCTGTTCTAGATATTTCTACTGTTCCGTCTTTTACTGCTCTTACTTCTCTACCATATAGTCCACCACTAAAGTCTACTCCAGTGTGTCCAGCATAGCCATAAAATCCTGTGGTAATATTGGCTTTAGTAAGACCTGCTATTGGGCTTATATATCCACTACTACTTGGGGTACCGGAAATATCAATATAGCTTCCTCCACCAGAGCTACCAGATTGCTCTTGTTGTTTTCTTCTTGCTTCCTCTTCTTCTCTTGCAATTTCTGCAAGTCTTGCTTCAATGGCTTGTTGGTCTTCTTGGAATTCTTCTAATTCATCTGCTAATTTTTTATCTTCTTCTGATAATTGTTCATAATAAGCATCTTTTGCTGCTTTTGCTGCTTTTAGTTCTTGGGATTCTTTTTCTTTTTGTGCTTTAGCATCTTGAATAGCATTCTTATCTTCTTCTAGTTTTGTTTTGGCTGCTTCTAATTCTTCTTGTTCTTTTTGAAGTGTTTCCATTAAGTCTAAATCATATTGTGCTAATTGTGAATAAGCATAATAGGTAGATAACATATCAGTAAGACTATCGGAACCTAATAAGACATCCAAAAAACTAGTTTCCCCTGATTCATAAATAGCAATAATTCTTTGATCTAATGCTGCTTGTGTTTCATCATGTTTTTGTTGCTTTTCTTCGATATCTTTTTCTGTTTCTTCAATAGAAGATGTTAATTCCTCTATTTGTGCATCTAGCTCTTCTATTGCGCTTTCATGTTCTGCAATTTGTCCTTGTACTTCTTGAATTTCTCGTTCTGTTTCTGTCATAGATTCTTGTACTTCTTTTTTTCGTTCTTCTGCTTCTTTTTGTTGTCTTTCTGATTCTTCTTGCTGTGCTTGTAAGTCTGATTTTTCATCTGCTATAACTATATTGGTGAATAAAAGGATGGTAATGATTGCTATGGCAATCATTTTTAGTGTTCTTTTCATTCTTCTCCTCCGTATTTTTATATTTATTTTATTGTACTTGAACATTTATTACTTGTTCATTGGTAGTATTCGTATTTTCTTTGCTATTGTCGCCATTCGTGTTTGTTATGTATGGCATTGGGTCCACCACTTTACCATTTACTCTTACCTCAAAATGAGCATGTGGTCCAGTAGAATATCCAGTAGAACCTACTTTTAATACAATGTCACCTTTTTTTACTGTTTGTCCTACTTCTACCATGATTTTAGAACCATGAGCATATAGTGTAGAAACACCTCCTCCGTGATCTATAATTACCATATTTCCATAGGCTGTATTATATCCTGCTGTAATAACTGTTCCATCGGTTGCTGCTATAAAATTAGAACCATAAGGAGCTCCTAAATCTACTCCTGTATGTAATTTATATACTCCTGTTATTGGGTGTGTTCGCATTCCATAAGGAGAAGTAATTCTGGTATAACCCGGTGTTGGCCATGCCATTTCCCCTCCTATGTATTCTGCACTTAAATTTTGTAGTAATAATCTTTGAATTTCTTCTTCTACTAAACGCTGTTGTTCTTCAAATTGTTGTAATTTTACTTGCGTTTGTTTTTCTTGCTCTGTTAATTGGTTATAGTAATTGTTATATACTACTTTTGTATTTTCTAATACTGTAGCAATTTTTTCTTGTTTTTGTTTTAATGTTTTTATTTGCTCTTTTTGATTTTCTAGAGCCTCCTTTTTTACTTCCATTTCATGCTTTTGCGTTTCTAATGATTCTATTAAAGATACATCATATTGTATGAGCTGTGAAATGGCATAATAATAGGAAATAAAATCAGATAGAGAACGAGAATTTAATAATACGTCTAAGTATTGTGTTTCTCCTCCTTCATAAATAGCAATAATTCTCTCATCTAAAGCTTTTTTCTGTTTGTTGTATTCTGCTTCTAATGTTGCAAGTTCCTGTTCTGTTACGGTAGAAGATTGTTTTACTTCTTCTAACTTTTGTTTTAACTCTGTAATTTCATCTTCATACCCTCTCATTTTTTCTTCTAGTCCTGCTACTTGTACTAGTGTATCTGTCATTTCGTTTTGTATTTGTAATAATTCTTCGTTTGTGTTGTCTATTTGTGTTGTAATTTCATTTTTTTGATTTTGTAAATTTTCTAATGCATCATCCTCTGCTAAGATGCTAGAAGAACAAAAGAGTAATATGACGATAGTAAATAGGGCAATATACTTCTTTTTCTTCATTGTTTTTTCTCCTATACTTCCAAATATTTTCGCATCGAAATGGCACTTCCTAAAACACCTACACCAATGCCTAATCCCATGTATACACATATAATTAAGTTAAACATTTCTGAGAAACTTAATAGTGAAATATTTATAAGAGCTACTACAGAAGATTCCATAATTTGTCCTGCTACAAGATTATATAGTAATCCAATAATGATAATAGATAATAGCGCTGCCACAACGCCTATAATAATACCTTCGATAATAAATGGCCAGCGAATAAAACTATTTGTCGCTCCTACATATTTCATAATAGAAATTTCTTTTCTTCTAGAATGTACACTAAGTTTAATGGTATTGGAAATGATAAAAACAGAAATGACAATTAAGAATAGTAAAAATACTCCTGTTCCTATACGAATACCATTTGCAATTTTTAAAAGAGTGGAAATAGTTTGGTCGCTACTTTCTATTCTTTTTACATTGTCAAATGTTAAAATTTCTTCTCGTACTTCTTCTGTTTTAGATAAGTCTGTTAATGTTATAATAAAGGATGCAGGTAAAATGTTGTTTTCTTCATACATATCTAACATATATGCTTGGTCTTTAAATCTCTCTTTTAATCGGTTTAGTGCTTCCTCTTTTGTAATACGTGTTAGTGTATTAATTTCTGGTATATTTTCGCGTATTTGTCTTTCTACCGTATCTATTTCATCTTCTGTAGCATCGTTTTCCATAAATACTTCTAATCCTTGTGCTTGTTCTACGGTATTGATAATGTAATTTACGTTTTCACCAATTAAAAAGAAAATACCAAATACAAGCATTGTCGCACACATAATCGTAAGAGAAGATATGGTGGACTTTTTATTTTTAAAAACGTTTCGAAAACCTTCTTTTATTAAATATCCTAATATATTAAATCTCACAATCATACCCACCTTTTTTATCACTTACTATTTTGCCTTTACTTAAATGGATAACTCTTTTATTCATTTTGTCTACAATATCTTTTGCATGGGTTGCTACTACTACGGTAGTTCCTCTTAAGTTGATTTCGTTTAACAAACTCATAATTTCCCATGCAGTATCTGGGTCTAAGTTACCTGTAGGCTCGTCCGCAATTAACATAGAAGGATTATTTACCAGTGCTCTTGCTAAAGCTACCCTTTGTTGCTCTCCTCCAGAAAGCTCATTTGGATACATTTTCGCTTTTCCACTTAATCCTACTAAGGAAAGTACCATTGGTACTTGTCTTCTAATATGTCTTGGTGTTGCTTTTACAATATACATAGCAAATGCTACATTTTCGTATACGGTTTTATCTGGTAATAATCTAAAGTCTTGGAATACTACCCCCATACTTCTTCTTAAATATGGCACCCTTGCAGGTTTTAAAAATGTAGTATCTTTTCCATTAATAATAATGTTTCCAGATGTTGGTTCTTCTTCTTTTAAAATAAGTTTGATAATAGTAGATTTTCCTGAACCTGAGCTACCTACTAAAAATGCAAACTCTCCTTTATTAATAACAAAACTTGCATTATTTACCGCTTCTGTTCCTGTACTGTAAGTCTTGTTTACATTTCTAAATTCTATCATTTTTATGACTCCTTCATGTTTCCATGTTGGTATCCACCGATACCAACTTTATCATAACAATAAAATAAAGGAAATGCAATACTTTAAAATAAAAAAAACGACATAAAGCTTAAGTTTTTCTCACTTTTATCTCGTTTTTCTTGTTTTTTCTTCTTTTTGCATAATTCACAAAAAATTCACAATTCATTATTTTTCTTTTATTTTTTTCACAATATCCTCTGCTGTTAAATGAAAATATTGCATTAGTTTTTCTGCAGTTCCAGATTTTCCAAAGGTATCTGGTACACCCATACGAATTAGTTTGGTTGGATATTTTTCTGTAAGTACTTCGGCAATAGCACTACCTAACCCTCCTATTATATTATGGTCTTCAATAGAGATTAGTTTTTTGGTTTCTTTAGCACAGGTTATAATGGTTTCTTCATCGATTGGTTTAATAGTATGTACATCCACTACTCTTATATCAATTCCTTCTTCTTTTAGTAGTTTTTGTGCTTTTACTGCTTCAGCTACCATAACCCCTGTTGCAAATACGGTCCCATCTTTTCCGGTTCCTATTTGTTTTGCTTTTCCTATGGTAAATTCTTCTCCTTTTTCATAAAGAATAGGTGTTGCCATTCTTGCTAATCGTAAATACACTGGTCCTTGCATGTTCGCGATTTCCTGAATTGCCCATTTTGTCTCTGTATCATCTGAGGTACACATTACCGTCATGTTTGGAAGAGTACGCATTAAGCTTAAATCTTCTAACATTTGGTGGGTTGCACCATCTTCTCCTACGGTAATTCCTGCATGGGTTGCTACTATTTTTACATTTAATTCTGGATAACAAATACTGTTTCGTATTTGGTCATACGCTCTTCCCGCAGCAAACACTGCAAAGGTGGAAGCAAAAGGAATTTTTCCGCAAGTAGCAAGTCCTGCAGAGGTTGCCATTAAATCTTGTTCTGCAATTCCTATATCCAAAAATCTATCAGGAAATTGCTTTGCAAATAATTCTGTTTTAGTAGCTCCTGCTAAATCGGCATCTAATACCACTACATTTGGATTTTGTTTTCCTAATTCCACTAGAGCTTCTCCATAGCTTTGTCTGGTAGCTATCTTTTTCTCTTCCATTTACTTTACCTCCTCTTCCTTTTTTAGTTCTGCTAATGCTTGCTTATACTGCTCTTCATTTGGAGCTTTTCCATGCCAGCCCACCTCATTTTCCATAAAAGAAACTCCTTTACCTTTTATGGTTTTGGCAATAATGGCTGTTGGTTTTACTTTCGTAAGTTTTGCCGTTTCAAAAGCATCTATTAAACTGTTTAGGTTATGACCATCTACTTCTATTACATTAAACCCAAAGCTTTCTAGTTTCATTCCAATTGGGTATGGACTCATTACTTCTTCTATGGTACCATCTATTTGTAAATTGTTATTATCCACAATTAGACACAAATTATCTAGTTTATATTTATTGGCAGTCATACAAGCTTCCCAAAACTGCCCTTCTTCTATTTCGCCATCTCCCACTAAACAGTAAGTACGGTAACCTGCTTTATCCATTTTAGAAGCAATTGCCATGCCATTTGCAACCGATAACCCTTGCCCCAAAGAACCTGTTGTCATATCTACTCCTGGAATGTGCTTTCTATCAGGATGTCCTTGTAACATGCTATCTATTTGTCTAAATGTTGTTAATTCTTCTCTTCCAAAATAGCCTTTTAGGGCAAGTGTGCTGTATAAAGCTGGACTACAATGTCCTTTGGATAATACAAACCTATCTCTTGCTTTGTCATCTGGCTTTTTTGGGTCCACATGCATTTGATTAAAATATAATACTGCTAAAATATCTGCACAAGACAGCGAACCTCCCGGATGTCCAGATTTTCCATGGTAAACTGCCTCTATTACTCCTATTCGTATTTCTGTTGCAATACTTTTTAATTCCTCTACATCTTTAATTTTCAAGTTTTTCAAACCTTCTTTCTTTTCTTATTTTTACTTATTTACCGGCATTTGTCTTTTTACTTTTATTATAAACCAGTAATATACTGTACTTTTGGATATGAAAAGCAGTGCCTAAGATAGGTAAAACTATCTTGGCACTGCTTTTTCTTATATAATTTTAGGTCCCATTTTAGTACCTGCAAGTATATGAAAATGTAAATGCATTACTTCTTGTCCAGCATCTCTTCCACAATTAATAATCATACGGAATCCATCTTCGGCAAATCCTTGCTCTTTTGCTATTTTGTTAATTACTGTGTACATTTTACCTACTAAGGCTTCATCTTCTGGCATAATGTCTGTTACTTTTGCAATGTGTTTTTTTGGTATTACTAAAATATGAATTGGTGCTGCTGGGTGAATATCTTTAAATGCTAATACTTCCTCATCTTCGTATACTTTTTCGGAAGGAATTTCTCCTTTGCTAATTTTACAAAAAATACAATCTTCCATTTTGGTAACCTCCTCTATTTTTCTTTTATTAAAATAGCTTTTATCCTACGTACTCCACTACCGCTAGATTCTTCTTTTTTAATTTTAAATGTTCCTAATTCTCCTGTATGTGTAACATGTGGTCCTCCACATATTTCTTTACTAAAATCACCAATTGTATATACTTTTACTCTATCACCATATTTGTTTTCAAATAATCCTGTTGCACCAGATGCCTTTGCTTCTTCCAAAGTCATTTCTTCGCAGGTTACTGGTAAATCTTCTTTTATTTTTTCATTTACTAAGTCTTCTACTTGTTGTATTTCTTCTTTGGTCATTTTTTGTGGATGATTAAAGTCAAAACGTAATCTTTCTGTTGTGATATTAGAACCATTTTGTCTTACATGGTCTCCTAGTACTACTTTTAATGCTTTATGTAATAGATGTGTTGCGGTATGGTAAGCTGTAGTAATTTCGTTTTGTTCTGCTAAACCACCTTTAAATTTTTGCTCACTACCTTGTCTAGATTTTTGTTGATGCTCTGCAAATAATTTATCAAATCCAGCCATATCTACAGTAAATCCTTTTTCTTTGGCTAAATCTGAAGTTACTTCTGGTGGGAAGCCATAGGTTTCGTATAGTTTAAATAAAATTGCTCCGTCTACGATAGAACTTCCTTTATTTTCTAGGTTTGTAATTACTTTTTCAAATTCTCTTTCTCCATGAGAAAGCGTTCTCATAAATTTATTTTGTTCTTCCTCTATTACTTGCATAATGGTTTCTTTATGTTCTTCTAATTCTGGATACATTTCTTTTAGAGTATTGATGCTTAAGTTCATTAGTTCTGTCATATTGCTTAAATCTATTTGTAACTTATTTAAATGTCTTGTCATTCTACGAATTAATTTTCTAAGAACATAACCACGGTCTATATTACTTGGTCTTCCTCCATCTGCAATTAGCATCATGCTAGAACGTAAATGTTCTGCAACAATTCTTCTACTTTGTATGTTATCTACCTTAGCAAGTTTTTGTAATTCTTCCATTACTGGTAAAAAAAGTTCTGTATCGTATGGAGTTTCTTTTCCTTGTAATAGCATTGTCATTCTTTCTAAGCCTAAACCAGTGTCTACATTTTTTTGCTTTAATTTTGTATATGTTCCATCAGCATGTTTATAATATTCCATAAAAACATTGTTCCAAATTTCCACATATTTACCACAATCACAGGCTGGGCTACATTCTGGTGAACATTTTGGCTTTCCTGTATCATAAAACATTTCTGTATCTGGTCCACATGGTCCTTCTTCTCCTGCTATCCACCAATTTTCTTTTTTACCAAAGAAATAAATTCTATCTTCTGGAATTCCTTCTTTTTTCCAGCAGTCTGCTGTTACTTCATCACGTGCGGCATCTTCATCTCCTGCAAAACAGGTAACTGATAATTTTTCTACTGGAATATGTAAATAGTTTGTTAGAAAGTCAAAACTCATATGAATAGATTCTTCTTTAAAATAGTCTCCCAAAGACCAATTTCCAAGCATTTCAAAAAAGGTTAGATGTCTATTGTCTCCTACTTCATCAATATCTACTGTTCTTAAACACTTTTGATAATCGGTGATACGTTTTCCTTCTGGATGCTTTTCTCCTAATAAATAAGGTACCAATGGTTGCATTCCAGCAGTGGTAAATAAAACAGATGGGTCGTTTTCTGGAATTAAAGGACTACTTGGTATTACTTTGTGTCCATGTTCTTTAAAATAATTTAAATATGTATTTCTAATATCTATTGCTCTCATATTAACTCCTCTTTTTTATATTTTTCTGTATCGATTATATTACAAACTCCTTAAGAATGCAAGAAAAACTTTCCAAAAGGTTTGCATAATATAGGAAAATATGATATAATAAAATAGCTTTTAAGCAATTACTTAATTTTTTTAAGGAGGATGGTCATATGCGCAGTCATATTGTACTGTACTTTGGCAAACCTGGAGCTGGGAAAGGAACCCGGACTCAAAAGTTAAAAGAACGGACTTTTTTGTTGGATGATTTTATGATTCTGTCTACTGGACATATGCTACGGCAAGCTGTTGCAGACGGAACACACTTAGGTCAGGAAGCAAAAGCATACATGGATAAAGGTGAACTTGTTCCAGATCATTTAATTGTATCTGTAGTTTTAGATGCTATAGAAAAGGCAGCGGAAAATCAGAAGAGCATTATTTTAGATGGTTTCCCCAGAAATCTGCCACAAGCCAAAGCCTTAACCGATGCTTTAAACGGGAAAAAAATCTATGTTGTAGATTTTCCCATTGCAGATGAAATTGTTATTGAACGTACCATTCATCGGCGTATTTGTCCTAAGTGCGGAAATGTATCGGACGATACACATAAAACCTGTAATCAGTGTGGAACTACTCTGATACAGAGAAGTGACGATACAGAAGAAGTCGTAAAAAGACGGCTGGATTCGTATCGAGAAGATACTGAACCGGTACTCGACTACCTGGTAAAGTGTCCTAATGTGAGACTCACAAGATTGTATCCAACAATAAGTTTGGAAGAGGACCCAGGAATGGAAACATTCTTTAGAAGTCTTCATTAACACCTCCCAAAAGACACGCTAGATACTCTA
>UMJJ01026334.1_pt1 | contig 18581 bp, 16 predicted proteins | sample 1966051 | NCBI WGS metagenome assembly UMJJ01 (sample SAMEA4836147, study PRJEB28245) | human gut metagenome | biome: gut microbiome; material: fecal sample | place: Denmark | collected 2008
ATCACATTAGTGGCATTAGTTATTACAATTATTGTGTTACTCATATTGGCAGGAACTACAACTACAATGTTAGTAGGAAAAAATGGAATATTGAATCAGGCAAATAAAGCAAAAATAGAAACACAAAAAGCAAATGAAGATGAACTGCGAAAATTGGCTATGTTAGAAGCTACAATGAATTTAGAAAATAAGTTATATACTGATAAAAAAGGAGATACCGTAACAATACCTGCAGGTTTTGCAGTATCGCACGTAGAAGGAGAAAATATAATTGATGAGGGCCTAGTAATAATTGACAAAGAGGGTAACGAATTTGTATATGTTCCAGTAAGTAATATTATTGCTGTGGATATGAATAAAGACCAATCTATTGACTTAGTAGATATAGATTTAATGATTGATAATAACCAATTTCCTATGGCAATACAAACAGAAATTAATGGTACAAAACATTATAGAGGAATTTTATATGATTGGAGTAATTTTTCATATACTTCTGGTATAAACAGTATAGAAGATTTTACTGATTTAACTTCCGGTATTAGAGAACCTGCATATTTAACTGCTAGTGAAACTGCCGATTCTAGCAAATATAATAATATTGGCATAACGCAAGAATTATTGCAAGAAGAATTTGATAAAATGATAGAAAAAGTTTTAGAAACAAAAGGATTTTTTGTTTCTAGATATGAAATGAGTGGCAGTGAAACTGCCGAAAGTAAGGCAAATTCAATATCTATTACGGCAGGAACATTAATGGAAAATAATGAGTATTATAGATGGTATGGTTTATATACTTTTGCTAAAACATATAATGTATCAGTGTATTCTAATATGATATGGGGTTGTCAATATGACCAAATGATGCTATGGATGATACAAAATGGAATAGACATAACCACAGCGGGGCATTATTATAATGATGACTCATCTAAAACTGGCATGTCAGATGATAAAGATATAATTCTGAATGTTTTTGACTTATATGGAGGAAGAGAAGAATGGACCTTAGCAGGAAATAATTTTTCGACAAGAGTGCTTCGTGGTGGAAACTATGAAGAAAATCGTGCCCCTAGTACTCTAAATTGGCATTATCCAAGTAAAAATCATTCTGGATGGTCTACAAGATTTGTTATCTATTTGTAAAGTAAAACAGAACAGTATTTTTCACAAAACTTTCACAATAGAATACTTGACAAATGACACGATGTCACATATAATATGACATGGTGTCATTTTTGAGCCTGAAAGGGGGAGGAAACATGCCAACAGAGACGTTTTTGAAATTAGCAGAGGAAAAAAAGCATAAAATTATAGAGGCTGCAAAAAAAGAATTTTCTCGTGTTCCTATAGAGGAGGTTTCTATTAAGAACATTGTAGAGGAAGCAGAAATTGCAAGAGGTAGCTTTTATCAGTATTTTACGAGCAAACAAGATGTACTACAGTATTTGTTGGAATTAAAAGTAAAAGATGTGGACACCTATATTGTACATACTTTGGAGCAGTCACGGTGGAGATATTTTTGAAGTGTATAAGGGATTATACGATTTTATTCTTACTACTTGTATGCAAAGTGAAGATGTTAACTTCTTTCGAAAAATCTTTGAAAATATCAAAGCAAATGAAGAAATTTTCTTTGCTATTAAGCAAGAGCCTAAGTTTGAGATACTAAAGTATAAGCAATATATTAATATGCAGTTACTAAGGTTAACGCAAGAAGAAGACCTTAGAATTATTATACGTATGTTAAATAGAACTTTACGAGGTGCTATTGCAAGTACGTTTAAAAACAACCATGTGGAACAGTCACGTAGGGAGTTTTACCAAGCTTTAGATTATTTAAAGTATGGAATACTAAAAGAAAGGGTGGAAAAGTAAAACAATGTTAAAGGTATTAAAGTACTTAAAAAAATCATGGGTGAGTGTAATTGTTATTATTGCACTATTATGTTTGCAAGCGGCTACAGATTTAGCTCTTCCAGACTATACTTCTAAAATTGTCAACATAGGTATACAACAAGGTGGTATAGAAAATGTAGCGCCAGATGCAATTCGTAAATCACAGATGGAAAATATCCTCTTATTTACAGAGGAGGATGAAAGTATTCTAGAACACTATACCCTAGTATCTAAAGACAGTGTGTCAGAAAAAGAATGGGAAAAAGAGGTAAAAAAATATCCGGAACTAGAAAATCAAGATATTTATGTATTAAATAAAGTATCCAAAGAAGAGCAGGAAGAATTAGACGAAAAAATGGCAAGACCTCTTATGACAGTGTCTATTTTACAAAACGAAGAAACAGAAAAGACGATTAAAGAGCAAATGCTAGAGACTATTCCAGAAGAACAAAAAGCAATTTTGGAACAAATGAGTTTATTAGAGATAGTAAAAAATATGCCAGAGGCACAATTAGAACAGATGCAAACAACAATTGATGAGCAGTTAGACCAAATGATGGGAACAATGATAGAACAAGCTGCTATAAGTGAGGTAAAAGAAGAATATCAAGCATTAGGAATGGACATTGATGCTATTCAAAACAATTATATTTTACTAACAGGTTTACAAATGTTAGGAGTAGCTTTTGTAAGTATGGCTGCAGCAATTAGCATTATGTTACTATCTTCTCGTGTGGCTGCAAAACTAGGAAGAACATTAAGAGATTTAGTATTTAAAAAGGTATTAAGTTTTTCTACTAAAGAGTTTAGAGAATTTTCAACAGCTTCTCTTATTACACGTAGTACCAACGATATTCAGCAAATTCAGCAATTGATTACTATGCTATTCCGTGTGGTAGTATATGCTCCAATTATTGGTATTGGTGGATTTATTCATGTTCTTACCAAAAGCCAAACTTCAATGGCATGGATTATAGGTCTTGCTATTTTATGCATTTTAGCGATTGTACTTGTTTTATTTATTGTAGCAATGCCGAAATTTAGAAAACTACAAGATTTAATAGATAAACTAAATTTGGTATCTCGTGAAATTTTAACTGGTATACCTGTTATTCGTGCTTTTAGTACCGAAAAACGTGAAGAAGAGCGTTTTGATGAGGCAAACAAAAAATTAATGAAAACAAACGTATTTGTAAACCGTGCAATGAGCATTATGATGCCTGCATTAATGTTTGTAATGAATTCTATTATGTTACTAATTATTTGGGTTGGTGGACATGATGTAGACCAAGGTATTTTGCAAGTAGGAGACATGATGGCGTTTATCCAATACACCATGCAAATTGTTATGAGTTTCTTAATGATTTCTATGATTTCTATTATGTTACCACGTGCAGCAGTATCTGCAAGACGTATTAATGAAGTATTAGAAACAGAGCCAAGTATTAAAGATAAAGCAGAAAAGAAGGAATGGGATACAAGCAAAAAAGGTTTAGTAGAATTTAAAGAAGTATCTTTCCGTTATCCAGATGCTGATACCGAAATATTAGAAGATATTACCTTTACAGCAAAACCAGGAACTACAACAGCTATTATTGGGAGTACGGGTAGTGGTAAGTCTACGGTTGTAAATTTAATTCCTCGTTTTTATGATGTAACACGTGGAGAATTGCTAGTAGATGGCGTAGATGTAAGGAATGTACCACAAGCAGAATTAAGAAAGAAAATTGGTTTTGTTCCACAAAAAGGTGTATTATTTTCTGGTACCATTCGTTCCAATATTAAATATGGAAATCCAGAAATGTCTGACGAACAAATGGTTAAAGCAGCCAGAATAGCACAAGCTACCGAGTTTATAGAGGAAAAAGAAGAAAAATACGATGCACCAATTGCGCAAGGTGGAGGAAATGTATCAGGAGGACAAAAGCAACGTTTATCTATTGCAAGAGCAATTGCAACAGACCCAGAAGTATTCGTATTTGACGATAGTTTTTCTGCATTAGATTTTAAAACAGATAGTAAATTAAGAAATGCTTTAAAAGAAATAACGCAAGATAAAACCGTTATTATTGTGGCACAAAGAATTAGTACTGTTTTAAATGCGGACCAAATTATTGTATTAGAAGAAGGCAAAATTGTTGGTAAAGGTACTCACAAAGAATTAATGGAAAATTGTGAGACCTACAGACAAATTGCTTTATCACAACTTTCAAAGGAGGAATTGGAATAATGGCACAAAATATGAGACCTCCAATGGGAGGTATGGGACGTGGCATGAAAGGCGTAGTAGAAAAGCCACAAGATTTTAAAGGAACTACTAAGAAGTTAATTAAAAATTACCTATCACAGTATAAGGTAGCTTTAATTATTGTTATCCTTTTTGCAGTGGGAAGTACTATTTTTATGGTAGTAGGACCTAAAATATTAGGAAATGCAACCACCGAAATTTTTAATGGTTTAGTAAGTAAACTATCTGGTGGAGCAGGTATTGATTTTGGTAAAATTGCAACTATTTTGTTATCTTTACTTGGACTTTATATGTTAAGTCAAATTTTTTCCTTAGTACAGGGTTTTACCATGACATCAGTTGTACAAAAAATTACTTATAAATTACGTAATGATTTAGCTAAGAAAATTAACAAACTACCAATGCATTATTTTGATACCAAAACACATGGGGAAGTATTATCTATCATTACCAATGATATTGATACTCTGTCACAAAACTTAAACCAGAGTGTTATCCAAATTATTACATCAATTTGTACTATTATTGGTATTTTAGTAATGATGTTTTCTATTAGTTGGTTAATGACTTTAGTATCCTTAATTATTTTGCCTATCACAGTATTTATTTTAAGGAAAATTGTAGGAAAATCACAAAAATACTTTACAGCACAACAAGATTATTTAGGACATGTAAATGGGCAAGTAGAAGAAATTTATGGTGGGCATACAGTAGTAAAAGCATTTAATGGAGAAAAAGAAGCAATAGAAGAGTTTAGTAAAGCTAATAAAGAATTGTATCACTCTGCATGGAGATCCCAATTCTTATCTGGATTAATGCATCCATTAATGAATTTTATAGGAAATGTAGGATATGTAGCTGTTGCTATCCTTGGTGGATATTTAGCAATACAAGGAACTATTACAGTAGGAAATATTCAAAGTTTTATTCAATATAACAAGCAATTTACCCATCCAATTATGCAAATTGCACAAGTATCTGCTATGATTCAAAGTATGATTGCTGCAGCAGAGAGAGTATTCAAATTCTTAGAAGAACCAGAAGAAGTACCTACTATTGCAAATCCTACTAGTACAAAAGGATTAAAAGGAAATATCCGCTTTGACCATGTTCAATTTGGTTATGATGAAGACAAAATTATTATTCATGATTTTTGCGCTGATGTAAAAGAAGGACAAAAAATAGCTATTGTAGGACCAACAGGTGCAGGAAAAACAACGATGGTAAAATTATTAATGCGTTTTTATGATGTAAATAAAGGAGCTATCTTAGTAGATGGTCATAATGTAAAGGATTTTGATAGAGGAGAGCTTCGTAAAATGTTTGGTATGGTACTACAAGACACTTGGCTCTTTAATGGTAGTGTAAAAGATAATATTAGTTATGGTAAACCAGACGCAACTGATGCAGAAATAATAGAAGCAGCTAAAGCAGCGCATGTTCACCATTATATTAAAACATTGCCAAATGGCTATGATGCAATCATTAATGAGGAATCTAGTAATATTTCAGCAGGTCAAAAACAATTATTAACCATTGCCAGAGTAATATTAGCAGACCCTAAAATACTAATTCTAGACGAAGCAACAAGCTCTATTGACACAAGAACCGAACAACAAATTCAATCAGCAATGGATAACTTAATGAAAGGAAGAACCAGTTTTATCATTGCTCACAGACTCTCTACCATAAAAAATGCAGACCTAATTTTGGTTATGGACCACGGAGACATTGTAGAGCAAGGAACACACGAAGAACTATTAGCCAAAAAAGGTTTTTACGAAAAATTGTACGATTCACAATTCGAAGTCGAAGAGCGGATAGAATAGAAAATAGAAGCAAAAAAATACGGATAATTACCAAAAAAATGAAGTACTTCGATTTAATTTTTTAAGGAATGGAACAACATTAGGTTCCTCTATTGATGTAACACAAGAATCTACCTCTACAAAGTACTATGGTGTAGAAAAAAGTTCCTGCAACAGGTTTATGGATTCAGGAAACCACTAGTGCAACAGTAGGAGAAAATTACCCTCTGTTAACCAGAGTATATCCATATGGCTCTACCTCAAAAGTACAATATTCTTCTAGTAATCCAGCTGTTGCCTCTATTGATAGCCTAGGTAATATTAAAGTAAAAACACCTGGTTCTACAGTAATAACAGCCCAAACAGATAATGGTATAACAAAACAATTTACATTAACTTGTACTTATCCACTAAAAAATATTATTCCTGATGATATGACTCTAACAGTGGGAGAAACCAAGAAAATAACTTATAAAATGGATCCCGTAGGAGCTATTGGAACAATAACTGGCTGGACAATAAAAGATTCTTCTATTGCTAAAGTAGATAAAGAGGGAAATGTTACTGCTTTAAAACAAGGAACTACTACTATATATTGCAATTATCGTTATAGAGTAGGTCGCACCTTGATTTATTCATCTGGAAAGCTTGCTACCATAACTGTAAAATAAATATTAAATTTAAACTGCTCTTGGTAAAAAAGAGCAGTTTTTGCAGTGCTAAATCTATTGACGCTCTAAGCCTAAAGATAGATTTATCGACTTTGTGGTCATTCGAGAAATAGAAATAAAAATCCTATGATATAATAGAAGAAATTTAAAAATAGGAGAGAATCATGAATAAAAACAAAGAACATATTAAAAAAGTGGATTTTAAGGATCTTCGTGAAGTTTTGGAATATGCAGTAAAGCAATATGCAAACCATACAGCATTTATTTTAAAGAAAAAAATAGATGGGCAAACAGAATACCAAAAGAAAACATACGAAGAATTTGGAAAAGAGGTAGAAGCGTTAGGAACAGGACTAATTCATATGGGATTAAAGGGAAAACGTATTGCTATTATTGCTCCGAATCGATATGAATGGTGTATGAGTTACTTAAGCATTTTGAATGGTGTTGGAATTGCTGTTCCATTAGACAAATCCTTACCAGAAAGAGAAATTGCATTATCTTTAGAACAAAGTCTAGCTGATTGTGTTATTTTTGATGGAAAATACGAAAATATTATGCAAAAAATAAAAGAACAAGGTAATACCAATATACAATCTTATATTTGTATGGACAAAACTTCTAATCCATCGTTTATTGCTTTGCAAAATGTAATAGAACAGGGAAAAGAATTGCTAAAAAACGGAAATACCGAGTACAAAAATGTAACAATCCATCCAGAAGAGATGAGTATTATTCTATTTACCTCTGGTACTACTTCTAGTTCAAAAGCAGTAATGTTATCTCATAAAAATATTACAGAAAATATCAATGCCTTAAACATTGCAGAAGATATTTACGATACCGATGTGGCACTTCTATTTTTACCGCTTCACCATACGTTTGGAAGTACAGGCTATTTACTTTTTATGAGTAATGGTGTAACTTGTACATTTTGTGATGGATTAAAACACATTCCACAAAACTTAAAAGAATATAAAATATCCATTTTTGTATGTGTACCGCTTCTGCTAGAAGCAATGTATAAAAAAATCAACCATGAAATAGAAAAACAAGGAAAAACAAAACTAATCGCATTTGCAAAAAAACTAAGCAATGCCTTATTAAAAATAGGAATTGATATTCGTAAAAAATTATTTAAACCTATTTTAGATAATTTGGGTGGAAATTTACGATTTGTAGTAAGTGGTGCAGCTGCTATTGATAAAGAGGTTGCCAAAGGTTTTAATGAGTTTGGTATATTAACTGTACAAGGATATGGCTTAACCGAAACTTCTCCTGTTATTACTGCTGAAACAAAAGGACATATTAAATATGGTTCTGTAGGATTTCCACTAAGTAATGTAGAAGTAAAAATTGATAAGCCAAATGAACAAGGAATAGGAGAAATCCTTATGAAAGGACCTAACTTAATGTTAGGATATTATCAAAACGAAGAAGCTACCAAAGAAGTAATTGTAGATGGATGGTTTCATACAGGCGATTTAGGCTACCAAGATGAAGAAGGATATATTTTTGTTACCGGAAGAAAGAAAAATGTAATTGTACTAAAAAATGGAAAAAACATTTATCCAGAGGAACTAGAACAATTAGTAAACAATTTGCCATATGTAGCAGAAAGCATGGTGTTTGGCTATCCCAAAGAGGATGATTTAGTATTATCTGTAAAAATTGTATACAACGAAGAATACATACAGCAAACGCATCCGAATATGCAAGGTACAGAATTGCAGGAAATGGTATGGTCAGATATTAAAAAAATAAATAATCAAATGCCAAACTATAAACACATGAAAAAATTATTCTTGAGTAAAGAGCCAATGATTAAAACAACAACACAAAAAGTAAAAAGATATGAAGAAATTGCAAAAATATTGCAAGAGGATACAAAGAAATAACCATTTTTAGGTAAAGATGATAGTTTTTCTATCATCTTTATTTTTGGAAAAAATTGAATAAAAAATTATAAATAAAAGAATAAAAAATGGGAAAGATAAATTTTAAATAGGGAGGTGAAAAAATGAAAAGCACAAAAAATTTAACAATGCTTTTTTTAATTGTATTTGCAATTTTAGTGGGAATTCCCGTTTTTAGTAATGCAGCTACCCCTGTAACAGACGAGGAATCTTTACTAAGTGCTATTGCTAGTGCCGATTCTGGGGCAACAATTAGCGTACAAAATAATATTACAGTAACACAGCCTATTGTTATTGCAAAAGAATTAACAATAGATGGTAATGGATATACCATTGTAGGATCTACAGAATGGACCTCTACTTCTGGTAACCAAACCATGTTTACTGCACAGCTGGGAGATGCTAAATTAACATTAAAAGATATCGACTTAAATAATGGTCCCAAATATGGTGTACAATCCTATGATGGAGCTACTGTTATTTTAGACAATGTATCTATTACCGGTTTCCGTTATGGAGGTGTTCTTGTCAATGGTGGTAAATTACAAATAAAAGATTTACATCTAGGTACCAACGGAACAGGAGCAAATAACGGTATAGAAATCGATAAAGGAGCAGCAGCTACCAATAACCCAAGCGTTGTAATGGATGGTGTATTAACATCAGATGTAACTGAAAACGTAATTCGTGTAGCATCAAATGGACATTTAACAGATTTTGCAATTACCAATACAGAAAATACTACCAACAAAATAGTATTAGCAGAAAATTCTGTTGTTCTTACCGATGAAAACAATAATGTTATAGCAGAAAGTCCTATACCAGAAAATGCTACTCCAAATGTAGATACGAAAACAGTAGTAGTAACATTAATAGCAGGAGAACAAACCAATAAAATAGTAGTAGAAGCAGGAAAAGCTATTACAGAAGAAATACTAAAGGCTCATGTTACCGTACCAGAAAACTATCAGTTAGATGGTTTCTTCACAGATGCTGATTATACGAATGCCTTTGATTTTAGTACCGTATTAGATAGTAATACAACAATATATGCTAAAATTTCAGAAGTACCAGCACCGGAACCAGAACCAGAGCCTGAGCCAGAACCAGAACCACCAGTACAAGAACCAGAAAAAGATGACGTGCCAAAAACAGGTGCTCAAAACTATTTAGAAGTGGCTATACTGGCTGTTGTAGTTTCTAGTATGGGTATGTATTATACTTTCAAGAAAAATAGAAGAGGATAGACGAAAGTCTATTCTTTTCTACTCTATGGTAAAAAATGAAGCAACAAAAAAATGGTATGCGATGGGCATTTATAATCTTTATGGTGGTTCTTATTCTAGCCCTTACGTATTGTACTAGGTTTATGTTAGTGCAAATAGAAGATATGGAAGAAAGAGAGTTATTAGATAGTACCTCTATTTCCAAAGAAGAACTAGAAAACACAATCCAAAACGGTATAACAGAAGAAATAAGCTTGGAAAAAGAAGCTATATTACCGGAAGAAGAAGTACCTATTCCAACAGAAAGAATGTTGCAAGTGACAAGTTTAAAAAAAGAAAATGACGATATTGTGGGGTGGTTAGAAATAGAAGGAACAGATATTAATTACCCCGTACTACAAGGAGAAGACGATACCTATTATTTAACACATAATTATAAAAAGGAATGGTCCTCCAAAGGTTCTATTTTTTTAAGCAAAGACTATAACTGGGAAATACCTAGCTGTAATTACATGATTCATGGTCATAATTTAAATAATGGTACCATGTTTCAAGAATTATTAAAGTATGAAAAGGAATCCTATTACAAAGAACATCCTACAATCCGCTTCACAACAGAAAAAGAAGATGCGGAATATGATATTATTTCTGTCTTTTTATCAAAAGTATACTATAAACACGAAAAAAACGTATTTCGCTATTATTATTTTATAGATGCAAAAAACGAAGAAGAATATAACCATTTTATCGATAATATAAAAAAAGCATCACTCTATCCAATTCAAAAAACTGCGAATTACAAAGAACAACTAATCACATTATCCACTTGTTCGTATCATACAAAAGATGGAAGATTTGTAGTAGTGGGGAGAAAAGCAAAATAAAATAATTGTTCCAGATTGGTGAGGATAGTGCAATGTTACAAATTATAAAAATAAATGTTAGAAAAAATAGATAATTGAAAAAACACTTGACAAAAGATGAACTTGAAAACTTGAGGTTCCAATTGGGAACCTCAAGTTTGAAAAAAGGAAATTATGGAGGTAGAAGGTATTTACCGTATGCATTTGATGTTTAATACCTCTCATAAACTTTATAATTCAATCCTAGGCTCATATCTCTCAAGCCACATATTAACCTGGCACAAATAAGCCATAAGCTGCGGGCCGGTCATTAACTGTCCAAACCACGGTCTACTAAAGGCTTTTCCGTCAGTTTCTAAAATTTCTTTCATGTAGTTATCGTTTAATAATTGATGAATCGGCGCATTAGGGTTTTGTAGAATAGTAGATAACATTTCTTTTACCTTTGCTAAATAGTTTGGATTATGTGTTTTAGGGTAAGGGCTTTTCTTTCTTGATACAATTTCTTCTGGTAATATATCTTTTACAACATAACGCAATAATCCTTTTTCTCTGCTGTTTAAAGATTTTACTTCCCAAGGAATGTTCCATAAATATTCTACAATACGGTAATCACAAAATGGTACACGAATATCTAATCCATTGGCAAGTGCCATTCTATCGGAACGTTCTAGTAATGTTTGCATAAACCAAGTTTGTGTCAAGTACGTAATTTTTCGTTTTTCTGCTGTTTCTTTACTATCGTAATCTAATGTTGGAACTTGTGCTAAACTTTCACGGTAACGATAATCAATATATTCTTTTAAATTAATTTTTTCTGCAAGTGCAGGGTTTAATAATTGCTGTCTTTCTGTAAGTGCAATGGACCATGGAAAAGTGTTGCTACGCAGTGCATCTTCTCTAAAAAACCAAGGATACCCTGCAAAAATTTCATCAGCACATTCACCAGATATTGCTACAGTCATGCCACTTTCTTTTACCTTTTTGCAAAACAGCAAAAGTGAAGAGTCGACATCTGCCATACCAGGCATATCTCTTGCAATCATGGCTTCTTCTAAGCTTTCGGCAAGTTCAGGAGTGTCAATCAAAATTGTATGATGCTTGGTTTGCAGTTTTTCTGCCATTAAGGTAATATAGTCTTTATCCGAATTTGGCTGAAAATCACTTTTTACAAAATTTTTATCATTATCAATATAATCAACTGAATAGGTATGCAGAGTCGGTAAGTTTTTCTTTTGATAATAACGGCTTACATAAGTAGTAATAATGCTAGAATCTAACCCACCAGATAAAAAGGTACAAAGTGGAACATCAGAAACAAGTTGTCTTTCGATGGCGTCTTGCAGTAAAAAGCGAATTTTTTCACAAGTTTCGGAAAAAGAGTCCGTATATCGCTTACTAATCAAATTCCAATACTGTATTTCGTAAAATCCAGAAGATTTGTATACGGCGTAGTAGCCTGGCTTTATTTCATAAATATTTTTAAATACCGTTAAACCTGGAGTATGGCAAGGACCTAAGCCTATTAACTCACTAATTCCTTGTTTATCTACAACTGTTTCTACAGAAGGATGTTTTAAAATAGCTTTTATTTCGGAAGCAAACAGAATAGTGCCATCTACAATAGAATAAAATAATGGTTTAATACCAAAAGGGTCTCTTGCGAAATATAACTCTTGTTTTTTCTGATTCCAAATAGCAAATGAATAAACACCATTTAATTTTTTGGGTAGCTCATATCCAAATTCTACAAATCCTTTTAGTACAACTTCTGTATCCGAATATCCTTCAAACGTATAGCCAATTTCTAATAATTCTTTACGTAAGTCCTCTGTGTTGTATAATTGCCCATTATAACAAATAGCATATTCCTGATTTTCATACTGAAACACCATAGGTTGCTTTCCGCCCTTTAGCATCGGTAATAATTAAACGTCTATGTCCTAATTGAATATGACTATTTGCATAATAGCCTTCTTCATCTGGTCCTCTTTTTTTTAGTGTATTATTCATTTGTAATATTGTTTCTTTTTCTTTTACTATATCTCTATGTAAATCAACGTATCCAACAAATCCACACATAAAATCCTCCTTTTTCTTATTCTTTAGTATATGCGAAAAAACAAAAAAGTTTCGAACAATTTGAAAAAAGAAAAGGTTTCACTTGACAAACGAGGAAAATATTAGTATAATTCTATAGTATCAGAAATTGTTAGAAATAATACATTCTATAGAGAAATAAATACAAGAGGGGGGAACAAAAATGGCACAACCAAAAAGAAGATGGTCAAAAGCAAGAACTGGAGCAAAAAGATCTACATGGAAATTAGAAAACCAAAACTTTGCTACTTGTTCACATTGTCACGAACCAGTGATGCAACATAGAGTATGCCCAAATTGTGGATACTATAATGGTAAGGAAGTTATTGCAAAAAAAGAAGAAAACTAAAAAATTTGATATAGCGTAAGAAACAGCAAATTTGTTGCTGTTTTTTTGTTGCTTTTTGGAACAAGAATTGATATAATTTTAAAAAAATAGGAGATGCAAAATGGAAAAAAGAATTGATAAAATTAATTATTATTTAGATATTGCAAAAGTAGTAGCTTCCAGAAGTACATGCTTAAGAAAAAAGAGTGGGGCTGTTATTGTAAATAATGATGAAATTATTGCTACACGGCTATAGTGGTGCACCACGTGGAAGAGAAAATTGCGTGGATTTAGGTTTTTGCTCTAAAAAGAAGTTTTTTCCAAATGTAAGGCATGCAGGATATGATGCTTGCCGTTCCGTACATGCAGAGCAAAACGCACTTATTAGTGGCTCTAGAAGGGAAATGTTAGGGGCTACTTTATATCTTGTACAATACAGAACAGATACCGGAAAATACGAAGAAAATCCAGGTTGTTGCCAAATGTGTCGAAAAATGATTATTAATGCAGGAATCGAGCAGGTTATTGTACGAAAAACAGAAAAGGAATATCTTGTTATTCCTGTGTCAGAATGGGTAAAACAAGACGATTTATTACAAGGAAAAATAACCTATTAATTTTACAAAAGATAGGAGTAAAACATGAAAACAAAAGTACTTACATGGATGCAAGAATCAAAAATATTACACTATATTGTTATTTTAATAATTAGTCTATTGTTATTTTGGCCGTTATTGTCTACTAATATTGTTTCAGGGGATGATGGATATCTTCACTTAGCAAGGGTTATTGGGGTAGATAAAATTATACAAGAAGGTTCTCATTTTCCACCAATGATTTCTTCCCTTTTTTGTGAGGGATTTGGTTATGCTATCAATCTTTTTTATCCACCACTAGTAACTTTTGGACCACTACTTATAAAAATGTTAGTAAATAGTTATACATTGGGATTAAAGCTATTTACGCTAATTACTATATTTTTGTCTGGAATTGCTATGTATGCATTTACACAAAAAGTGACAAAAAATAGACTAACAGCCTTAATTTCAGCTGTTTTATATATAACAGCACCTTATCATTTAACCGATATTTATACCCGTTTTGCTATTGGAGAATTTGTTGCTTTTATGTTCATTCCGCTAGTATTTTTAGGACTTTATAACTTATTAGAAGAAGATGGCAAAAAGCATTATTATATTTCTATTGGGGCAATAGGTTTGGTATTAACACACAGTATTACTTTGTTTTATACTGCTATTTTTTCTGCAGTATACCTATTGTTTTATCTTCCAAAATTAAAAGAGAAACAAGTTTTGTTAAAATGTTTTGGAAATGCAGGCATTATATTAGCTGTTACAGCCTTTTTTACTATTCCTATAGTAGAAAATATGCTGGCATGCGATTATGTTATCTTTGATACCAAATATATGCTAACTAATGTGGACTGGGTATATCAACATGCAATAGAACCTAGCCGATTGTTCATAACACCGGAAGAAGAAGAACTAAATTTAACCATAGGAATACCGCTTCTTATCTCTAATTTACTTATCTTCTTTACGTATTCTAAAATGGAAGAAAAGGATAAAAAAACGGTTTTAGTATTTATTCTTTTTGGAACTATTAGTGTGCTGATGTGTACTAAGTTTTTCTTCTGGAGAATACTACCAAACCTATTTGCGAATATCCAATACCCATGGAGAATGTTGGGGTTCGCTAGCTTTTTCTTAGGAGTAGTAGGAGCAATCAATATACAAGTATTCATTAGCTATATTTTTCATAAAGACGCCAAAACTATTACCATTTTTAGTTATCTTATTTTAGCAATGATGACACTTGCTGTTTTACCAATGGCAAATTCTTATAGAAGTGAAAACTTAGAAGCAGATAATAGTTTAGTTGATAGCATACTTCAAAATGAAACAACGAATGTACATAATATTAATAGAGAATATTTGCCAGTAAAAACATACCAAGATGGTTGTAAATATATTGATGAAAGACCAAACGAGATTTCTATTGTACTACAAGGAAATGTAAAGAAAATAGAAGAAAAAAAGGAAAATCTAACCTATACCTTAACCTTTGAAAAAGACCAAGAAACAGCCCTCTTAGAACTTCCTTATTTATATTATTTAGGTTATCGTATAGAATATAGAGGAGATACAGGAAAAACAGAAATAATTCCATATACAGAATCGGAACATGGTTTTATTCAAATAGAATTACCAAAAGAAATGACAAAAGGAAGTATCCAGGTAACTTTTGAAGGAACGCTTCTTACCAAAGTAGCTTATGGAATATCTGCTATATCTTTATTAGGATTTATCATATGGATAATACATACTAAATTGGCTGAAAAAGAGAAGAAGAGTAACAATATTATTGTAGATGAATAATGAAAAAGAGAATAGGAAAAAGACAATGAAAAGAAAAGAAATAATAAAAAAGGGAATACCCTATATTTTTCTTATAGTACTAACACTTATTATTTGTATTCCTTTTATCAGACAAGATTTAAATATAACAAGGGATGATGGCATACAGCATATTTGCCGTTTGATTGGAACACTTAGTTCTATAGAGGAAGGACAAGTGTTTCCTGTCATCATGTCTGCTTTTTGTAATGGATTTGGCTATAATTGGAACACGTTTTATAGCCCTTTTACAGCTATTGTTCCATTAATTTTTCGCCTTTTTACAACAGACTATGTTATTATGCTTAAATTATTTTTATTTGGGGCAACACTTGCTTCTGGTATTACCATGTTTTGGTTTGCCAAAACCTTTACCAAAAGCGAAAAAGCAGGAATTATAGTAGCAGGGCTTTATATGCTAGCACCGTACCATCTTACGGATTTATACCTAAGAGTAGCAGTAGCAGAGTTTACAGCATTTGTGTTTATTCCTCTTGTATTTTTAGGATTGTACCATTTATGTTATGGCGAAAAACAAAAGTCTTTTTTTCTGGTAATAGGAGCTGTACGGATTAATCCTTACTCATATGTTATCTTGCTTTATGGTGGCACTTTTTTGCTTGGTATATGTGTTGGTACATTATAAAGTGTTATGGAAAAATAAAAATTGGAAAACAATATTACTGTTAGCTATTTTTATTCTTCTTTGTAGTAGTTTATTTTTACTACCTTTGCTAGAGTACAAAAATGCTACTTTATATGAAGTTTTTGTTCCTGGTAGAATGGAGAGAGGAGAGGTATTGGTAGAAAACAAGCTTTCCTTTTATCGTTTGTTTTATACACCAAAAGCAGAAACATTAGTATTTGAAATAGGCTTTGTACCTTTAATAGGAATGTTACTTACTCCTTTGGTATGGAGTAAAAAACTTATCACGAAAGAACAAAAAAGAACGTATTTATTTTTTACCATAGCAGGTATATTATCTTGTTTGGTTACATTAAAGATATTTCCATTTGAAAAATTACCTGCCGTTTTTAAAATGTTACAATTCCCTTGGAGAATGTTAGAAATTGCTACCTTTTTCTTTAGTGTGATTGCAGGTATGAATTTTTACCTACTCATTAAAGACTTTGGATGGAAAGATATTTTGGTATTGTTACTGTCTCAAACCGTGCTAACAGGAATTGTGATTCTTCCAAGATTGCAGTACGAAGAGTGGGACATCGCAAACTATATACCAGCAGTACCATTAACCGCTTCTACAGGAAGAGTGCATGCTGGTATGGCAAGTATGGAATATATGCCTAGCAAAGCGTTTCAAAATAGAAGTTATTTAGAAACAAGAGATCAAAAAGTGCATATTCTTTCTGGAGAAGGATTGATACAAGAGGAGCAAAAAGAAAATACAAATTTAAGCTTTTTATGTAGTGCAAAACAAGGAACATTATTAGAATTACCGTATCTCTTTTATCCAGGTTACACTGTACAAATAGAAACAGAAGAGGGAATGTATTATCCAAACCTTTATGAAACAGAGCATGGAATGCTAGGGGTAGAGATTTTAAAAGATTTAGAAAATGCAAAAGTACAAGTAGCCTTTACAGGAACCAATATTATGGTTGCTTCATATATTCTAACCGGAATAGGTCTTTTAGTAACATTAGGGTATTACATATGGTACGTAAAAAGCCTGCAAAAGAGAAACAGTAACCAAAATTAAGAATTTTATATTGCTATTTTAGAAGAGATAGTATACAATATTACAAGTAGTGAGGTGAGAAAAAATGGCAAAGCCAATTGTAGCAATTATAGGAAGACCTAATGTAGGAAAGTCCACTTTTTTTAATTATTTAGCTGGAAAAAGAATTTCCATTGTAGAAGATGTACCAGGAGTAACTAGAGATAGAGTATATGCCGAAACAAACTGGCGTGGTAGAAATTTTACACTAATTGATACGGGCGGATTTGAACCAAAATCGGAAGATGTTATTTTAGCAGGTATGCGTGAACAAGCAAATATTGCCATACAACTTGCGGATGTTGTTATTTTTGTAACAGATATTAAGCAAGGAGTGGTAGAAGCAGATAAAGAAATTGCTTTATTTTTAAAAAGATCAGGAAAACCAGTGGTACTTGTTTGTAATAAAGTAGATACTTTTGGTAAAGTGCCAGATGAAATTTACGAATTCTATAACTTAGGTTTAGGAGATCCTTTTCCATTATCTGCTGTAAATGCCATGGGAATTGGAGATATATTAGATGCAGTATACGAAAAATTACCTCCTAAAGGAGAAGAGGAAAACATAGAAGATGCTATTAAGGTAGCAATTATTGGAAAACCAAATGTTGGCAAATCTTCTTTGGTTAATAAAATTTTGGGAGAAAATAGAGTTATTGTAAGTAATATTGCTGGAACAACCAGAGATGCCATTGATTCTGAATTTGAAAATGAGTTTGGAAAATATGTTTTTATTGATACCGCAGGTGTTAGACGTAAAAGTAAAGTAACAGAAAATTTGGAACGATATAGTGTAATGAGAACACAATTAGCTATTGAAAGAGCAGATGTATGTTTACTTATGATAGATGCCTTAGAAGGTGTTACCGAGCAAGATACCAAAATTGCAGGAGAAGCACACGAAGCAGGAAAAGGAATTATTATTGTAGTAAACAAATGGGACGAATACCCAAAAGAAACTGGTAGCTTAGAAAAATATCAAAAACAAGTGTATGAAAAACTATCATATTTGTCTTATGCACCTATTTTATTTATTTCTGCTAAAACAGGACAAAGAGTGCATAAATTATTTGAAATGATAAATGAAGTAAATAGACAAAACAGCCTTAGAGTGGCAACATCGGTATTAAATGATGTTATTAATGAAGCTATTGCTTTGGTACAGCCACCAACAGATAAAGGAAAACGTTTAAAAATTTTATATGGTACACAGGCATCTACCAAACCACCAACATTTGTAATTTTTGTAAACGATGCATCATTATTCCATTTTTCATATGAAAGATATTTAGTAAATCAAATTCGTAAAGAATTTGGCTTAACGGGAACGCCAGTAAGAATTATAGTAAGAGAGAAAATAGAAAAA